>JGI994J12354_10000880_pt1 | contig 30793 bp, 35 predicted proteins | sample IntmicLarv3ML3BL_FD_12354 | JGI IMG/M metagenome (IMG submission 12354) | reverse complement strand
GCATACTGATATTTAAGTGAATTATATTATGAAAAGCCGTGTGCAAGAAAGTTGCATGCACGGATTTGTTAGGGGCAGAGGCGGTAACGCCTTTGTCTACTAGACCAAAAGTATTGACTTTTTGGAAAGCGTAATATAATATATATTCAAACGGTGGGGCAACGAAAGGAGAACATAATTATGAAAAATGAAATTATCTTATTTGAGAATGACAAAGTAAAACTTGAAGTTAATATGCAAGATGAAACAGTGTGGCTTACACAAGCACAAATGGCGGAATTATTTGGTAAAGATAGAAGAACAGTTACCAGGCATATTCAAAATATTTACAAAGAAGGAGAATTAGAAGAAAAATCAGTATGCTCATTTTTTGAGCATACTGCAAATGATGGGAAAACATACAACACACAATTTTATAATTTAGATATGATTATTTCTGTTGGATATCGTGTTAACAGTAAAAAAGGCACACAATTTAGAATTTGGGCAAATAAAGTTTTGAAACAATATCTTTTAGAAGGTTATGTTGTAAATCAAAGAAGATTAGAATATTTGGAAAAAACAATAAAATTAATTGATATTGCTACAAGAATTGATGAAGAAACTCGGAAAAGAACAAGGACAACAAATTCTAAAAGTGATTAGAGATTATACTGTTGCATTGGATTTATTGGATAACTATGATTATAAAGAAGTTAAAAAACCTAATGGCACAATTATTAAAGAAAAAAAGTTACAATATGATGAGTGTTTAGAAGTAATTAAAAAAATGAAGTTTAATGAGAAAAGTAATCTTTTTGCACTAGAAAGAGATAATCGGATTAGAATCAATTATAAATAATATTTATCAAACATTTGATGGACAAGATATATATAAGAGTATTGAAGAAAAAGGGGCTAATTTACTTTATTTAATAGTTAAAGACCATGTCTTTGCAGATGGAAATAAGAGAATTGGAGCTACTATATTTTTATATTTCCTAGATTATTATGGGATTTTATATAAAGGTGATAAAAAAACAATGGAACCTGAGACATTAGTTGCAACAACTCTTTTAATTGCAGAGTCTAACCCAAAAGAAAAAGGAATTATAATAGATTTGGTAATGAATTTTTTGAATGAATAGAAATCGAACATTACAAAAGTATTACAAATATTATATTTCATGTACAGTGCAAGATATAACAATATTTTGTTGTATAATGTAAATAAGGTGAAATAGTTTGGGAGTGGAATTAGACGAGAGATACCAAGTAGAAGCATATGATCAAGTAAGGAATGATTTTGAAGAAGGAAATCGCTCTTGTATTGTGTTGCCAACAGGATGTGGAAAATCATATATAGGGTTAAAATTAATAGAAGACAATCCAGAAGAAGAGATAATATATATTTCACCATCATCAGTAATAAATGCACAAGTAAGAAAAGTAATAGAAGAGACATATGGAAAAGATGCAAAAAAAATATTTCCAAGATTAAAATTCATAACATACAATGCACTAAGTAGAATGGATACAGAAGAATTTAACAAAATAAATCCAGATAAAATTATACTGGATGAATTACATCGTGCAGGAGCAGAAGTATGGGGAGAAAGAGTAAATGAGTTATTAGATAGAAGACCAAATGCAAAAGTACTTGGATTAACAGCAACACCAGTAAGAACAGATGGAAGAAACATGGCAGAAGAAATATGTGGAGGAGTTTCACATGAGTTGAAATTAACAGAAGCAGTAGCAAGAGGAATACTTCCAGTACCAGAATACATATGTGCAAGATATTTATTCAATGCTGATATGAAAAGAATAGAAGACAAAATAGAACTAATAGAAGATGCAGAAGAAAAAGCAAAATATAAAGATTTGGTAAAACAAGCAAAAAGAAGTTTAGAAGAATCAAATGGAATACCAGAAATATTTAGTGAGTATATAGATGAAAAAGATAGCAAATGGATAATATTTGGTAGAGATACAGAACACATGGATGAAATAGAAGAACTATGTGTGGGAGAAAATGGTTGGTTTAAAGGTGTAAATGAAGATATAGATGTAGTAAAAATATCATACAAAAATGAAAGAGAAGAAAATGTTGAAGCACTGAGATTTTTTAGAAGTGAGAAAAATGGTAAGTTAAGAATAGCAATAGCAAGAGATATGCTTAATGAAGGATTTCATGATAAAGAATTGTCAGGAGTAATAATGGCAAGGCCAACAGAGTCAGAAATACTGTTCAGACAACAACTAGGAAGAGCATTATCAAGAGATGCAAAACATACGCCAAAAATATTTGACTTAGTGAATAATATAAGATACTTTGAAGAATTTAGAAGAGAAGTAACAGAGATAATAAGGCAGGGAATAGAAAGAGGAGAAGGAAGTAGATATAGTGAAGATGTATTAAAAGGTTTTAAAGTATTTGCAGAGACAATAGATTTTATGGATAAATTCGCACAAATAGAAGCAAATTTAGATGAATATATGCAAGGTGAAACAGTAGTACAAAAGACATTAAGAGTGTGTCAAATATTAAATGAAAACGGAGTTGATATAAAGAATTTACAATTAAGTAGAAAAATAAATGGTAAACCCACATTTACATTGTTAAAAGATATAGTATCGAAAGAAATACTAGAAGAAAATCAATTGAGTGGAGAATTTCCAATTGGTTATAGAGTAGGTGAAATAAGAAGAGCCTATAAAGGCAAAAATACTTATGCAATAACAGAAGAAGAGAAAAGAATAGCAGAATTAATACCAGGATTGATATATGAAAAAGGAGAAACAGTAGTACAAGAGGCATTAAAAGTGTGTCAGATATTATATGAAAATGGAGTTGATTTAAAAAAATTACAATTAAACAAAACAATAGATGGTAAAAATAGCAAAACATTATTAAGAGATATAATATCAGAAGAAATATTGGAAGCAAATCAGTTGAATGGAGAATTTCCAATTGGTCAAAGAATAGCAGTCATAAGGCTTGCTTATAAAGGTACAGGAAACTATAAAATAACAGAAGAGGATAAAAGATTAGCAGAATTAATACCAGGATTGATATATGAGAAAGGAGAAACGGTTGTACAAGAAGCATTAAGAATATGTCAAATATTAAGTGAAAATGGAATAGATTTCAACAACTTACAATTAAGCAAAACAATAAAATGTGATACAAAAGATAAAGTATTGAGAGATATAATATCAGAAGAAATACTAGAAAAATATCAGTTGGATGGAGAATTTCCAATTGGTAGGAGAATAAAAGCTATAAGGAATGCTTGCAAAGGTACAGTTGCTTACAAAATAACAGAAGAAGAAAAAGTACTAGCAAAATTGATACCAGGCTTGATAATTAGTGAAACAGCAATACAAGAAACATTAAGAATATGTCAAATATTAAATGAAAATGGAGTTGACTTAAAGAATATAACATTAAGTCAAACAATAGATGGTAAAAGAGGTACAACATTGTTAAGGGATGTAATACCAGAAGAAATACTAGAAAAAAATCAATTGGATGGAGAATTTCCAATTGGTCAAAAGATAAGGAAAATAAAAAATGCTTATAAAGGTCAAGGAGGATATACAATAACAGAAGAGGAGAAAGAATTAGCAGAAATAATACCAGGATTGATATTTAAGGAAACTCCAATACAAGAGATGTTGAGAATATGTCAAATGTTAAACAGAATTGGAATTGATTTTAACAATATACAAGTATGTAAGACAATTGATGGCAAAAAGGGTCAAACAGTATTGAGAGATGTGATACCAGAAGAAATACTAGAAAAAAATCAATTAAGTGGAGAATTTCCAATTGGTCAAAGCATTAGTAGAATAAGGCAAGCATGTAAAGATACATCAGATTATGCAATAACAGAAGATGAAAAAAGACTAGCAAAATCAATACCAGGGTTGATATGTGAGAAGAAAGAATCTATAATACAAAAAACATTGAGGATATGTAAAGTATTAATTGAAAATGGAATAGATTTAAAAAGTTTACAATTGAGCCAAAGTATAAATGGCAAACAATGTCCAATACTATTAAAAGATATAATACCAGAAGAAATACTAGAAAAAAATCAATTAAGTGGAGAATTTCCAATTGGTCAAAGCATTAGTAATACAAGGAAAGCTTATAAGGGTACAGGAGACTATAAAATAACAGAAGAGGATAGAGAATTGGCAGAGTCGATTCCAGGGTTGATTTCTTTGGAGTTAATAAAAAAAGAGGCACAAAAACAAGAACTATTGGAGCAAGAGAAGAGGGCTAGAGAGTTGAGAGATCAAGCTAGAGAAGAATTAGAAAAAAAGGGGAATACAAAAGATGTTTGATAAGATTAAAAACTTTTTTAAAAGATTATTTTCTAAAGATAAACTTTTAAATCCAGGTACTATAATAGAAGAACCTAAATCTGTTTCTGATAAAAATCAATTTCAGGATAATATTGTTGTGAAAGAAGATGAAGAAAGACTTAGATTGTTAAAAATACAAGAAGAATTTAGCAAAGGCAATATTCTTGAAGAGGATATTGATGAAGACGATTTAGAAAATCTACATATTTTATATGATGAACAAATAAGTAAAATAAAAGACTCTATAGAAAATTATAAAAATGAAACTTTAAAAATAATGAAAGAATTAAAAAGTAGTTAATAAATATGGTATTATATAAGCATACTAATATTAAAAAATATTTTTAGAAAGAGGTACAAATGATATTAAACATTATATTCCTAATACTTGGAATAATAATTCTAGTTAAAGGTGCAGATATATTTATAGATTCAGGAACTGAAATTGGTAAAGTATTTAAAATAAGTGAAATAATTTTAGGACTTACATTTGTTGCGTTTGGAACTAGTCTTCCAGAACTTTGCATATCAGTAATGGGTGCATCAAAAGGTAGTTCAGGTTTAGTAATAGGAAACATTGTGGGAACCAATTTATTTAACATATGTGTTATTTTAGGAATGGTATGTTTGATTTCTCCACTAAAACTGTTAAGACAAACAGTAAGAAAAGACATCTATATGAGTTTTCTTACAAGTGTAATATTATTAGTAGTATTATTAGATACTTTTCTAACAAATTTAACAGAAAACATCATTTCAAGAACAGATGGAATAATATTATTACTGTTTTTTGGTGTGTTTATGTATTACACACTTTATGAATTTGGTGAATATAATAAACAAAGAGAAGCTAAGTTAGATAAAAAAGAAGAAAAAATAATAATCAATAAAGCTACAAAAAAGAAGATATTAAAGAACTTAGTAATAGCCATTATAGGAATTGCTATGGTATTTTTAGGTTCAGATTTAATAGTAAATAATGCAGTAGAAATAGCAAGAGGATTTAAAATAAGTGAAACATTTATTGGTATTGCAATAATTGGAATTGGAACATCAATGCCAGAAGTTTTTACAACAATTGCAGCAGTTAAGAAAAACAGAATAAATATTGCAATAGGTAACCTTATAGGAAGCAACATGTTTAACACTCTACTTATATTAGGAGTATCTTCAATAGTATCTCCAATAGCATTACCTAGTAGCTTATTATTAATAGATTGTGCAGTATTTATTTCAGTATGTGCAGTTATGATATTATTTACAAAAAGAAAATTTGAAATTTCTAGACTAGAAGGATTAGTACTAATCATGATATATGTTATATATATGATATTTACTGTTGTAAGAGGGTAGTTTTTGTCAAAAATATCCTATTGAAATTTGAAAACATATATGATAATATATAAATAATAAAAACGATATAACTTTTCCCTGCATTGTGCGTGTAGACTGAAATTTTAGAACCAACAGTTATGGATTAGGAAGTTTGTCTTTGGATATGGCGTGTATGCCCAACACTAGAATCTTGGGAAACCCAGTAGTATCTTCGCAAATATCCGCCTGTTGTGAGATGGGGTCCTTAAAATTTCTTTTTAACTTACGGCAAAAGCGGGGCATTATTTTTGCCTCTTGCCTTTTTATGTAAATCATGGTATCATATTATGGGGTGAAAAAATGACCATAAAAGAGACATTAAATAAAGGAATATTAAAATTAAAAGAAAATAATGTAGATTCAGCAGTAGCTAAGTCTAGGATAATTCTTTCTCATTTGTTAGAAAAAGACAAAGGATATCTTATAACAAATGATTCTGAAAAGGTTTCAAAAGAAGTAAATACTGTGTTTACAGAATGTATAAAAGAACTTACCAATGGAATACCAATGCAATATATAACAAATAAAAAAGAGTTCATGAAAATGAATTTTTATGTAGATTCACATGTTTTAATTCCAAGAGAAGACACAGAAATTCTTGTAGAAGAAGTAATTTCACTTTCTAAAAACTATATAAAAGATATAGAAATTTTAGAAATGTGTACAGGTAGTGGAGCTATTTGTATTTCTCTTGCAAAAAATGTTGAAAAATGTACAATTACTGCATCAGATATAAGTAAACAAGCATTAAAAGTAGCAAACAAAAATGCTAAAGCTCACAAGGTACAAGATAAAATAGAATTTATATGTTCAGATTTATATAATGATATTCCTAGTAATAAATATGATATAATAGTGGTAAATCCACCATATATAAAAACAACAGAAATAAGTTCTTTGCCTAGTGATGTGCAACATGAACCAATAATAGCTTTAGATGGTGGTTCAGATGGACTGGAGTTTTATAAGAGAATTATTAAAGGTTTAAATAAATACATAAAAAAAGGTGGATATTTATGCCTAGAAATAGGGTATAATCAAAAAGAAGAAGTTATGGGATTATTAAAAATGAAAGAATATAAGGATATAGTTACTAAAAAAGACTTGAATGGAAATGATAGAGTGATTATTGTAAAGGTTTAGGTGGTGAAATGTCTTTTTCACAAGAAGTAAAACTAGAAATAAAAAAGAAATATTATAAACATCAGAGTGAAGAATTAAAAATAATTATGGAGGCATTCTTAAAATCTGGAAGTATCAATAGTCCAAGAAAAGAATACAATTTACAAATTCTTTCTAAAAATAGTACAGAATTAAGTGACAGATTGAAAGAACTAGGAATAACAGCAAAGGTTACAAGTGATAGAATATATATTAAAGATGGGGAACAGATTTCAAGCATTTTAGCATTAATGGGTGCCAGTAATGCTGTAATTAAGTTTGAAGAAGCAAGAGTAGTAAAAGAAATTGCAAACAATGTAAACAGAATAGTTAATTGTGAAACAGCAAATTTGAATAAAACAATAGATGCATCAGTTTCACAAGTAGAAGATATAAAATATTTGAAAAAGAAAAATAAGTTTAAAGATTTACCAACAAATTTAAAAGAAATAGCAGATTTGAGAGTAGAAAATCCAGATGCAACATTACAAGAATTAGGTGAAATGTTAAAAGCTCCTATAAGTAAGTCAGGAGTGAACCATAGACTAAGGAAAATATCAAAAATTGTAAATGTTTTAAAAGAGGAAGGCAAATGAAAGAGCTTCATTATCTATATATTGTTCTTTATACTTTTATAATAAATGAGCATAATATATATTAGTGTAGGAAATTTTAAAAATTACTTGAAATATAGAAGAAAATTTGCTATACTAAAGATGGTAAAGAAATTTACTATTTGTTGAGTTTTCCTTGTTTAACTACTAATTAAACAAGTGAATAAATATTGAGCCTTCCCTGCTAGGCTACAAATAATTAACAGGTGAAAAAATATTTAAAATCTACCTTTCAAAAGGTAGATTTTGTACATAAGGAGCAATAATGGCACTAGAAGAAGGAAAGTTTTACTTTATTAATAATGATTTCATAAACAAATATGGTTTAAAATATAGTTTAATGGAAAATAAAGAAAATGGAAATAAAAGACCATCTTATTTTTGCTTTTTTGATATAAAAAATAAAGGATTATTATGGTTTGTACCAATTTCTTCTAAATATGAAAAATATAAATTAATATATGATAAAGCAAGTAAGAAGTATTCAGAAGTGTTGGGTTTGTCATTTGGAAATGTAAAGGGAAGAGATACTGTATTTTTAATACAGAATATGTTTCCATGTACAGAAAAATATATAATTGAAAAATATAAAAACAATGATAAAGATATTAAAATTAGTAAAGCTAAAAGAGAAGAAATTATGGCAAAAGCAAGAAGAATAATATTTTTGTCTGAAAATAAAAATATGAAATTAACATTTACAAATATTTTAGAGCTTAAAAAAGAGTTGTTACAAGAATTGTAAGGTTATATAGGATTCATTAGTAAAGGAAATAAATTTATTATGAGAAAAATTGATTATTTAGCTTTTTATATTAATCATCCTAATTGGGAAGAACCATTGTTAAGGCCTTTTGTAAAGAAAGGTCAATGGTTGCCTTGTGTCAGTATTGACCTTCAGTTTATGTGTGAATATATGGACGCTTTTGAACAAAAGGTTTCTGTTTTATTTGATCCAATAAATAATGTGTTTCTTGATTCCAATTGGAATGAAATTGATTTAAAAGGTAAATGTGTTCTTCCTCGTGGGGAAAATAATGACAGACTTTTAAGTGAAATATTAAAAGCTGGTGGTACTTCTATTTTGAAATTAGGTGATTATGAAAAAACTGAACATTGGTATAACTTTATAGATACAGGAAGGAATGTTAAAGAAACAACATTTAAAGAATTTCTTGAATCTGCTAAAAATATTAATGAAGGCACTGAAATCTTTGTAAAGACTGTGGAATTGAACAAATGGTATCTGAAAACAAAGGAAAGATGCCCTCAGCATATATTCTGGATGTTATGGAAGTTCTTAATAAGAAAAATAAGCAAGCCAAGAACATGGATGGGGTATTTATGTTCCAGAACCATCTTATCATTTTAGAATGTTTAATGGAATTAAATGAATATATAGAACTTATAAGAAAAGAGTTTTCTCAAAGTACATATTATAAAAATGAAAAAGATAGAGATGATTCAATATTTGTTAATTGGAAGTCTCGTGTTCCAATGACAAAAGAAGAAATAGAAAAAGGAATTGCTTTAGGGCTAGAAATATGTGAGCAACAAAGAGGTAATGATAGGGAGCGTAATTAAATATGATTAATAAAAAAGAAGTTGGACTCTACATTCACTTACCATTTTGCAAACAAAAGTGTTACTATTGCGATTTTACATCTTATGCCTGTGGTAATGAACAAATCGCAGAATATATTGAAGCATTAAAAAAAGAAATACCTAATAATTATATAATAAAAACAATATATATAGGAGGTGGAACACCTTCTTATATTGATTCGAAATATATAGTAGAGCTTATGAGCCTTGTAAAAAAAGAGTATGCAAAAGAGATAACAATAGAAGTAAATCCAGGTACAGTGACAAAAGAAAAACTAGAAGATTATAAAAAATGTGGAATAAATAGATTAAGTATAGGTCTACAAACTTCTGATAATAAATTGTTAAAACAAATAGGAAGAATACATACTTATGAAGACTTTTTATATACATATAAATTAGCAAGAGAAGTTGGTTTTAAAAATGTAAATATAGACATTATATTTGGTTTGCCAAATCAAATTATAGATGAAACTATAGAAAGAATAATAAAATTAAATCCAGAGCATATTTCAACTTATTCATTAATATTAGAAGAAGGTACTAAATTATATAATTCAAGAAATAACTTTAAATTTCCAAGTGATGAAGAAGAAAGAGAAATGTATTGGAAAATAAAAAATAAGTTAGAAGAAGCGGGATATAAACATTATGAGATATCTAACTTTGCAAAACCAGGATTTGAATCAAAACATAATTTAGATTGTTGGAAACAAAAAGAATATATTGGAATAGGAACTGCAGCACATTCATATATAGATAATGTAAGATATTCAAATACAGATGATATAATAGGCTATAAAAAAGTAATTCATGAAGTACAAACAGAAGAAACAAAGATGAAAGAATATATGCTTTTAGGATTAAGAATAATAGATGGAATAAATATAGAAGAATTTAAACAAAAGTTTAAATTAAATCCAACAATAATATTTAAAAATGAATTAAATAATTTAAAAAATTTAATTGAGGTAGATGGCAATAAAATAAGGCTTACCACTAAGGGAATAGACCTTGCCAATCAAGTATGGGAAAAATTTATATAAAACTACTTGACAGACATTCAAATTTTTAGTATACTAGCAATGTTCAAAAAAAGTGGGCGCTTAGCTCAGCTGGTAGAGCATCTGCCTTACAAGCAGGGGGTCATAGGTTCGAGCCCTATAGCGCCCACCACTTTTTTTTATTTTATGCCTTGATAGCTCAGTTGGTAGAGCAAGGGACTGAAAATCCCTGTGTCGGCGGTTCGATTCCACCTCAAGGCACCAATGGCCTGGTAGTTCAGTTGGTTAGAACGCTAGCCTGTCACGCTAGAGGTCGACGGTTCGAGCCCGTTCCAGGTCGCCAAAAACAGCAGATAACTGCTGTTTTTTATATGTATATATAGAGGTGGTACTATGTTAATTGCAATAGATATTGGAAATACAGAAATTGTAATAGGTTTATATAAAGAAAATGAGATATTATTTACATCTAGGCTAGAAACTAATAGAAAAATAACTACTGACCAATATGCAATGGAATTGAATGATATATTAAGACTTCATAACCATTCTCTAAAAGATATAAAAAGTGCAGTAATTTCATCAGTTGTAAAAAATGTTGGAAGTAAAGTTATAGAGGCAATAAAAAAATATTGTGAGATAATGCCTATAATTGTGGGAATAGATACTAAAGTGAATTTTAATTTAAAAATAGATGAAGGACAAATAGTAGGTGCTGATTTAATAACAGGAGCTGTTGCAGTAGTGGAAAAATATAAATTGCCTGCAATAGTATTTGATTTTGGAACAGCAACAACAGTAAGTGTTATAGATAGAGAAGCAAACTTTATTGGAGGAATTATTTCACCAGGAATTGGTATTTCATGTGAAGCATTATCAGGAATAACAGGATTACCTAAAATTGAGTTTAATAAACCTAATTCTATAATTGGTAAAAATACAATAGATTCAATGTTATCAGGTGCAATTTATGGAGCAGCAAGTTTTATAGATGGAATGACAGAGAGAATACAGAAAGAAATAGGAGAAGAGTGTACTATAATAGTAACAGGTGGACTAGGTGAAAAAATTATAGATTATACAAAAAATGAAGTTATTTTAAATAAAGACCTACTTTTAGAAGGATTGTTAATAATTAATAAGATGAATTCTTAGAAATTATATTGACAACATATAGTTAAACATGTTAATATATATACTGTTACATCAAATGCGGATGTGGTGGAATTGGCAGACACGCTAGACTTAGGATCTAGTGCGAAAGTGTGCAGGTTCAAGTCCTGTCATCCGCACCATTTATACAGAAAAATCCTTGAAAAATAAGTAGTTTCAAGGATTTTTTATTTGTTTTCAGTGTAATTTCGGTGTAATTTATAATAATTCATCTAATTTTTGAGAGGCAGGTTTGTATTTTTCACTATTCACTTTTCATTTTTCGTTATTTTAACTCTATTTTTTGCATTGTTTGTTATATTATGATAAAATTTAAAAAAAGGAGAAAATTATGAATAAACAACAATTAATAATAGTAATAGAGTGCCAGCTGTGGGTTGCATATAAAGATGTAAAAAAAATGGGTAAAGAAACAGAAAGTTTAGTGCAAGGTTTCATTGAAGAATATGAAGAATTTTATGAAGGAGACGACATAGAGAAAGTAGTAAGAGAAAAGTTATCTTATATGGAAGAAAAGTATATTGATAAAGAGAGGGATTAACTTTGGAGAAAATAATAAAGAATAAAGAATATATTGTAGAAATAATAGATAATGGATATCAAGGAGAAGGTATTGCTAAAATAGATAGCTTTACTATATTTATTCCTAATGCAATTAAAGGAGAAAAAGTTAAAATAATTATAGTAAAAGTAACTGCTTCACATGCATATGGGAAAATAATAGAAATATTAAATAAATCAGAACATAGGGTAGAAGTTGATTGTAATACATATAAAAGGTGTGGTGGATGTGTACTAAGACATATGAGTTATGAAAAAACTTTAGATTTAAAAAGAAATATAGTAGAAAATAATTTTCAAAAACTTAAGATTGATGTAAATGTTAATGATACTATAGGAATGAAAGAGCCATATCATTATAGAAATAAACTTAAATATCCAATAGGACAAGATAAAAATGGTAATATGATTATTGGAGTATATGCTGAAAGAACACATGAAATTATACCAACAGATAATTGCTATATACAAAATGAAGAAATAAATAAAATTGCAAATACAGTATATGAATTTTTAAGAGATAATAAAATACAAGCATATAATGAAGATACAGAAAGAGGGATAGTAAGGCATATTATTGTAAAAATTGGGATAAAAACAAATGAAGTAATGATAATACTTGTTGTAAATGATACAACAATTCCATTAAAAAAAGAATTGATAAAATATGTTTTAGCAAAACATAAGAATGTAAAAACAATAGTAAAAAATATAAATACAAAAAAGACAAATGTAATATTGGGTGGAAAAAATGAAGTAATATATGGTGATGGATATATTTATGATTATTTAGAAGAATATAAATTTAAAATATCTCCAATGTCATTTTATCAAGTAAATCCCATACAAACAGAAGTGCTATATAGCAAAGCAATAGAATATGCGAAATTAAAAGGAAATGAAAGAGTACTAGACCTTTATTGTGGTATAGGCACTATAGGAATATTTGCAGCAAAATATGCAAAAGAAGTATATGGAATAGAAATAGTAGAAGATGCTATAAAAGATGCAAAGCAAAATGCGAAAATAAATAATATAGAAAATATAGAATTTATGGTAGGAGATGTAGGCACAGTTTTAAAGGCGAGAAATAATGAGATAGATGTAGTTTTTGTAGATCCACCAAGAGCAGGACTGGATGATAATACAGTTAATAAGTTGTTAGAAATAGAAGCGAAAAAGATAGTCTATATAAGTTGTAGCCCAGCAACATTAGCAAGAGATGTAGATATTCTAAGTAAAAAATATAATGTAGGAGATGTTCAACCAGTTGATATGTTTCCATACACATCGCATATCGAGAGTGTTTGTCTATTGAAACTCAAATAAAGCTTGATATATAAATAGTTTGATGACTTGTTCCAAGAATTAAAAAATAGCTATAAAAAGACCAAAATTAGCTTAAATAGTAACCTTATATGAATAAGGTTGAGTGTGGAGGACTAGTTTCCATGCTCGACTATAGAAAATTAATAACAAATTTTTAACCAATATGGAGTATAGAAATATACTTCATATTTATAGTAGAGTTTAATTTTTCTTTATATTATTGTTAAATCATGGTATTATAAATATGAAAAATAAATATAGTAATTATTAATTTGGAGAAATAAAAATGATACTGTTAAATATATATGGAAAAATAGAAGAAACAATAATATCTAAAAAATTAGGAATTGGGTTATTAAATCTAAGAGAAGATTGGGTAGAAGTTTTTGTAGATGATATGAAAGAAGAAATGTTACTGAGGAAAAATGATATTAAAAAATATAATAAATATGATGGATATACACTTAAGCAATATAAACCGCTTGATATAGTAAAAGATAATGGTTGGTCAAAAGAGGGATATTTAACAGAAGATCAAGCATTAAGAATAATTTCGCAGAACCTTATTGGTATTGAAGTTGTTAATTTTAAGAATTCTTTTATAAAATATAAAAATCCTTATTTAGATAGTCCAACATGTGAGAAAAACTATGCACATAAATTCATTAACTTTATTGGCAGCATTCAAAGTGGATTTAAAGATGGTAATGTAATTATAAATCAAATTCCATTTGTTACCTACTCATCAGATGATATACATAACAAACCATTAATTTTAAATTTTACTTTTAATAAACAGGATTTAAAAAGATTTGAGAATTACAATGAAAATTGTATAAAATCTATTACAAATATAGGAAAATTAATAGATGATTTTATCTTAACAGAAAAAGATTTTTGGTTGATAGATTACATAGTAAATACTTTATTTGAAGGTGATGAATATAATTCATACTATATTTTTAAAATAATGAGCTTAATTGAAATGCTCTTAATAAATCCAAAAAATAATGGAAAGACATTTGGAGAACTAGAAAATAAATTACCTATGTTTATATTAGGTGAAGAGTTTAGCGACGGAGATAAGTTAGCTTTTACTAGTATTGTAAGAAGATTACGTAATAAAATAGGTCATGGAGATTATAATGGTATTCAAAAAATTTTAAATGAGTATAGAGATAGAATGATACCAAACTATAATTATGATGAATTTGAATATAGTATTGAGAATTGGAATTATCTTTCGATTTCAATTACACTTAAAGAAATATTAAACAATATAATATATTTAATGCTTACCAATAGGAAAAGGCTAAAAAAGATTCAATATGCAAATTAAATATAAAAGCATAATTGACAAAAAAGTTTTTTATTGATACAATACAAACAAAAGTTCTAAAAAAAGGAAGTGGTCTTGTGCAAGAAAGTAAATTTTTAATATATGAAACTGATGATGGAAAGATAAATATTGATGTTATATTAAAGGATGAAACAATATGGTCGTCACAGAAAAATATGGCAAGATTGTTTGATACTACTATTGATAATGTAAGTTTACACCTAAAAAACATATACTTTGAAGGAGAATTAGATAAAGATTCAACTACCGAGGAAATCTCGATAGTTCAAAAAGAAGGAAATAGAAATGTTACAAGGAAAATTTTATTTTATAATTTAGATGCAATTGGTGCAGTAGGAATAGCAAGAGCATTTGCTTTTGGAGGAGCTAATGATATGCCGATATGGATACCAGAAATTCCATTTGTTAAAAGAGATTATCAAGAAGGAGTATTTGATCCATCTGAAATACATCATTTTTATAGTAAGTTACTAAGATTAAAAGACAATATGAATACTAAAACAGGCAAAAAAATGGCATATCAAAGACATGAATTTATGGAATTATATCTAAATCAATTTTTCAGTGAATGGAATGGAGAAAAATAATATTATACAGGGAAGCTAACACATGGTTGTGAGTTTTTTACTACCATAAATGGCGAATAATATAACCACCAAACTAAACAGTAAAGTTGAAAAATTATGGAAAAAAGCACAAAACACTTGTTGCTTTAGTTTGTATATGATACAATATATACAAACGGGGGTAACAAAAAATGAAAGATGAAGAAAAAGTTTTAGAGTTATTAAAAAAGAACAATGGAGTTATTAAGACAGCAGAGTTGAAAAAGTTAAAGGTTAGCAGGATGGCTTTAACTAGATTAGTGGAAAAAAGCTTAATTGAAAGAGTAGCTAAAGGATTATACATTGATATTAATAATATTGAAGATACCTATTATACATTTCAATATAAATGTCCTAAAGCAATTTTCTCTCATGAAACTGCTCTTTATTTTCATGATCTTACAGATAGAACTCCAATTAAATTTATGGTTACAGTTCCATCTGGATATTACTCAAAACATTTAAAAGATAAAGAATATGAATTTTCATATATCAAAGATGAGTTATATGAACTAGGTAGAATTAAAGTTAAAACTCCATTTCAAAATGAAGTATATTGTTATGATATGGAACGAACAATTTGCGATATTGTAAGAAACAAAAGTAAAATTGAAGTATATCAGTTTACAGATGCAATGCAAAGATATGTAAAAATGAAAAATAAGCAGAGTCACAAGCTATACGAATATGCGGAAAAGCTTAATATTAAAGAAGAAGTAAGGAAATATATGGAGGTACTAGTTTGATAGCTAAAACACCAACGCAACTTAAGGCTTGGATAAGAAATAAATCAAAAGAAACAAACATTACAGCAAATATAATTTTACAAAACTACATGCTAGAAAGACTATTAGAGAGAATATCAGTATCTAAATATAAGAATAATTTTGTTCTGAAAGGTCGGAATGCTAATAAGTGCAATGGTTGGATTGGATTTGAGATCTACTCTGGACATGGATGCAACGATTAAGGGCTTAAAAATAACAGAAGAAAAGCTATTAGACATTATAAATGAAATTATTAAATTAGATATAAATGATGATGTTACATTTGAAATAACTAAGGTAATGAATATTAGAGATGAAGAAGACTATGATGGATATAGAATTACTTTACAAGGTACATTTCAGACAATCATAACAAACTTTAAAATTGATATTACTACAGGAGATATAATTATTCCTAAAGAAATTAATTATAAATTCAAACTTTTATTTGAAGAAAGAGAAATAGATGTTGTTGCATATAATTTAGAAACGGTAATATCAGAAAAAGTTGAGTCAATTATTTCAAAAGCAGAATTAAATACAAGAGCCAGAGACTATTATGATTTATACATTTTAGATAAGTTTCAAAAACAAAATATTGATGAAGAATTGTTAGAAGAAGCTATATTAAAAAAGTTTAAAGATAGACAAACACAAGACAGTTTAAATAACTTAAAGCAAACAATAGATAGTATTCAACATAGTGATATATTAAGAGAACTTTGGAATAATTATGCTAAAAAGTTTTCTTATGCAGAAGACATTGCATTTGATGATACAATAAAATCTTTAAAAGAATTTGTAAAATTAATTTCTTAAAAAACTTAATAATACGATTCAGCACTAGATAACACTAAAGAACAGAACAGATAAAAAAGTTTTTTTGGTAAAATTTAGTAGAAAAATGTTGACAAGTAAAAAAATCCATAGTAGACTATCTGTACCGTACAAGAAATGGATTTAAACTTATCATAGTAACTAGTAGAAAATAAGTTACATGAAATATTAACTTTGAATGTTAATATTTGTAGGTTCATAATATAGAAATTGTGAGCTGATTACATATTGCATAACAATAAAATAAACGAAGTTCTCTACAATAAGAGTAAGTGTGTTTGTTGGTTATGTATCATGTCATCAGCTTTTTTGTTATATAAAAAGATGATGTAAAGCTCTTTGATAATTGAATATGAAATCATTAGATACATTTAAAGATACTCTCATCTAGTCACAGTCCGAGCGTGATAAAACCGTCCCAGGCAATGAAGATGATTCTGTAAGATTATAGAAAGGTGAAATTCCTGTGGAGCAGATATAGCTCATCTGCCATCTAATGATTATGAAAAAGACATAACACAAAACCACACTTATATACACAAATTGTAAAATTTAGTTTAATCAATATAAATACAAATGATGAGTGTATAAAGTATGCAATAACATTTTTATAAAATAAAACAAGTTAAAGAGAAAAATATCCTCTCAGAGAGAGGTGGATATGATGAAAAAGGTAATAAGGATACTTTTCTAATAAGATTTATACTAAAAAAGCATATCAATTTCACTAATAAAAAAGATATTACAAGAGAAGAAATAGTTGCTAATAATAAATTAGACAATGATAATACTATGTTAGTTTTAGATTTTATGAATAATCGAATTTATAAAACTTTTGACAGAAATGAAATGGGTAAAATACAGCAAACTATTCATAAAGGATTGAGAATTAGAGTGGAATATGATATAAATAAGTAAAATAAAATTGACTATTTATCATAGTAATTTGTAAAGGAGTAAAATATTAATGAAATTGATTATTTTTTCAGATATACACTATGCACCAAAACCACCTGTAAATAATGGCTCAAAAATAGATAGAAAATTGATGCAGTATTCAATTCCTATTATAGAACAACTAATAGATAAAATTAATAATTCTATTCATCCAGATGTAGCAGTTAATTTAGGAGATTTAATTGAAGATTTCAATGACCATGATGAAGATATAATAAATTTGAATTTTATTTGGAATGTATTAAAAGAAATAAAGTCACCATTTTATTCTTTAACTGGAAATTATGATTTGCGTTCGATGGAATCTAGAAAAGATGTAGAAAAAATTATGGGTTATAAACATTCAACTTTTTCGGTAGATGTTAAAGGACATCATTTGGTATTTTTAGGACTGAATGTTGATATTAAACTTAGTAGAGAAAATGGTGGGATTTTTAAAACACAATTTCTTTCAGAAGAAGACTTAGAATGGCTAAAAAATGATTTGAAGCAAAATGTATTGCCGTGTATTGTATTTAATCATTTTGGTATAGCAGAAGATACTATGGAAGGAAATTGGTGGTTTGAAGAATGTTCTGAGCGTGCATTGCTTGGAAATCGTAAAGAACTAAAAGGAATTTTAAGAATGGATAAAAATTTACTTGCAGTTTTTTCAGGACATCAGCATTGGACGAAAAAAATAACAGAAGATGGAATAAATTATTATGTACTAGGTTCATTAACTGAAGATATAAATAGTAATGGTGTTCCAGATGGAGTGTATTTCGAAGTAGATATAAAACAAGGTGAATTAAAAGTTAAGGAACATCATATAAGACTATAAAAGAGGTGTAAAAATGGCAGATATAAAAGCTATTATTTTAGATGTAGATGGAGTAATTATAGGTGAAAAAATAGGATTCAATTCGCCTCATCCACATATTGATGTAATAAACAAATTAAAAGAGATAAAAGGTAAGGGGATTGATGTAAGCTTATGTACAGCAAAACCATATTTTGCAATTCAAAAAGTTATAGAAGATGCAGGGTTAAACAATTTGCATATTACAGATGGTGGAAGTGTAGTAATAAATCCGATAGATAATATTATAGAATGCAAACATATTTTGGATAAAGAACAATCTAAGACAGTTCTAAAAATGTGTATAGAAAACAATATTTATGTTGAATTTTATACAGTAGATAATTATTTTATTCAAAAAAATCAAGAGTGTGACATTACTAAACAACACATCCATATTTTGCAAAAAAATCCTATAATTATAGATGATTTAGTGAAAGAAAGTAGTAATCAAGAAATAACAAAAATTATGCCAATAGCATTAAAGGAAACAGATAAAGAAAGAGTAAATGACTTATATAAACAGTTAGATGTGAATTTGTCTTTTAATTGGAGTATACATCCAGTGGCATTGCCATTACAGTTTGGGATTGTTACTGCCACAGGAATATCAAAAAAACAGGGTTTGGTAGCAATATCTGAAAGTTCAAATATTTTACTAGATAATATATTAGGAGTGGGTGACAGTACAAGTGATTGGAATTTTATAGAGCTATGTGGATATGCTTCAGCAATGGAAAATGCTAGTCCAGAACTAAAAGAATTAGTAAAAAGTAAAGGTGAAAGTAATTATTGTATAGGTGGACATGTAGATAATAATGGGATAATTGAAGCATTAGATTATTTTGTAAAGTAAAAATAATGAAGTATGTTTTGCAAATACAGTTAAAAGAAAATTGCAAGAAATAACCTGTTAATAGGTAGCACTCTGAAGAAAATGTAGCTATTTTTATAGTGTTCACTAAGCACATCGAGTGTGTGGTGTCTCTAATATTAAAAAACGATTTTAAATAATATTTATAAAAAGGTTGTGGTGATGTGAAAATAGTAGTACCAATTGAAACAGATTTTGAAAAGATAAATTTAATAGCAAAGCAAGTACATGATTTACATGTTGATTGGAGACCAGATTTTTTTGTAGAAGTAGAACAACCAATACCAAAAGACTATTTAAAAGAGCTAATTGAAAGTAAGTCAATATATATAGCAAAAGAAAATTCTAATATAATGGGTTATGTTATAATTAGTAGAAAAGAAAATAAAGCTCATGGATTATATGATAGAAAAATAATATTAATTGAAGCATTAGGAGTAGAAAAGAGTTACCAAAGAAAAAGTGTTGGTAAACAGTTGATGCACCATATAATTAATTTGGGTAGAGAAGAACAATATACAGATATACAACTTACAGTAAATGAAGAAAATATAAAAGCAATAAATTTTTATGAAGGTATAGGAATGAGAGTTAAAAATATAAGTTATTCAATGAAAATATAAAGGTTATTTAAGCTATATTATATAAAAAGGAGAGAAATAATGAAGATAACTAAATTTCCACAAAGTTGTTTATTAATTGAAACAAAAGGGAAAAAGATATTAATTGACCCAGGAGTTTTAAAATATAAAGATGAATATTTTGAAATATGGAATAATGTAAATATTATACTTGTTACACATAAACATCCAGACCATTGTAATACAGAGGTTTTACAAAAATTAAATGATAATATAAAAATATATTCTACCAATGAAGTTAAACAGTCAAATGAAACTTTGAAGATAAATATAGTAAAAGTTAATGACATTATAAAACTAGAAGATATAAGTATAGAGGTAGTTTGTGCAATACATGGGTATCAACCTCTGTTAAAAGGTGAAAAAGAAATTCATGAAAATGTTGGATACATAGTAGATGATGGAGAATGTAGACTATATGCTACAAGTGATACTATTTGTTTTAAAAATGATTATAAGGCAGACATAATATGCATACCAGTAACAGGTTATGGTTTGACAATGTCAGCATTTGAAGCAGCATTATATTCAAAAGAGGTAGAAGCAAAAATAGTATTACCAATACATATGGATAATCCAATGTTTCCACCAAATTTTGAATTTATAGAAGAAATGTTTAATAAATATGAAGTTGATTATGAAATATTAGATAATGAAGAAACAATAGAAATAAATTAACATAGAAAGATAGAAAGTATTAATGGAAGAATCAGAGGTAGAAAACAGAAAATATTTAAAATGGTTTAATAAAATATATCCATATTATGGTGGATTTTCAGATGACTTACTATTTTATGTTGCAATAGCAACATTATTCTATACAGTTGTAAAAGGTTTTTCAGCACAACAAATAATACTATTAACTACATTTTCTACAATTGTGTCTATTGTTTTGAGAATACCTTTAATTAAACTAATACAAAGAATAGGAAGTACAAAGTCAATTAGAATTAGTGCAGGATTAGTATTATTATCCAGCATATTAATTACCTTTGGAAAATCATATTTTACTATTATAGTAGCAAAGTGTTTATATGAAATTGCACTTGTTTTTAGGAATATGCTTTCAGTATTGTTAAAGAGTAATTTATCATATCAAGATATGGAAAGTGAATTTGTTAGATTTCAAAATAAAAAATCAAGTATATATGCAATAATTACAGCATTGATAGCTATTATAGTTGGAGTTTTGTTTAATATTAATAATTACTTGCCTATGTACTTATGTATATTTTTCTGTGTTATAATTTTCATAACTTCTTTTAGAATTAAAGAGGTGTGCAATGAACATAATTTTGTAGAGAAACAAAAGGTTAAAGTAAACTTTTCTAAAATGATTTGTATGATTTTTATATCATATGGCTTATTTTATGGATTAATAACAATTGGACAAAGCAATGGAGAATTATTTATACAAAATGAATTGTTTAAGATATATAGTGTTGAACAAGTAACTATATATTTAAGTGTGATAATATTTATTTCTCGTATTGCCAGAATAATTTCTAATTTATCTTTTACTAAAATATATTATAAATATAAAAATAAAGTAAATTTGAGTTTAGGAATATTAATGATTAGTGCTTATTTATTTATAATATTAGGATATTTTATTAATAATAATATTTTGCTTAAGTTTATAATGATGGCATCAGGGTATATTGATGGCATCAGGGTATATTGCTATTTTAATGATTAGAGATCCATTTAGAACATATATGCAAGATATAACTTTAAGAATGACAAATATAAAAGAACATAAATTAGTTATTGCATATTTGGAGTTTTCAAGAAAAATTGGAACAACAATATTAGGCATATTAATTTCAGCATTGTTAATTAAAGTTGATATGATATATGTATTCATTATATTAGGGATATTAGCTGTATTAGAAAGTCATATAATGTTAAAGTTATATAATTTAACCAAGTCTCAATATGAGAATATATAATATTACTTAGAAAGAAGGATTTATGGCAAGTACACAAGATTTTATAGAATTTGTATGTGAATAAATTCAAGGTGTGGGAATAGTTACATATAAGAAAATGTTTGGTGAGTATATGGTATATATAAATGCAAAGCCAATACTTCTTGTTTGTGACAATACTGTTTATGTGAAAATGCTAGATGAAATACAGCAAGAGATGCAAGGCGAAAGTATTGGAGTACCATATAAAGGTGCGAAACAACATTATATTTTAAATATTGATAATTCAGATTTTAGTAAAAATATTATATCAATATTAGAACCTATAACTCCATTGCCAAAACCAAAAAAGAAGAAATAGGAATTTTATTGAATGTTATGATGAGGAGTAATAATATGAATAATAATGGATATTTAAGTTTTGCAAAAGAAGTAGCTTTTGAAGCTGGAAGAATAATGTTAAAATACTTTAAAGAAGATAATGGTGCAACATATAAACTGGATAGAACTATTGTCACATTGGCAGATAAAGAAATAAATGAGTATTTAATTGAATGTGTTAAAGAAAAGTTTCCAACACATTCGGTTAATGGTGAAGAAGCGTCTTTTGGAGAGAGTAATTATGTATGGGTATGTGATCCAGTAGATGGAACAGCAATGTATGCAAGGCACATAACAACAGCAGTATTTTCATTAGCTCTTGTTATAGATGGTGAATCAGAAGTTGGAGTGGTATATGACCCATTTACTAATACAATGTATTCTGCAATAAAAGGCAAAGGTGCATATAAGAATGATGCTAGAATATTTGTGAATAATTTAGAACTTAATGATGAAAGGAGTGTGTCAAATTTTGATATATGGCAGGGAGCTGCTTATGATATTTCAAAGTTAATGGCAGACTTGTTAACAAAAACATATTTTGTTAGTTTAGGAAGTGTAATTAGAGCATGTATGGCAGTGGCATCTGGAGATTTTACAATAGCTATATTCCCAGGAGGTAAAGGGAAAAATTGTGATATTGCTGCAGTGAAAGTTATTGTAGAAGAAGCTGGTGGAAAGGTTACTGATTTATTTGGTGATGAACAAAGATATGATAAAGATAGTATTAAGGGTGCATTGATTAGTAATTCCAAGATTCATAGCAAAATGGTTGGAATAATTAAAAAATATGTATAAATAAGAAGTGAGATTATAAATATATACAAGTATAAAAGGTGGGTGGGCAATTATGAATAATAAAAAAGTGTTAGTTGGAATGAGTGGCGGAGTTGATTCTGCAGTATCTGCTATTATGCTAAAACAACAAGGATATGATGTGTATGGAGCAACAATGGAACTTTGGGAAGATGGTAAAAATGAAAGTGGTTGTTGTAACATTTCTAATATTAATGATGCAAAAAAAGTATGTGATATGTTAAATATTCCACATTATACTTTTAATTTAAAAGACCAATTTAATAAATCAGTTATTGATGATTTTATATGTGAGTATGAAAAGTGTAGAACGCCTAATCCTTGCATAGAGTGTAATAAACATTTGAAATTTGGTGCAATGTATGAAAAAGCAAAAGAGTTAGACATAGACTATATTGCAACAGGACATTATGCTAAAATTGAATATAGTGAAGAATTTCAAAGATACATATTGAAAAAATCAAATAATAAAACAAAAGACCAAAGTTATGTACTATACAACATTTCAAAAGAAATGTTGGGAAAAATAATATTTCCATTATCTGATTTTGAAAGTAAAGATGAAATAAGAGAAATTGCAAGACAAAATAATATAATAGTTGCAAGCAAACCAGATAGTCAAGATATATGTTTTATACCAGATGGTGATTATAAAAATTTTCTTGAAAAAAATAATATAAAATCTGAAACTGGTCATATAGTGAATACAAAAGGAGAAGTGTTAGGACAACATGATGGTTTATACAGGTATACAGTTGGACAAAGAAAAGGAATTGATATATCAAGTGCTAACAAATTATATGTAATTAAATTAGATACAGATAATAACAATCTAATAGTTGGAAATGAAGAAGATTTATATTGTAAAACTTTATTTGCAAGTAATATTAATTTATTACTTATAGATGAAATAAATGAACCAATGAAAGTAAAAGCAAAAACAAGATATTCTGCAAAAGCTAGTTCTGCGACAATATACAAAATAGAAAATGGAAGCATTAAAGTAGAATTTGATGAAGAGCAAAGAGCAATAACACCAGGGCAATCTATTGTATTTTATACAGATGATGGAATAGTTATAGGTGGAGGGAAAATACAATGATAATTTATCCAAACGAAATAAAAAAAGGAGATACTATAGGTATTACAGCAACTTCTTCTGGTAGCTCAGAAGAAGCGGATTTAAAAAAACTAGATAATGCATACAAAAATATTACTAATCTTGGTTATAAATATATAGAAACAGATAATGTTAGGAAAAATAGTAAACTAGTTAGTTCAGAACCAGAGATTCGAGCTAAAGAATTTATGAATTTATGGATGAATGATAATATTAGCTGGATTGCAGCTGTATCTGGTGGAGAATTTTTAATGGAAATACTTCCATATTTAGACAGTGAAACAATTAGAAGTAACTCACCGAAATGGGTACAAGGTTTTTCAGATACAAGTTTACTACTATACTATTTAACTACTAAATTCAATATAGCCACAGTTCATGCTACAAACTTCAGAACATATGGAATGAGAGAATTAGATAAAACTTTACTTAAAACAATAGAAATATTAGAAGAAGGTAAAAGAAGTGAACAAGTTAGCTTAGAGTTATATGAGGCACAAAGAAGAGGCAAAGGCGAAGAACTAGAGCCATTTAATTTAACAGAAAAAGTAGAATATAAACATTTATATAAGAAAAAAGAAGATGAGATTGAAGGACGATTAATTGGTGGTTGTATAGATGTTCTTAAAAATTTAATAGGAACTAGATTTGATAATACAATAAATTTTTGTCAACAATTTAAAAAAGAGGGAATGCTTTGGTATTTAGAAAACTGTGAAATGAGTGTTGCAGAACTGTATCGTTCATTATGGCAGATGAAAGAATGTGGATGGTTTAATAATGCAAATGGATTTTTAATTGGAAGGACATTTTCAAAAGAAAATGTGGAAGACTTTACATATCAAGATGCTCTTCATAAAATATTTGATGATTTAAATATACCAGTGATATATGATGTAGATATAGGACATGTGGCACCACAATGGACTATGATAAATGGTGCATATGGAAGATTTAAATTTAATGTCGAAAAAACTTGTAAAATAATTCAAGAAATGGTTTAATATAATAAATAAGAAAGGGGAATTTTTATATGGAAAGAGCACAAATAAAAGAAGAAGCAAAAGGAATTTTAAAAAGCAAATGGAAAAATTCAGCAATATTTGTATTGATTTATGGAGCAATAATTTATTTAGGAAGTTGGTTACTAAACCTAATACCAATAGTAGGACCAATAGTTTACTTAGTAGTATCAGTAGTATTAGCGTACAATATGATTGTTTATTTTATAAAATTTAAAAGAGGAGAAGAAGCAAATCCATTAGATCTTGTTACAACAATACCAGCAAATTTAAAAGTAGCTTGGAAATGTGTATGGGGAATTTTTGTAAAAATGTGGCCATATTTTGTAGCATATATAATATCATATGCTATTTTAACCTTTATACAACTAACTGCAAATGATGTAATTAATTCTCGTGATGGTTTAAGCGTATTATTTGCATTAGCAGGTGGTACAGTACTACTACCAATCTTAGTACCAGTATTAATTATAATAATTATAATAACCATACCAGCAATAATGAAAGGTTTATATTACACATTTACACAATATATTATGTATGATAGTGGAAATACTATGACAGGTAAAGAAGCAGCAGAAGCTAGTAAAGTTATGATGACAAATAAAAGGGGAAAATATTTTATACTAGCATTAAGCTTTATTGGATGGGCAATTGTTGCAGGATTTGTTGGGGGAATACTTGGTAATATTGCCAGTGCAATTATAAAATGGCAACCATTAATAAGTTATATAACATATATAGGGACAGCAATATTACTTGTACCATATATGCAATTATCTATGGTTATATTCTATGAAAGTTTAAAAGGAAATACAGTTGAAGTTAAACAAGTAGACAACAATGAAGGGCCAGTACAAATGCAATAATATAATTTATATTTTAAATATTTATGGGGTATGGTCCAGATTAAATTTTATAGCAAAATAGAACAGGTAGTAATACCTGTTTTTGTTTAAAAAATTTTATTAATTAGTTCCAAAAATTCTATCACCTGCATCACCAAGACCAGGAACAATATAACCGACATCATTTAAATGGCTATCAACAATAGCAGTATATACCTGTACATCTGGATGACATTGTTCTATTTTTTCTAAACCTTCAGGAGCAGAAATAATAGAAAGCACTTTAATATTTTTAACACCATCTTCTTTAATTAATTTTATTGCATCACAAACTGACCCACCAGTTGCAAGCATAGGGTCTAAAATAAATACTTGTCTATTATTTATATCTTTAGGTACTTTATAATAATATCTAATAGGTTCTAAAGTTTCTTCATTTCTATATAAGCCAATATGACCGATTTTAGCATTAGGAATAACTTTAATTATTCCATCAACCATACTAATACCAGCTCTTAAAATAGGAAGAAATGCAAATTTATTTTCATCTATTCTTTCTACAATGGTTTTAGTCAGTGGAGTTTCAACTTCCACTTTAAAAGTTTCAATATCCTTAGTAGCTTCATAACATAAAAACATAGACAATTCAGAAGCAAGTTCTCTAAACTCTTTTGTAGAAGTATTTTTATCTCTTAAAATTCCTAATTTATGTTTAATCAATGGATGATCTAAAATAATTGTTTTCATAACAATAACCCCTTTCAAATAAGATATTACTACAAAAAAATGCTAAATACAAGGTGCTGAAATATGTTTGTAACAAAAATGTAAAAAATGTAAAATGGCAAAACACTTGAAAAATAAAAATATATATAGTATAAATAATGTAAATGATAACTTTACAAAGGAGGAAACTTACCATGGAAGAAATAAAAGATGGAGTAACATTAGATAATGTAGGGTGTGATGCAGCAGTTGCAGGGAATGAATATTTACCAGTAAAGCCAGAAAGCTTTTGGGCAAACTTTAAAGCATTTTGGTTACAAGAAGTAGAACAAGACAATTTCTGGTTCAAACCAATAGTAGTTACAACTACACCAAAACAAGCTGAAACACTTGGAAAAATAAAAGCATTTTGGCTACAAGAAATAAAATGGAAATAATATTTATATAAAATAAAAAATTTCTCAGAGATGAGGAATTTTTTTATGCGATTTTCAGGGACAGTCCCCTTTCAGACTTTTGGCTGTTTTGGTGACAGACCTCTGATAAATTTTAAATTTATATTGACAAATATAAATACATATTATATAACTGTATTAGTACAAATAATACAGGGGGTAAAAATGAATATATTAGAAGTTAAGAATTTATCAAAATCATATGGTAAGGGAGATATGGAGGTAAAAGCATTAAATGACATATCGTTTAAGATACAAAAAGGAGAATTTGTTGCAATAATAGGTCCATCAGGTTCTGGAAAATCTACTTTACTTCATATACTTGGAGGAGTGGATAAACCTACAAAAGGAAAAGTTTATATTGATGGAATAGATATTTATGAACAAAATGATACAGACCTTGCAATATTTAGAAGACAGAAAATAGGATTGATATATCAATTTTATAATTTAATACCAATATTAAATGTAGAAGAAAATATTTCTTTACCAGTTTTACTAGATGGAAAGTCAGTAAGTAGAGTAAGAATAAATGAAATAATAAATACATTAGGATTAAAGGATAGAATAAAACATTTACCTAATGAACTTTCAGGAGGGCAACAACAAAGGGTTTCTATAGGGCGTAGTCTTATAAATGACCCTGCGATAATACTTGCGGATGAACCAACAGGAAATTTGGATACAAAAAACTCGAAAGAAATAATAGATTTATTAAAAATGTCAAATCAAAAATACAATCAAACAGTAGTAATAATAACGCATGATATAAATATAGCAAAACAAGCAAGTAGAATTATAACAATACAAGATGGAAAAATTTCTGGTGATGAGGTGATTAATTAATGAAAATATTAAATAACCTTACTCTTAAATATTTAAAATTAAATAAGAAAAGAAGTATTGTTACAATTATAGGAATTGCATTATCAGCAGCAATGATATGTGCAGTTACTATTCTAACAGCTAGTTTTCAATCTTTTGCAATAGAAATGGTAAAGCTAGAGGAAGGAAATTTTCAAGCACAAATTGCAGATGTAGGTAAAGATGAATTAGAGATAATAAGGAAAAATAAAAATATAAAAGATGTAATGCTCACAAATGATTTAGGACTTGGAAGTGCAGATGGAATAGGAAACAAAGAAAAGCCTTTTATAATGGTAAAGCAGTACGATAAAAATGCAATGGATAAATTAGAAATAAAACTGGTTTCAGGACGTTTGCCAGAAAATGAAAATGAAATAGTAATAAGTAAAGGCACAAGTTTAGAAGAAATAGAAGTATCTATAGGTCAAAGAGTTATGGATGGAGAAGTAGTTCCATTATATTATGGAACTATGCCTAATGAGGAATTTATAGTAGAAAATACAAAGACATATAAAATAGTAGGTGTGATTGAAAGACCATATTTTGAAAATGAATATGGTGTGTATATATCTGGTATTACTTATATCAATGAAAATGAGAATGTAACTGTATTAATAAATACAAAAAATGTGAAAAATATTTATGAAACTATGGAAAGTATAGAAAAAGAAATAGGAGTAAGTAAAGATATTTCATATAATAGAAATCTTTTAATGTTTCATGGAGTATCAAAAAATGAAAATGCACTAACATTTATATATACTGCAGCATTGGTAGTAATTGTTGTAATAATGTTAGGTTCAGTTTTAGTAATATACAATGCATTTGCAATATCTGTATCTGAAAGAAAAAAACAATTTGGAATGCTTTCTAGTATTGGTGCAACAAAAAAACAATTGAAAAAATCTGTATTATTTGAAGGTACAATTCTTTTAATTATAGGAATACCACTTGGAATAATATCAGGAATTGTTGGAATAGGGGTAACAATTGGAGTAGTTAATAATTTATTAATGCAAATGATGGAAGGGATGATGGTAGATTTAAAACTGGTAGTAGCTTTAATGCCAATATTAGTTGCGATATTTTTTGTTATATTAACAGTATATATATCTGCATTTATACCAGCGATAAAGGCTTCAAAAATATCTCCAATTGAAGCAATAAGATTAAATGATGATATAAAAATAAAAAACAAAAAATTAAGAACTCCAAAGATAATAAGGAAAATATTTGGAGTAGAAGGAGAAATTGCATTAAAAAATTTAAAACGTAGTAAAAAAAGGTATAGAGCAACTATATTATCATTGGCTGTAAGTATATTATTATTTGTAAGTATTAGTGGTTTTGTAACATATATGCTTAAAGGTAGTGATATGTATTATCAAAGTATTGATTATGATATTTCAATATATTTAAGAGAAACAGATGAGGAATTAATTAGTAAAATATCAAGATTACAAGGTATAGATAGGTCTTCAATAATAAAATCTATGATAAATTTAGAAGGTATGGATGAAAATAAATTAAATAAATATATAATAGAAAATTATGAAGATTTAGAGATGTATCACCCAAAACTTGAAGATGGGAAATATGCTGTTCACATATTAGTATGTTCTTTAAATAAAGAAGAAATGGATAGATACTTAAATGAATTAGGAATAAGTGAACTTAAAAATAACGAAGTAGTAGTTGTAAATAAAGCTGAAATATTTTACCCAATAAGAGCAGAATATGAAGTGCTGAACATAAATGAAGGAGAAAATATTTTAGAAGATTTAAAAATAGCTAAACTGACAGATAAACTTCCATTTGGTTTATCAGATATGAATGGAAATGTAATAGTAATTACTTCAGAAGAAAATGTGCTTAAAACAATGCCAGAAGAATTTAATATGGAGCCAATGACAGATGTATACATAAAATCTACTGACATAGATACTTTAGACAAAGAATTGGCTAAACTACAGGAAGAAAGCTCATTTTATTTCACAAATCATGTAAAAGAAGCAAAACAAATAGGAAATATGAAATTAATAATAGAAATATTTTTATATGGATTTATAATACTAATAACATTGATAGGAGTTTCAAATATATTTAACACTATTTCAACAAACATAGCACTTCGTAAAAAGGAATTTGCAATGTTAAAAGCAATGGGAATGACAAATAAAGGTTTTAACAAAATGATGAACTTAGAATGCATATTTTATGGAACAAAAGCGTTGTTGTACTCATTACCATTAAGCATTTTAATATGTTATATAATATATAATTCTATGCAAGGAGTATTTGGCTTTGGATTTATATTACCAGTAAATAGTATAACAATTTCGATTGTTGGAGTCTTTCTAATAGTCTTTATGACAATGATATATCGGAAGCAGAAAAATAAAAAAAGAAAATATAATTGATGCATTAAGAGAAGAAAATATTTAAAATGATGATATGTCATCCAACAATAATAAATAAAATGTAGGAGCATTTGCCTACAGATGCAAAAAAACAAAATGTAGGGGTTGCATGGTATGCAACCCAACAAAAAATAAATAATGGCTGGGG
>JGI994J12354_10000879_pt1 | contig 30794 bp, 30 predicted proteins | sample IntmicLarv3ML3BL_FD_12354 | JGI IMG/M metagenome (IMG submission 12354) | reverse complement strand
TTCACTATTACACAATAGTGAACGTAATCATTGTTTTGTGACAACGTAATGGCACGCTTGTGACGACACAATGTCACAGTTGTGACAAAGCATTGTCACAAGCGTGCCATCACTTTGTCACAAAAGGAGCATAATGATTATGTATAAAAGAACCTTAATTGAATGACATTGCCCGTATCGGGTTGGTCGCCATGGAACAGCTTACTGAATACCCTGCCCTTCTGGGTTGGACACAAAAAAACAACAATCAGTATAGTTGTGATGACTCGTTTGCTGACAAGGTGGTCTATTTTCATCGACTACCTAATGATTGTTATAATATTATTAAAATAGATAAAAAATACACCTGCAAATAGGGATTGATGACCTGTACTATTGACCATACCTTTGATGCGTTCAAAAACTAAACGCATATAATGATGACAACAAAATATCTTTTAATAATAATCCTACTGATTTCTAATTGGACTTATGTCCTTGCTAATTCGACCCCTACTGTGGGTGGAATTGTAACATCTACGGATGGCAATCCGATAGAGTTTGTAATCGTTTTCGTTGAAAAACTTCAACGGTCGACCATGACAAATGAAAAGGGAGAATACTCCTTGTCCTTACCTTCAGGAGAACATATTCTTCAATTCTCTTGCTTCAATTATACTAAGACAGAGCGTGCAGTTTCTCTATCGGACGGCAAAGAGGCAAAGCTGAATGTTGTTCTGTTAGAAGTTGAAAATACGCTGTCGGAAGTAGTAGTTGTCGGTAGAACTGAAAGACAAGAAATAGAGACAAAGGGATTTGCTGTTAACGTAATAGAAACACAACAACTGGCACTTCAGTCTGTTCAAACAGTCGAATTGCTGGATAGAACGGCAGGTGTTAGTGTACGACAAAATGGGGGACTTGGTTCGACTACAAACTATAACCTAAATGGAATGTCGGGAAATTCCGTCTCTATTTTTATAGATGGAATACCAATCTCTACTTATGGTTCCTCGTTTAGTCTGAATAGTATTCCCCCATCATTAATCGAACGCATTGAAGTCTATAAAGGAGTTATCCCCGCATATTTATCGGACGATGCATTAGGCGGGGCTATTAATGTAGTCTTGAAAAAGGGGATGCAAAACACGCTTACAGCTTCGGTAATGTATGGCTCTTTCAATACACAGCAAGCTAATTTTAATGCGCTCTACAGGAATGATAAAACAGGCTTTACGGTGAGAACTTCCGGCTTTTACAATTACTCCGACAACGATTATGAGGTATGGGGCAAGTTTGTTCGAAACATATTACCCAACGGGCGATATGATTATGTCCGCGCTAAGAGATTCAACGACGCGTATAAATCTATCGGAGGGCGCGTGGAGGTTGGGTTCTCAGGTGTTGAATGGGCAGATCAGTTTTATATCGGATATAACGGTTCGGATGCTTATAACGAGATTCAACATGGTACTTATATGTCTATTCCTTATATGGGAAGACATTCTGATTCCCAAGCTCATGTGTTTAGCCTAAACTATAGAAAGACAGACATCTTTGTGGAAGGGTTGGAGTTTACGTTAAACGGAATGTATAGTCATCGCAAAGAGGTGGTTTCGGATACTGTTAAGTGGAATTACAATTGGTTTGGTGAAAAGAGTCTCGGATTAGACGGCAATCCTATCCTGCGACCAAGTGGAGCACAGCAAGGCGCGCCGACACTTAACCATATCAACAGAAATGTGATGACATTCAGAACCGGACTGAATTATAACATCACCCGAGATCATAAAGTTATATTGAATCATCTATTTTATGACACTGACCGTAACCAACAAGACTTTATGCGCTCAGAGCTGGAACGGGATTTCATAGGGACAAGGGATTTACAGAAACAGATTACATCCTTAGCCTATGAAATGACGGTTCTTCAAAATAAATTGACTGCCTCTGTTTTTGGAAAATACTATCAGCAAAAGATTGACCGAATGGACCCCGTCCTGGAAATGATAAACGGCGAAAATGTTCGGGCTGAAGATCGAGTAGACAGTAAAAAGACAGCTACAGGATATGGTTTGACACTATTCTATTATGTTTTACCTAAAATCCAATTACAGGCATCGGCAGAAAAAGCAGTGAGAATGCCTTCCGAGGGAGAGGTGTTTGGTAGTCCCGGAGAGAATATCATAGAAAACACAGCCTTGAATGCTGAAGTCAGCGACAATTTGAATATAGGTGTTAAAGTAGGTGCTTTTACGTTTGGGAAACACCAAGTAAATGCAGCGTCGTCCGTATTTATAAGAGACACAAAAGACAAGATAGTACAGCAAATCAGTACAAGGATTAATGATGCTGTTCAAACTGCGCCTTTTGAAAACCTCGGAAAGACAAAGGCTAAGGGAATAGAGGTGGAGTTTTACTATTCTTATGGCAAAGACTTGGATATCTCTTTGAATATGTCCAAGTTCAATTCGGTATTCAATATGAAGTATGACTCTAATGGACGTGAATATGACTACTATAACAAGCAACTGCCTAACGAGCCTTATTTCACCATTAATGGGATGGCAAAATATTCCTTCCATAATCTTATACAAAAACAATCGGCACTAAACGTGTTCTATAATTTTGGATTCGTCGATAGCTTCCATACTACTTGGTTAGAATTAGAAGATCTTCAAGTTACCCGCCAGTTTATTCAAGATGTGGGAGTGAGCTATCTGTTTCCGAACAAACAATTTGTTGTGAGTCTTGATGCTAAAAACATCTTCGACAAACAAGCATACGACAATTTTGCAGTGCAAAAACCGGGAAGANCTTTCTATATTAAATTGAATTATAGTATCAATAAATTTTAAATGAGAATAAGATGAAAAAGTTTTTGAATTTACTTATGATGGGATTTGTGGCGACAGCCGTCATTTTCTCAAGTTGCGATGACAAAGAAAACGATATCAAACCAGATCCACAGCCGGAACCAGTCGGTCCGGAAATAACAGAGAGATGGATTACTGTTGCCGGTGCATTAATGGGCTCGTCAGAAGGTGATGGAAATGGTGGAACAGTAGTGTATTCTGTCAGCAAAGAAGACGCAAAGAATCCGGATTATTCAATAAGTGTTTATGATAATGGCTTTCCTGTTATATCAAACAGAACAGCTCGCTTACAATCGTCGGAAGATGGAAATACACTTTTCAATATTGCCTATACCGGTGATAATGGAGGAGAGTTTTCACGTTATGCCGTAAATGGTGGTGGAAATTTCGTTCAAGAAGATGTAACAGTTAATATTTCGCAATATGCTAGTACTTCGCCTCGTTGGGTTAAATTGTTTGATGGAGATAATACAGGTATTGCCGTTAACGTAGCTAATATTACAGCAAATAATGCTTCTGATGCAACACAGCCATTCTTATATCGTCGTGGAACAGCAACGGTGTTGGCTCTCCATTTGCAAAATGTACTAATCACAGGATACAAGCAATATGAGATTCCTCTTACAGCGGAAGAAGAAGCTATGGGGCATGCTATCTTTCGTTTAGATGCGCCTGTTCTAAACAAGGCTGCCAATAAATTAATTATTGGAACATGGATGAATAAAACTAATCCGGAAACAGGTCAAAGCGAAAGTGGCTTTACTCGATTGGGAACTAAATCGGTAGTTGTAGATTANCCTTCTTTGGAAAACCCTCGCGTTATAACCTCTACGGTTGGTCATGGAGATTGTAGCGGATACCGTAGTTTCAACAGCTTCCTTGCCGATGATGGAAACATTTACCAAGCTACACAAAGAGAATCTGCCGGTGTAGGTTCCCATATCCTTAAAATAAATGCTAACAACGAATACGACAATTCTTATGTGTTCAGTTTAGATAGAGCATTAGGCGTATCTGATGTATACGTTGACTGCTGGAGATATGCCGGAGGTGGCAAAGCTATAGTTCTATATACACATGGCGACTCTTCACAAGGTTGTGTTGCATACGTAGATTTAGATGCAAGAACTGCTGTTAGAATTAACGATATTGCTTATGATGCTAACTTAGACTTTGGTCAATATCAAGGACTTTTGGTTAGTGATGATGAGGTATATATTGCTGTAACTCCAACAGGAAAAGATGGTAATATTTATATTATAGACAGTAAAACCGGTGCGGTTACAAAAGGAGCCAAATTAGTAAATAAAGCAGGAAACCACTATGTTGGTATTTTCTAATAATAATTAGATAAACTCTTAAGGAAACGTTCGATGCAATATTGTGTCGAACGTTTTTTTGTTAAAAAGACTATTGGTTGGAACAGGCGAGGGTTTGAGTTTTTGAAGTTGGGTTTGAGATATAAAAAAAGCCTTCAAACTATTTGTTTGAAGGCTTTGTCTTTGTTTTTCTCTAAGGAGTCTCTTTCGAGTAGAGCGAAAGACGGGATTCGAACCCGCGACCCTAACCTTGGCAAGGTTATGCTCTACCAACTGAGCTACTTTCGCAATAACGGATGCAAATATAGACGTATTTTTCAATCTGGCAAAACATCATTCTGCTTTTTTTTGGAGAGAAACAGTTATCTTTACAATCAATATTTATCACTAAAACAAAAAGAAATTATGGAGTTTAATTGGGTTATTTTAGCCATTGTTGCCTTCTGTGTTATTGCAATTATAAGTCTGTATAACCGTCTGGTCGGTTTGAAGAATAAAGTAGACTATGCCAATGGTGCTGTGGATGCAATGTTTAAGCAGCGTTATGATCTTATCCCTAACCTTGTAGCTGCTACAAAGCAATATATGGAACATGAACGTGGACTTCTTGAAAATCTGGTTGCTTTACGCTCACAAAGTCAGAAGTCAGACCTTTCGGATAAGGACAGAGCATTGTTGAATGTAGAATTAGACAAGGCGCTTCGTACATTTAGTGTTACTGTGGAAAACTATCCAAATCTTAAGGCAAGTGACCAATTTACCATGCTCCAGTCTTCCCTGAATGAATGTGAAGGACAATTAGCTGCTGCACGCCGTACATACAATGCCGCTGTAATGGACTATAATAATGCACTGGAGATGTTTCCAACAAATATTATGGCTTCAATGATGAACTATCAAAAGAAAGAAATGATTAAGGCTTTGGAAGTTGAGAAGCAAGCGCCTAACGTAGCTAATCTATTTAAATAATACAGAGATATATGTCTGATTCGTTATTGGCGAATAAAGAGCAACGTTTATCTGGTCTTTACAATAGGCTGTCGGAAGAACTGTCAACACTTGAGAGTTTAAGGCTTGACTACATAAAACGGAGGAATAAGTTTAATATTTACTTTTTCGCTGTAGTTGCTTTCTTTGTCGGGTTGTTTTGGTGGAAGGAAGTTCTCTTTGATGTTCTTATCTGGTTTGTCTTCGGAGGTATTCTCCTCTATGTTTTTCTTTCCATTTTTTGTTTGGGGAAGTATAAGAGTGCAGTTACGAATATGTATGAGCGTGAGGTTGTTCCTACAATGATTGATGAGTTCTTTCCTGAAGCAACTTACAGACAAAGCTCCTATCTCTCCGAAACAGATTATTGGAATTCCGGTTTGTTTAATCAACGCATTGATAGGTATAACGGACATAGTCTATTCCAAGGCGTCTTTGGCGAAACCAAAATACGTTTTTCTCATCTTCATGCAGAGTATAAAACAACAAGGCATACAAAGAATGGAACGAGGACTACTTGGCATACTATTTTTAAGGGCATACTAATGGTTGCAGATGCAAATAAACGCTTCAATGGTCGAACTTATGTGACTCAGGATGTTGCAGAGCGTACCCTTGGTGGTTTTGGTAAATGGTTGCAGGAGAAGACTTCGACCAGAGGGACAGAACTTGTCTATTTGGAAAATTCTGCTTTTGAAAAAGAATATGCGGTATATTCGTCAGACCCTGTTGAGGCACGCTATCTACTAACGCCATCTATGCAAGAATACTTAGTAGATCTGCATAAGCATAATGGGGGAGGAGTGATACTCTCATTTGTTGATGGAAATGTCTATTTAGCAATGAAGGGAGGCTTTAATCTGTTCAGAGTAAAAATGGGTTTGTCGTTTACGGATCATAAGACAATAGAGCATTATCTACAGGATTTATTGCACGTCCTTTCATCAATAGAAATCCTTGACCTTAATACACGTATTTGGAAGAAGTGATAGCAAGGGGGGCTATGACTTTAGAACAGAAAAAAAAGGTACTCAAAACATTTTGAATACCTTTTCTTTTTGTTGCGGAGGCAAGACTCGAACTTACGACCTTTGGGTTATGAGCCCAACGAGCTACCACTGCTCCACTCCGCGATATAGTTACATTCAGTTACCCGATTGCGAGTGCAAAGGTATTCATATATTTTAATCCCACAAATAAATAAGAAGTTTTTTTTGATATCCTTGCTAAAGACAATCTTTTTTAGCTACTTTGTGCTCATATTAAACGATAATGTGCAATATAATGTCTACAACAGTCTCAAAAACACGTAATATGCTAATTGATGTAGCTCGACAATTGTTTGCTCGTGAAGGAGTGGACAATACGACTATGAACGATATAGCAGTTGCATCTAAAAAGGGACGACGCACATTATATACATACTTCAAAAGTAAAAATGAAATTTATCTTGCTGTTGTAGAGTCAGAGCTTGATAGATTACATAAGATTCTTTTAGATGTTGCTGCTAAAGATTTGCCGGCTGATGAGAAACTATTAGCGTTTATCTATGCCCGACTTGATGCCGTAAAAGCTATTGTTTTTAGGAATGGGACTTTGCGTGCCACTTTCTTTAGAGACATTTGGCGTGTGGAGAAAGTTAGGAAGAGCTTTGATTTACGTGAAATAGAAATTATTAAGAATATACTGGCTGCAGGTGTTAAGGACGGTTTGTTCTGTATGCCTGATGTTGAGATAACAGCTTTAGTACTTCATCACGCGTTGAAGGGATTGGAAGTCCCCTATATTCGTGGAGTTATGGGCAATAATATTCCTCAAAGAATGAAGAGAAGAGACAATGTCGTGAATTTAATATTCAACGGAATAAAGATAAAGTAAAGATATTAGGATGTATATTAACGCAACGGGATTATACGTGCCTGAAGAACGGGTGGGTAATGATCATTTTTTAGAATTGAATGGATTAACCAGCGAGTGGATTGAACAAAGAACCGGAATCAAAACGCGATCGAAGGCTAAACCAGAAGAAAACGTAAATACAATGGGACTGGAAGCAGTCCGTGATGCTATAACCAAATTGCCTTATGATATCAAAGAGGTGGATTTAATTTTATTAGCATCTTATTCTCCATATGATACTGTAGCTACCGGAGCACATGAAGTGCAGAGGGTATACTCTATTGAGAATGCGAAATCTTTGTATATCTCTTCTGCTTGTTCTTCTTTCATTAATGCTCTGGAGATAGTGGAAGGCTACTTTGCTATGAATAAAGCAACGAAAGCCTTAATCATAGGTGCTGATAAAAACTCTGCATATTACAACGAAAAGGATCCTAAGGCGGGACACTTATGGGGTGACGCCGCAGCTGCTTTCTTTATATCAAAAGAACGTGTGTCTGATAGCGATGGGGAAGTGATTGATATTTATACAGAAGGCTTAGGACATATAAGCAAAGGTCCTGACGGCGTACAACTTCGTCCGCGCGATGGAGGTATTACGATGCCTGACGGAAAGGATGTATTCATACAGGCTTGTACATATATGCCAAAGAATGTTGTGATGTTGTTGGACAAGAACGGATATAGTATTGACGACCTGACTTATTTTATCGGTCATCAAGCTAATATGAGAATTATGTCTAATATCGCAAAACAACTGAATTTGCCGGAAGAGAAAATCTTGCATAATATAACTGAATTCGGAAACACAGGCTCTGTTAGTAGTGCTCTTGTATATGCTCAGAATGCGAGTCTATTTGCTCCTGGTAATTTGGTTTCGATGACTGTGTTCGGCGGAGGATATTCTGCCGGAGCCTGTCTGATTAAATTTTAAATCAATTAAATAAGAACTATATGAAGTTATTAGAAGGAAAAGTAGCATTAGTAACTGGTGCTGCTCGTGGTATTGGAAAAGCGATTGCTTTGAAGTTTGCTTCGGAAGGAGCAGATGTTGTCTTTACTGACTTAGTGATCGACGAAGTTGGTTTGGCTACAGAAAAAGAAATCGAGGCTTTCGGTGTAAAAGGAAAAGGATATGCGTCTAACGCTGCAAACTTTGACGATGCACACAAAGTTGTTGAAGATATTGTTAAGGATTTCGGACGTATCGATATACTTGTAAATAATGCAGGTATCACACGTGACGGTCTTATGATGCGTATGACAGAGCAACAATGGGATATGGTGATCGGTGTAAACCTTAAATCAGCATTCAACTTTGTTCACGCTATCACTCCTGTGATGATGAAGCAAAAGAGCGGAAGCATTATCAATATGGCTTCAGTTGTAGGTGTATCAGGTAATGCAGGTCAATGTAATTACTCAGCATCTAAGGCTGGTATGATTGGTTTGGCTAAGAGTATTGCAAAAGAAGTTGGTTCTCGTGGCATCCGTGCTAATGCAATTGCTCCCGGATTTATTATTACTGATATGACTGCTGCATTGTCTGACGAAGTAAAAGCAGACTGGGCAAAACAAATTCCATTGCGCCGTGGTGGTACTGCAGAGGATGTTGCTAACGTTGCTACATTCCTTGCTTCTGACCTTTCTTCTTACGTAACAGGTCAGGTTATCAACTGTTGTGGTGGTATGAATACCTAATATATGGAAGTAATCTACGAAGACAATCATCTTATCGCGGTAAATAAAACTTGTCGTGAGATTGTACAAGGAGATAAAACCGGAGATACTCCTCTTTCAGAAATGCTTAAAGCATGGCTGAAAGAGAAGTATTGTAAACCCGGCAATGTTTTTGTCGGAGTAGCGCATCGCTTGGATCGCCCTGTGAGCGGTGTTCTTTTGTTTGCTAAAACAAGTAAAGCTCTTTCTCGCTTGAACGAGATGTTTAGGGTGGGAGAGGTCAAGAAGACTTATTGGGCTATCGTTAAAAATCGTCCACCTCAGGACGAAGGCGATTTGGAACATTGGCTGGTACGTAATGAAAAGCAAAACAAAAGCTATGCGTATGACGCCGAACGACCAAACGCAAAAAAAGCAATCCTTCACTACAAAAAAATTGCTCAGTCAGATAATTATTATTTATTGGAAATAGACCTTAAAACAGGTCGTCATCATCAGATACGTTGCCAGTTGGCAAAGATGGGTTGCCCAATAAAAGGCGATTTGAAATACGGTGCGGATCGCTCAAACAAAGATGGAGGAATAAGTCTTCATTCTCATAGTTCAGCCTTTATACACCCTGTCTCTAAAGAGCCAATCAGCATTATAGCCCCAGTGCCTAATGATAAATTATGGCTTGACATCACTTCTTCTCTTTAATTTCCTTCCTGAAAAAACAGTTTCTTTCTTGCCTGTTTTCTTTGTCTAAATACCGGGAAAAGCTCTTTTTTTTGCTTTTGTTAGTCTTGCTTTGTCTTCTCGCTTTCCATTTGTGCCCTTGATTTACTCTTGGTTACAATGTATACGCCTGTGGAAACTAACACTATTGCAAATGTTTTCGTGTAGCCGAATGTGTCGAATCCCCATACCACGCTTATAATAGATGCGACGATTGGTTGTACGTGATTATACATTATTGCAACCGTTGGGCGAAGAGTTTTTTGTCCGATAGGCATCAGAAAGTAGCAAATGAATGTGCCGAAGACAACGACGAACAGTATTCCCATATATATATCAACAGGCATTGTAGCAAAGTCAATGGCAATAATATTATCGTGCGAAAATGGCATACAACAGATTGAAGAATACAGGAACATCCATTTCATTAGAGTTACCGGTGAGTAGCGACTTATTAAATCCTTAAACAATACAAAGTATAGAGAGAAGAAACATTGTGCAGATAAACAAGACAAATCTCCCCATATACTGCTACTGCTTCCGGTTATTATATTATTGCTTCCTGAAATTAATAACAACGCACCCGATGCTCCGATTAATACCCCGATAGCCTTTTTCCCTGTAATCGGTTCTTTCAGATATATTGCTGCGATTATCATTGTGATGATAGGGGTGGTTGTGGCAACGATAGAGGCATTTATCGGTGAAGTCATCGATACGCCGTAGATGAAAGATCCTTGATTGAAAACAATACCAAGTAGTGCGGCAAAGAATAATTTTATTAAATCCTCTTTGGGAACTCTTTCTTTAGGACAAAAGAAGGAAACCGACCAAAACAGAATAGCTGCACCGACCATGCGGAAGGTGGTGAGGGATATCGCATCTACCCAACCGGATGAAAGTATGTTTTTTGAGATAGGAGACATTAATCCCCAGAAGATGTTGGCAACAAACATCGCCAGATGACCTTTATAGTTGCCTTCTTTTCTCATACTTGTATTAGTTTGTCGAAGCGTTTCCATAACAATATGCCCAAGGTCGTCAGGCTTACAGGGAATCCTGCCCAGACCCCTATGATCCCCCAGTCGAGAACGAATCCGCAGAAATATCCTATTGGCAGAGCTAACCCGAAGTGGCATGCTGATGCCGAATAAGCCAGGTATTTAACATCAGAAATACCTCTCAAAGCATTTGCAAACAATATCTGCAAACCATCACCGGCTTGATACAGGATAACAGGGTAGGCGAGAAGAGCCACCGCCTCTACTACCATTATATTATCTGTAAACAAATAGCCCATAAAATGGCGACATATAAATACCGATATGATAACAAATGCTGCTACTCCCAATATTATATGAAGTCCTGCAAAAGATGCATTGCGAACATTCTTCATGTCTTTCCATTCCTTATACATACTTACCCTGATTGCAACAGCGGCAGCTATTCCATAGTAAATCATAAAGCCGACGGTTGTGATAACCCCTGCTATCTGATGTGCTGCCAAAGCGATACTGCCGATCCATCCCATCATGATTACGCTGAGACTGAATGACGCTGTTTCGACACCCATTTGTATACTTACAGGAAAGCCAAGGCGGAAAAGGTGTTTAACACTTTGCCTATTGATTGCTCCTTCGTTAAATCCTACTTTGTACATATTATATCTTCTATGATACAGAAAGAGCAGCCATAGGATAACAAGTGATAGTATTCGGACGAATAGCGTTACCGCTCCGGCTCCCATTAATCCCATTTCAGGAGCTCCCCAATACCCATAAATGAACATGTAGTTGCCGATGATATTTATGATATTAGTAGCAATCATAACCCACATAGGAGTGAGGCTGTCTCCGGTTCCCTCGCTGAACTGTTTGAAGGAATTGAATAACATCACAAACGGAACAGATGCAAGGTGTAATAGAAAATAAGGGATTATTAAATGCTTTAGCTCCTCCGGCTGATTCAATTTGTCAAGACTTAATAGTAAACCTGACATACAAACCATAATAAAGAGTCCTATCATCGTGTTGATAAAAAGACTACTCTTAAGTACCGTTCCGACCTTATGAATTTCTTTGCTTGCCATAAGTCCGCTGATAATAGGAGTGAGCCCATAAGAAAAGCCCATTCCGAAAATAAAAGCAAGACTAAAGAAGTTATTGACGAACGAGGCAGCTGCCAACTCCTCCATGCTATGATGCCCAACCATTATATTATCGGTAAACCCTACTATTATAATGCCAAGTTGACCGAGCATAATAGGAACGCCTAGTCTTATTATTTGTCTATAATGCTCCTTGTAATTGGTTGTGCTGAACATCTGTTTAGCGTCAGACTATTTCGACAGAGATAATGCTTATGTTCTCCAAAGGTCTGTCTTGACCATTTGTTTTTGCCTTTTCGATACTTTCTATTATGTTGATACCTTCTACGACCTCTCCATATACAGTGTATTGATTGTCGAGGAAGGGAGTACCGCCGATTGTTTTGTATGCTTCTTTTTGTTCCTGAGTTAGCTTTGCTTCATCTTTTCTCTTCTCTGCCTCTATCTCCGTTTTTCCGATCAAAGTATCTTTTAGGATAGTTAGTTCGTCTTTCTCTCCATTGCGATATAACTCCATAATCTTAGGTTTGTTCTCTGTTTGCAAGCGATTGAATATGGCTTGTTTCAGGCGTGACTCGTTCTGCTTCTCCATTTGGGTAAGTTCTGAGTCGCTATATGTTTTACCTGTCACAAAATAAAACTGTGAAGCAGATGACTCCCTCTCAGGATTTACTTCATCGCCTGTACGAGCAGCGCACAATGCACCTTTCTTATGAAAATACTGAGGGTAAACAAACTCCGCTGGAACGGTATAGCCTAAGTCTCCTGCGCCAAGCGATTTGTTTATTGGTGCATCTTTAGATGTCACATCGCCGCCTTGTACCATAAATTCCTTGATCACACGATGGAAAAGTAGGCCATTATATTGCCCTTTATTTACTAAGTCAATAAAATTGTCTCTGTGTTTAGGCGTTTCGTTGTATAACTTGATTTTAATATCTCCTAAAGTCGTTTTCATAACGACCATTGTTTCCTGCGAATTTGCACTCATCTTTATATATATAAAATTATTTTTTTACTATCGACATTGATCTGATAACGACGTTTTTGAGCGGTCTGTCTCTCTCGTTTGTTGATACCATCTGTATCTTATTAACTACTTTCATTCCGCTGATTACCTCTCCGAATACGGTGTATCTATTATCCAGGCTTGGCATTCCTCCTCTTAACATATATGCTTCACGCTGTTCCGGTGTCAGTTTAATGTTTTGTGATGCTTCCATTTTGTCTAACTCCATTTCAGTGAAGAAAGTACCTGTCACAATATAAAACTGTGTTGCTGAAGATTCCATTCCCGGATTTGCATCATCTCCTGTACGTGCTGCGCACAATGCTCCACGCTTGTGAAAATATTTAGGATAGACTATTTCTGCGGGAATGGTGTATCCTAAATCTCCGGCTCCAACCTCCTTGTCCATTGGCGCATCTTTAGATGTCACATCGCCACCTTGAATCATAAACTGTCTTACAATACGATGAAACAATAGACCATTGTAGGTCTTGTCGTTTACATGTTTGATGAAATTATCACGATGAAGTGGGGTGTCGTTATATAATTTGACTTTTATCTTACCCATATTAGTGTCTATTAGAACCAATGTTTCAGCATCCTGTGCTTGTGCTAAATGTGCAGATAAAGAGAAAAATGTTACAAATAATGAAAGAAAATACTTCATAATGGTCTGTTGTATTTATTATAGTTCTGTATATGATACTTTCCAATTCTTCTGTAAAAGTAAGAATAATTAATAATAGCAGGTGTCATCTAAGACACATAATCAAAGCATAAGGTTCATTCGGCAAATGCGTACTTGTATTAGTTTGTGGAAAAGGGTGAAATGAGTAAGCACTTGTCGGATAAATAACCTTACTCCAAAAACGTTGAAAAGCAATACTCTCTTTTTGGTATAAAAAGTGACAAAATGATAGTATTTCGACGGTTTTGCTTACGCACATTTTTTAACACTTTTACTGCAGGCTTGATTTTTGTCAAATTTTGACCAAAACTCACGTTTTTTTGGTCAATTGCATACATACACTTAGCCAAAAGTATGCATACTTTTTAAAAAAGTACACATACTTTTGCTCAAGAGTATGTGTACATTTGAGCGAACGTTCAAAAAAACCTATTTTCGGAAAAGTTTCAAAAATCGACACCTCGTTAAAGGCCTCTTCCTGCATCGTGGCTGCATTTGACATCAAAAAGTGCCCTAGGTATTCCCGACCCCTCAAGCGTGCCTAGAAATCGATTTAAATGACCTGTGTTAAAATGACAGAAAAATGGCAAAATAGGTGTCAATATGATAAAAAGACTTGCTTTTGTGCAAAAACCATTGTGATAATCCGTTTCGAGGTTGGTCGCCACAGTAGTAATTTCTCTTTTGTAATCTATATGGGCTTTTTTCTTTCATTATTATGCAGAAATGAACTATAATACGTATTAGTTGTCTGTTTTTATATGTAATATCACTAATTTTGTTTTTCTTTGCGGGGAAATAGTCGAGAGAAGTGAATCTTATAATAGAACAGGGTAATACACTATCAAAGGTTGCATTGTATGACGAAGGACAAATGATTGAATCTTTTGTTTTTGAAGTTCTTGATGTACAGGCTGTTACGCCATTGCTTGATAAGTATGGATTAACTCGTGGCATAATGTCTTCTGTCATTTGCCCCAATGAAGAGCTTATTTTCTTTCTCAAAAGTCGGATTGACAACTTTATTTTTCTGGACGAAAACACACTTGTTCCGGTAAAAGTTGAATATGAATCTCGTAATACATTGGGAAATGATCGTTTGGCTGCTGCTGTTGGCGCAAGTTATCTTGCTCCTGGGAAGGATGTTTTGGTGATAGATGCGGGGACTGCTATAACTTATGAGTTTGTGACATCTAATGGTGTTTACTTAGGAGGAAATATTTCGCCGGGAATGACTACCCGATTTAAGGCTTTAAGTCATTATACCGAGCGATTGCCCTTAACTTTCGAAACGGATGATATCCCTGATGTAGGTCATAACACAATCTCTGCCATACGGGCTGGGGTTGTTAAAGGAATTACCTATGAAATGGATGGTTATATCAGCGATTGTAAGGAGAAGCATCCATCACTTTTGGTTTTTTTAACAGGAGGCCATTCGAATTATTTTGAAAGACGATTAAAAAATTCCATCTTTGCAGACATTAATTTAGTGTTGGCAGGATTAAATAGAATCTTAGAGTATAATGTTAAGAATTAATAAGGTAATAGTTTTTATCTGTTTATTAGCCGTTCAATACCCGTTGTTTGCACAAAACAACACTAATTCTCCATACACAAGATATGGATATGGCGTTTTAGCAGATCGTTCATTTGGTTCCGGGAGAGCGATGGGTGGAATTGGCTACGGTTTAAGGTCTTCAGAGCAAATAAATCCGATGAATCCAGCGTCATATAGTTCGATGGATTCTCTTACATTTCTTTTTGATTTTGGAGTTTCCGGACAATTGTCGCGATTTGATGATGGTGTAAATAAACAAAGCAATACAAATGGAAATATTGAGTATATCGCTATGCAATTTCCTATATCGCGACGCCTTGCCTTGAGCTTTGGAATTTTGCCATATTCGTTCGTTGGATATAATTATGGAATAAGGGTTACAGATACTGATGCTCCTTATCTAAATCAATTTATTGGAAGGGGTGGATTAAACGAAGTCTATGGAGGTGCGTCTATAGATATATGGAAGAAGCGTCTTTCATTAGGAGCAAATGTTGGTTACTTCTTTGGAACGATAACTCATAATAGTAATGTATTGTTGGAAGGAGATTCTCCATATCCGGTATACAGGAGAGAGGAATTATCTGTTAGAGATATAAAGCTCGATTTTGGAATGCAATACACACATCCCATTAGTGCTGATGAGAATTTTGTTTTGGGTTTGGCGTTTTCACCAAAAGCAGATTTGAATACAAAAGCGTATGAAATGTTAACGCAGGCTGTACAAGGTGGTTCTTCTACTTCTGTAGATACTCTTAGAAACCTTGCTTTTGGTATCCCAAATTCTTATGGTGTAGGTGTTTCTTACAACAAACAGGATAAGCTTATGGTAGGAGCGGACTTTTTGTATGAGGATTGGAGTTCTGTTTCGTTTTATGGCGAACCAAATGAGTTCAGGAATAGAATGAAAATAGGTGGTGGTGCTGAATATATTCCAGGAAAAATGGAACGTTCTTTTTTAAAGAGAATACGTTATCGTGCAGGTGCTCACTATAGTGATTCTTATCAACAAATAAAATCCTCAGTTAATGGATTGGACAATGTTGGATATAAAGAATATGGGGTAAGTGTTGGTCTTGGATTACCATTGGTGGATGGTCGTTCTCTTTTGAGCATGACATTTGAATATACAAATGTGGTTCCACAGATTAAAACAATGGTTGATGAGCAATATTTTAGAATAACTCTTAATTACACATTTAATGAACGGTGGTTCTATAAGTTTAGATTGAATTAAGTCTTGATAAAAATTACAAATAATAACATAGGTAGAGAAATGAAAACGAAAGTAGTATTGTTAACAGCAGGGTTCTTTTTTAGCACACTAGGTGCTTTCGCTCAAAAAGGAGTTGATGCAGGAACTCAATTTGGATCAGGAGAAGATAGTATACGATGCATAACAAATATTAGTTTGTTTGTTCCTTATGCAAAGTCAGGGGATTTTGCATCGGCGTATACGCCATGGAAATTAGCTTATGAAGAATGTCCGGCAGCGACAAAGGATATTTATTTGTATGGAGTCCGTATTCTTGATTGGAAAATAAACAATGAAGCAGATGCTGCGACAAGGGCTGCTGTATTGGAAGATCTTATAACCTTATATGATACACGTGTTAAGTATTTTGGTGACGACGATCGTTATGGTAAGGATTGGATTGTTTCTCGTAAGGCACAGGACTATCTAACAAAAGCAGGTAGTAATGTGGATTTTAACAGAGTTTATGGTTGGTTAGATGAAGTTGTTACTGAGTATGGTCAAAAGACTGAACCTCTAGCTATTTCTCTTTTTATGTTCGCTTCTCATCAACGTTTGCTTGCAAACCCAGATAATATGAAAGCTGAATATATTGAGAACTATTTGAAGTCTACAGCTCTTATCGACGCACAAATGGAAGTTGCTAAAGCTGCAAACAACGAAAGAGACATTAATGCTTTAACTGTATTTAAGAAAGGTATTGATGACAACTTCGCAGGTAGTGGTGCTGCTGATTGTGATATATTGCAAGGTTTATATGCTGCTAAAATAGAGGAAAATAAGGGTGACCTTGAGTTCCTTAAAGAGACAATCGCTTTACTTCGTAGAGTTCGTTGTCAAGAAATAGACGCTTATTTCGCTGCTGCGGAATATGTACACGCTCAAGAACCTACAGCTGAATCAGCTATGGGATTAGGAAGACAAGCTATTAAGACAGGCGATTATAATGCTGCTATAGTATTACTTGAAGAAGCAGCGAGTTTGGCTACTGAAGATCAAATGAAAGCAGACTGTTATTATACTATAGCTGTGTTGTTGATGGATCAAAATAATTATTCAAGAGCAAGACAATATTGTCATAGAGCACTTGAGTTTGTTCCTTCTTATGGTAATGCTTATCTTTTGATTGGTAGAATGTATGCTTCTACAGCACAAAGTGTTTATCCAAATGATGGAGTGTTAAGAAGAGTAGTGTATTATGCTGCAGTTGATAAATTTGAAAGAGCAAGACAAGTTGACCCTTCTGTTGCATCAGATGCATCTTCTTTGATTAGCTCTTATCGTCCTCACTTTCCTTCTAATGAAGATGTCTTTATGCACCCAGACGTGAATAAAGGAGAGACTTTTACAGTTGGCGGTTGGATCAATGAACGCGTTGTAATAAGATAAAATTGTAATGATAATACGTTTTCTTTGTAAAACGCAAAAAAGAAGCATAACAACCATTCCTTTGATGGTTGTTATGCTTCTTTTGTTTTTTGTGTCTTGTGGTAAAGAAAAAACTGAAGTTGTTGAAGTTGCATTTGATCCGGAGACGACCTTTACAATGAGAGCATTTGATGCTTTAAATATTGTGTCGGATTCAGGAGTGATACGATATCGTATGACTTCTAAAGAAGGTTTATTCTTTGGTAAAGCGGAAGAACCATATTGGAAATTTCCTCAAGGGGTTTATGTTGAAAAAATAGACTCTACGTTTAGAGTTGAAGCCAGCATCAAAGCTGATTCGGTACTTTTTAATACAAAAACTGAATTGTGGGAGTTAATCCGAAATGTGAAAATTGAAAATTTACAAGGAGAACGATTTGAGACAGAACATCTCTTTTGGGATCAGAAAGCACAAAGAATATATTCTGATGAATTTATAAAAATAGAAAGGGCTGATAATATTATTACAGGAATTGGGTTTGAGTCGAATCAGGATATGACAAGATATCAGGTGTTTAACTCACAAGGAGTTTTTCCCGTTAATGAGACACCCAAAGCTGATTCGGTAGTAGTGCGAACTCCTTCTGATTAAGATGCAGTCGACTGCCATGATNAACCAGGCAGGGANCTACTCGTATGTCTTATACAGCTATGATGTTGTGTGATATATTACTTGAATAAAAAAGTAAAATAAAAGATGTTGTAAATCTTTTTTTGTATCTTCGTGCGCTTAAAATTGCAAATAAACTATTAAAAAATTAAATAAGGATAAATAGCTATGCTTGAAAAAATTAGAAACAAGGCAGGATTATTGGTCGTTGTTGTGGGGGTTGCTCTGTTTGCCTTCATTATTGGTGACTTTTTAAATTCAGGTTCTACCTTCTTTAGACAATCTCAGGAAAAGGTTGCCGATGTTAATGGTAATGTAATAAGTATCCACGACTATCAGGTAAGGGTAGACGAAATGACAGATGTGTATAGAATGCAAACAGGTTCAAGTAGTATGCCTGAAACAATGATGACACAAATTCGTCAATCGGTTTTTAATACAATGGTACAAGAGATTGTTTTGGGTAAAACTACATCTGATTTAGGTTTGGTAGTTACATCCGATGAATTGTTTGACCTTGTACAAGGGGATAATATTTCTCCAATGATTCAACAAATGCAATTATTTGTTGATCCTGAAACAGGTCAGTTTGATAGAACATTATTGCTGAATTTTTTGAAGACTATTGATGATGATAATCTTTTATCATTACCTGTAGAGCAAAGAGCACAATTGCTTTCGGCTAGAAGCTATTGGTTGTTTTGGGAGAAAAATATAAAAGCACAGAGCTTATCAGATAAATATACAACATTGTTGACTAAGGCTGTTTCTGCAAACATTCTTGATGCAAAAGATGCTCATGATGCAACAATAAAGAATTCGGATATTGCTTATACAATGCAATCATATTATTCTATTCCTGATTCAACAATAACAGTTTCACAAGGTGAACTTAAGGATTTATATGATCAACGTAAATCTTCATTTAAACAAAAAGAAGGTCGCGTTATTGATTATATAACAGTTGATATCGTACCAAGTCAAGAGGACTATAGCAGAGCTCAAGCTGAAATTGAAAGAATCAGAACAGAATTACTTACTTCAAGCAATTTTGCGGAATTAGTTAATGAAACTTCAGAATCTCCTTATTTGGATGTATTTGTTAATGAGGCTATCTTGACTGCGGAAGTTAGACAATTTGTAGAAGAGGCGGAGATTGGTGCTGTTTTTGGACCAGTCTTTGAAGATAACACACATCGTTTGGCAAAACTAGTAGCACGTACAACTGCTCCTGATTCAATTAAGATAAGCCATATCATGTTAGCTGGATTAACAGAAGATGCTGTGGCACACTTGGCAGATAGTTTGCATACAGAGCTTAGAAGAGGTGCTGACTTTGCAGAATTGGCAGAGATGTATTCTGTTGATGGTTCTGCCTCTATTGGTGGTGAATTAGGATGGTTTACTGAAGCTACAGCTATACAAGGTCTTGGAGCTGAATTTAAAGAAGCAATATTCTCAGCAGCATTAAATGAAGTTGTTTCTGTTGAATCTTTATATGGAACACACTTAGTTAAGATTACAGAGAGAACATCTCCAGTGAGAAAGTCTAAGATTGCTGCAATTGAAAGAACAGTTGTGCCAAGCTCTAGAACATATAGTAATATTTATAATGACTTGAACCAATATATCTCAAAGAATTCTGACATTAACAAATTGGCGGAAAATGCTAGAGAAGCTGGATATAATGTTCTAACCAATGTTACAGTGACAGCGGATGATCAAACTCTTGGATTTATAGAAAACTCACGTCAGGTAATTCGTTGGGCATTTGAGAATAAGAAGGGTGAAATCTCTGATATTTTTGAATGTAATGATAAATTTGTTGTAGCATCTGTTTTAGGAAGAGTTAAAGAAGGATACCGTTCTTTGGAATCAGTTACTCCATTGCTAAGACCAGAAATACTAGCAAAGAAAAAAGGAGAGAAAATATCACAAGATTTATTAGCTAAAAATTTGACCTCTTTGGAGTCGTATGCTGAAGCTATGAATGGAACAGTTGATACTGTTAGATTCGTTAATTTTGCAACTCCTCGTATTGCAGGTATAGGTGTTGAACCTAGAATGAATGCAATGATTTCTCTTGCAAATGAAAATCAACTAAGCAATCCTGTTGTAGGAGCAAATGGCGTGTATGTCTTTAATGTATATTCTTCAACAAGTGATGCTATTGCATTTGACGAAGAAGCTACAGTGCAAGGTCTGAACCTGGAGTCTTCTTATCGCCTTGGTTTCCAAGCTGTGCAAGAATTAATAAACAACGCAAAGGTTGAAGATAATCGTATTCGTTTCTATTAATTAGAATCGTTTTAAGAATAAAACTTTTATAAGAAACTGCCGTGCTTTAATAGTGCGGCAGTTTTTTTATCTTTGTAAGAGTATAAATAATCAGTTATAAAAATGAAGGAAAAGAGACATTTGCTTGGAATGACATTGGAGGAATTAACTGATGTTGTTTCAGAAGTGGGGCTTCCCAAGTATGCGGCTAAACAGATTGCTGATTGGTTGTATAAGAAAAACGTGTCTTCTATTTCGGAAATGACAAATATATCTTCAGCAAAGCGCATTGAGCTGGAGGATTTATTTGATGTAGGTGTAGCTGCTCCGGTTCACAGTCAGAAGTCTGTTGATGGAACGATTAAGTACTTATACGAAGTAAAAGAGACATCTACAGTCGAAACTGTTTATATACCGACAGCTGATCGTGCAACCCTCTGTGTTTCCTCTCAGATTGGATGTAAAATGAATTGTTTGTTTTGTATGACTGGCAAACAAGGATTCTCAGGAAATCTAACATCGAATGAGATATTGAATCAAATAAGATCTGTTCCGGAAAGAAACGAATTGACTAATATTGTTTTTATGGGAATGGGTGAGCCTTTAGACAATACTGATGAACTGTTTAAAGTCTTAGATATTCTTACTTCCAATTATGGTTATGCATGGAGTCCTAAGCGTATAACTGTTTCTACTATTGGGGTAGGTAAGGGCTTGGGTCGTTTTCTCAGAGAAAGTGACTGTCATTTGGCTTTAAGCCTTCATTCTCCTTTCCCGGATGAGAGACTTAAACTAATGCCGATAGAAAAAAAATATCCTGTATATGATATAATTGAACAAATAAAACAATATGATTTTTCTCATCAAAGAAGAGTCTCCTTTGAGTATATCGTTTTTAAGGGACTTAATGATTCGAAAAAACATGCTGATGCTTTATTCTCTTTATTGAAAGAAATACCTTGTAGGGTAAATTTGATTAGATTTCATGCAATACCTAATGTCGATTTACATAGTCCTGATATGACAAGGATGGAGACCTTTAGAGATTTTTTGAATACTAAAGGCATGGTTTGCACCATTCGCTCGTCAAGAGGAGAAGATATTTTTGCGGCTTGTGGTATGTTGGCTACGACAAAAAGTAAAGAGAAATAAAGCTGAGTTTTGTCCATAAAAACTTATATTTGTAGAATTAAAATAATCTATATATGAAAGCAAATTCATTATTTATCGGTTTATTGTCATTTTTAGTGCTAACAGGGTGTACTGATACCGGAATAGGTTTGCCACAGGGAACAGGTTGGGCTTATGAAGCTATTGTTGTCATGGAGCAAAAAGGATGGAATGGAACTTTGGGAGAGGTTATATTAAATGAATTGGAAGCTCCTGTTCCTAGCTTGCCTCAGCATGAAAATGCTATGAAGCTAACAAAGGTTACTCCTAATGACTTTAATGGATTGTTGCGTTATGCAAAGAATATTTTAATTGTAAATATTGATGAAACATCCTATACAAGGGTTTCATTAAGAACAGAAAGAGACCGTTGGGCTCAAAGTCAGCTTGTTATTTATCTTTCTGCACCAGATGAAGAATCTGTATCTCAATATTTATCAGAAAACGAAGGTGTTATAGTCTCTGCTTTTACAAGAGCTGAGATGACTCGTGTGATTAATTTATTGGAAAAGACTCACAGCAGCTTTGTGAAAAATACTTTGAGAGAGAAGTATGACATACAAATAAATGTTCCTACAGATATGACATCTTATCGTGATACGACAGGTTTCTTTTGGGCATCGAATAATGCAATGACAGGTCGTATCGATTTGATTGCATACACTTTCCCTTATGTAGATCCGAATACATTTACAGTTGATTATCTTGTTAGTGTACGTGACTCTATACTAAAAGAAAACCTTCCGGGTTCTTTTCCCGATTCTTATATGGCAACAGAAACGAGAGCAGGCCTTGATTTTACACCGGTAATGTTGCATGGTAAATATTCTGGAGTATTAAGAGGTTTGTGGAAAATGGTTGGAGATATGATGGGTGGACCATTTGTTAGCCTTGTACGTTTGGACGAACAAAATAATCGTATAGTAGTTGTTGAAGGTTTCGTATATGCTCCTGAAACAGATAAACGAAATCTTATACGTAGAATAGAAGCTGCGCTATACACACTACGTTTACCTGGAGAATTTGATGTCCCATTGAGTGAGTCATTTGATTCAGGAGTAGCAAAATAAACACAAATAATTTAATGGAAGAACAATTTATAAGAGTTGGAATAACCCATGGCGATATAAATGGAGTTGGCTATGAAGTGATTTTAAAAACATTCATGGATAGTCGTGTAGTTGAATTGTGTACCCCTATTATTTATGGTTCGTCTAAAATTGCAGGGTACCATCGTAAAGTCTTGGATTTACCTCAGGTTAATATGAATATTATTTCAAGTGCTGCGGATGCAGAACTTAATCGAATTAACATTATAAACTGTGTTGATGATGAGACGAAAGTAGAATTAGGACAATCTACACCTATTGCAGGAGAAGCGTCATACAAATCACTAGAAGCTGCTGTTGAAGATTTGACAAGAGGTAATATTGATGTTTTACTGACTGCGCCTATCAACAAGAACAACATACAGAATAGCAACTTCCTTTTTCCTGGACATACAGAGTATTTGGAAGAATGTTTTGGGCATAAGACTGATAAAGTCTTGATGATTCTAATGAAAGATACTTTGCGTGTGGCATTGGTTACCGGTCATGTTCCTTTGGCTGATGTACCTTCCAAAATTACTCAACGTGAAATTGTTGATAAGTTGGTTGTTTTTAATAAAACACTTATACAGGACTTTGGAATTATAAAACCAAGGATTGCTGTTTTAGCATTGAACCCTCATGCAGGAGATAATGGTCTTTTGGGCAAAGAAGAACAGACTATTATTATTCCGGCAATACAAGATGCCGAAAAGGACGGTGTTATGGCTTTTGGACCATATCCCGCAGACGGTTTCTTTGGGTCAAGAATATATGATGATTTTGACGGTGTATTGGCTATGTATCATGATCAAGGATTAGCTCCATTTAAGACGTTAGCGATGGAAGATGGTGTTAATTATACAGCAGGGTTGTCTGTTATACGTACTTCTCCGGCACATGGCACAGCTTATGATATCGCCGGCAAAAATATCGCTTCAGAAGACTCTTTTCGTCAAGCTCTATATGTCGCCTTAGATGTTCATAGAAATAGAAAAAGGCATAAAGAAATAACTGCTAATCCCTTGAGAAAACTCTACTTTGAAAAAGGAGGAGATAATGTTAAGTTGGATTTGACAAAGGATGATGAGGCATAAGTCTTTGCCTTATTGCTTTAATTGAGTATAAAAGAGAAGAAAACAGGCGTTTTGTTAATGCCTGTTCAGATATAACTTTTTTACACTGGAAAAGTTTATGTAATTTTGTTTACCAAAAAAACAGATATAATGTTTAAAGAAAAAACGATAGTATATACTTCCGGAACATTTGATATGTTTCACTATAATCATCTTAGAATGATTAGCTATGCTCGAAGTCTTGCTGATATATTGATTGTTGGAGTTAGTACTGACGAGTTAGTTTCTTCATATAAGGCAGCCCCAATTATCCCGTTTAATGAACGGTTGCAGATTATTGAAGCTCTAAAAACTCCGGATATTGTTGTGCCACAGCACTCATTAGATCATTCAGATATAGTGAAAAAACTTAACATTGATGCTTTTGTGGTGGGAGATGATTGGTACGGAAAATATGACTATTTGAAGGATGCAGGAGTACAAGTCTTTTATTTTCCTTATGGAACAGGAGTCTCGTCTTCTAATATAAAGAAAGTTATACATGATTCGTATGAGGCGAATCTACAACAGCAACAAAAGGCTAAACCAATAACGATAAAAGGCTCCTCTAAATAATTGTTATGAGAAAAAGAGCCTTAATTACCGGAGGAACAAAGGGTATAGGAAAAGCTGTCGCTATTTGTTTAGCAAAGGCTGATTATGATTTAATCCTTACTTATTCTTCCGATGTGGAAATTGCAGAACAGACTTTAAATGAGATACAGCTTCAATTTAATGTAGAAGTTGATTTGTTATCTGCAGATATAACTAAGGCTGAATCGATAGATATTATTCATAGTTTTTTGAGTAATAAATCTCTTTCTCTTGATGCTTTAATTCTTAATGCGGGTTTGACTTGCCGTGATCCCTTTGAGACAATGGAACTGTCAGATTGGGAGAAAGTCTTTTTTGCTAATGTGCACTATCCTGTATTTTTAATACAGAAAATCCTTTCTTCAATGAATCAAGGAGCAAGTATTGTATTTACAGGCTCGTTGATGGCTATTGAGCCTCATTCTGTTTCACTTGCTTATGGTGTATCTAAAAGTGCAGTACATTCCTTAGTGAAGAATCTTGTTAAATTCCTAGTCCCATATAATATAAGAGTAAATGCCGTTGCTCCAGGGTTTGTTGATACAGAATGGCAAAAAAACAAACCAGCNGAAATTCGTCGTAATATAGAATCGAAAGTTTCCTTAAATAGGTTTTGCTCGCCGGAAGAATTGGCAGAAGTGTACCAATTGTTGATAGAAAATAATTATTTAAATGGTGAAATTATCGTGGTTGACGGTGGTTATTCATATAAATAGGATAAAATGAGCGAATTGGATAAGGAATACGAATCGTCCTTAAAGTCTATAGAGACAGAAAATATAATAGATAGAATATTCTATCGTCCGATAGGTTTCCGTATTGCCAAATTTTTGAGTAAGACGAAGGTCACTCCTAATATGGTAACTATCATTTCTATCTTTGTAGGGGCGGCTGTTGGCTATTTTTTCTATGTAGATGATATCATTTATACTTTATTCGGTATCTTGCTTTTGGTTTTTGCGAATATACTGGATTGTGTTGATGGGCAATTGGCTCGTATGACAAATATAAAATCTGCAATTGGTAGAATTTTAGATGGATTTGCCGGCGATGTATGGTTTACTTCTATTTATGTCGGACTTGCGCTTCGTTTGGCAAATGAATATGGAACATATTACTTCTTTATTCTTGCAGTACTCTCAGGCTTTTCGCATCTGGCACAAGCCAATGTTACGGACTATTATAAAACATTACATTTATTCTTTATTAGTAAGGATAAGGGTTCAGAGTTTCAAACATTAGAACAGATAAGAGCTAAGCGTGATGCAATGCAGCCGGGTATAAGTAAAACCTTTTTTTGGTTTTATACTGGTTACTCTCTTTTGCAGATAAAACTTACTCCCCAGTTGCAAGGACTTTTGTCTCAATTGGCTTCTAAGTATGGAGATGATATACCAGAGGATGTCCGTTTAGAGTTTAGAAAACGTAGCAAACAGATAATGCCTTATATAGACTTGCTTACTTTTAATGGTCGTACAACCATAATGTTCATTGTTGTACTTTCCGGTCATGTTTGGGTATATTTTCTATATGAATTGATAGTGTTAAATATACTATTGTTTGCTATAATGAGAAAACATGAGAAAATGTGTAAACAGTTTTTGAGTTTCATCCTTAATGAAAAAAAGTGTATTTGATATAAACGATTTAGGACGCCTTGCTCCTTTTTTTAAGAGTAAGTTCGGCAAGGTTATCGGGCAATTTCTTCTCAAACTATTCAGTGTTGAGAATGTGAACACTGTACATACAAGGAATTGTCATTTACGAGGTGCGGCCTTTACTTCGGCACTATTGAGTGACCCCTTGATTGATATAAAATATAAAGTACATAATGCAGAGTACTTGAAGCACCTCCCTGAAGGCGCATTTATTACTGTGTCGAATCATCCGATAGGCTCTCTTGATGGTATAATGTTGATTGATATTTTTGCTTCCGTACGTCCTGACTTTAAAGTTATGGTGAATGGTATATTGGAAAATATTGAGGCAATGGGAGATAATTTCATCTCAGTCAAACCGGACTCAAAGAAACAAGGTGCAAACTTGCAAAATGTAAATGGGGTGAGAGCATCTATTGAACGACTAAAGAATGGTTCACCGATGGGGTTTTTTCCTGCCGGAGCAATCTCTCTTTATAATAAGAAAGAAAAACGAATATTAGATATTTCATGGGCGCAGAGCGTCGTTCGTTTAATCAAGAAATCGAAAGTGCCTGTATACCCAGTATTTTTTGACTGCTATAATTCTAATTTCTTCTATTGGCTTGGTCGTATAGATTGGAGAATAAGAACCTTACGTATTCCCACTGAGGCTTTTAATAAGCGAGGTAAGACCTTGAATGTTTATATCGGAAAGCCCATTTCTATTGAAGAAATAAATGAATATGAAGATATAGAAGAACTAACTTCTTTTCTCTACCAGAGAACTTACGCTGCAAAAAATGTTCATTATTCGGTATAAACACAATCGGATAATACAAAAATGAATTAAGATTTGTAGCTTTGTAAGGCTACATTATAATTAATTACAGACTTCTTATGACAGTGAAAGTTGACGTACAACAAATAAAGCAACGATTTGGTATTATTGGTAACAGTCCTGTTTTGAATAGGGCTATAGATGTTGCATTGCAAGTTGCTCCGACAGATTTATCAATTCTTATAACAGGAGAAAGTGGAGTAGGGAAGGAAGTCTTTCCTCAGATTATACATCAGAATAGTGCGAAAAAGCATGGACAATACATTGCCGTGAATTGTGGTGCCATTCCTGAAGGAACTATTGACTCAGAATTGTTTGGACATGAGAAAGGCTCTTTTACGGGAGCTTTGTCTGATCGTAAAGGCTATTTTGAGGTAGCAGATGGTGGAACAATATTTTTAGATGAAGTAGGAGAGTTGCCTATCCCAACACAGGCACGTTTACTTCGTATTTTGGAAACAGGGGAATTTATTAAAGTCGGCTCTTCAAAAGTACTTAAAACGAATGTTCGCATTGTTGCTGCAACTAATGTCAATTTGACACAGGCTGTTGCAGAAGGTAAATTTCGAGAAGACCTCTTTTATCGTTTGAGTACTGTTCCCATTCATGTGCCGTCATTACGAGAAAGGGTAGATGACATTCCTCTTCTTTTCAGAAAATTTGCTGTAGATTGTGCCGATAAATATCGTATGCCGGCTATCAAGCTTGCGGATGATGTAGCAATACAGCTTATGCAGTCATATCGTTGGCCGGGGAATGTGCGTGAATTAAAGAATATAACAGAGCGTATTTCTGTATTAGAGGAGGAACGTGATATTACAAGCAAAACACTTGAATTGTATTTGCCTGATCTGAATGTCGAAAAGTATCCGGTATTGATGAAACAACAGGATTCAGATCAAAAGATGTTCAATAGTGANCGAGAGATACTNTATCAGGTTCTTTTTGATATGAAGAAAGATGTGACGGAATTGAAGAAGCTGGTTCATGATATTATGACAGGTAGTATTTCTCCTATAGCTTCTGATGCAACCCTTCAGCACCCTAATCTCAGGCAAGTACATACTGATATTATACAAGATGTGGTAGATGTAGAGGAGACTATATCATTGGAGGATGCTGAAAAAGAAATGATTCGTCGTACATTGGATAGGCATAATGGAAAACGAAAAAATGCTGCGATTGATTTAGGTATCTCAGAACGTACCCTATATCGAAAAATTAAAGACTATAATTTGGACTAAATATGATGATGTTGCATAAGAAGAGCTTGTTTGTTTTTAGTATTATGACCATCTTGTTTATCACAGGATGCTCCATCTCTTATACATTCAATGGTGCTTCCATTGATTATACGAAGGTTAGAACAATAACAATAAAGGATTTTCCTAATCAAGCTCCATCTGTTTATCCACCTTTGTCTCAGGTGTTCACAGAAGAACTGAAAGATAAATATATAAGACAGACCAGACTTCAAATAACTCCTGTCAATGGTGATTTGGAACTGGAGGGCGAGATTATAGGATATGACCTTGCTCAGCTTGCTGTTAGGGAAGATGCTTTTGCTTCTCAGACCCAGCTTACCATTACGGTTCGAGTTCGGTATACTAATAGGACAAATCCGGATGACGACTTTGAGCAAACGTTCTCAGCCTATCGACCTTTTAGTAATGACCAAATGCTGCAACAAGTTCAAGATGAGCTATGTTCTGAGATTGTGAAAGAAATAGCGGATCAAATATATAATGCGACTGTTGCTAATTGGTAAATGGATAAGACTCATCTATATGATTTGATGGAGAATCCCTCCTTGCTCAATAGTCATTCATTAGCAGAGCTAAGGGGCTTAATTGATAAGTATCCTTATTTTTCATCAATAAGGATGATGTATCTGGAGAGCCTATCTACCTCAGACAACGTTAAATTCCGTGAGGAATTGGAGAATATGGCAATATATATCCCAGACCGTAGAAAACTATTTCTTCTAATAGAGGGTGCGGGTATATATGAACAACCACTTCCCGAAAAGGAGACTGTTACTTCAAATGGCTCATTTGAATTGATAAACTCTTTTCTTTCTAAGCAAGAGGGTTCTGGCACCTTACCTCAATCTGATATTATATTTCAACCATCAGCTTCGGCTGATTACTTTAATTGGGCATTCTCTAAAGATGCACCTGATATAGAAGAAGAGCCGGTTGCTTTTGAGCAAAACGATCTGATTGAATCATTTATCAAGAAGTCGGAGGAAGGATTACTTTCGACTCGTTTGTCCACAGAACGACAACAAAATGTTCCTGATGATAAAGGCGACATATATGAAGAGCTTGATTTTGCAAAACAACAAGAAGATACCTTTTTTACAGAAACATTGTCGCAGATATATATAAAGCAAAAACGCTATGAGCGTGCGCTGGAAATAATTAGAAAATTAAGTTTGAAATATCCAGAAAAAAATGTTTACTTTGTAGACCAAATTAGATTTTTGGAAAAGTTGATTATTAACAATAAAAAGAATATATAAAATGTATGTATTTATTTCGGTTTTGATTTTGATTTCTTCAATACTTTTAATCTTAATAGTGTTGATTCAAAACTCAAAAGGAGGGGGTCTTGCATCTGGTTTTTCTTCCTCAAACCAAATTATGGGTGTACGTAAAACTACAGATTTCTTGGAAAAAGCAACATGGACTTTAGCTACTACAGTTCTTGTATTATGTGTTGTTATCACTGCTTTCATCCCAAGCTCACAACAAGTACAGCAATCAGAAATCAGACAACAAGTAAATGATGCAGTCGTTATTGATCCAAGTATGATCGCGCCAAACTTTGGAACTGCACAACCTCAAGAAGAGCCTGTTGCTCCTACAGAATAATTTCCCTTTTAGTGGGGTATAGAATAAAGCCGTTAATCATTTAATGATTAACGGCTTCTTTTTTAACTTCTTTGTATCTTTACTACTCAAAAAGTAAATCTTATGAACTATATAAATTTTGATGGACTATTAATCGGTGTTATTACATTCTTAATAATAGGCTTGTTTCATCCGATTGTCGTTAAAGCTGAATATTATTGGGGGACTAAGTCGTGGTGGTTGTTCCTTTTTATGGGGATAGGAGGCTTGATTGCTTCATTGTTGACTGCTGAGCTTGTTCCTTCGGCTGTCTTTGGGGTGTTATCATTTTCGTCTTTTTGGTCTATAAAAGAAGTCTTTGAACAGGAAGAGCGAGTTCTTAAAGGATGGTTTCCTAAGAATCCCAAAAGGACGTATCCAGACGATATAAAGAAACAGTAATAATAAAAAGAGAAAAAGGCTTTCTCATAATTAAACAACAGCGGTAAAGATGGGGAGGGAGTTTAGTTTCACTTCTTTGAAGAAATGAGATGCCGTTTTGTCTCATTGTATTGAAACGACAGTTCCATTACATTGAAACGCTCGTTCCATCGTATTGAAACGAGAGGATGATAAAATCCAGCGTCTAAAAGTGTAGGGACAAGAAGGCGATGTATAGTCTTTCTCCTGCGAGTATGGTGTTCAGTAAAGTGTTCCTTTTTTGTGTCACTTTAGCTACCAACCCGATACGGGTTGCATTAAAATAACCGCTCGAAATGCAGAGAGAGCGCAGCGAACGGAGTCTTCGGGCGGCTGACGTCCTCCTTCCTTTTTCAACGCCGTAGGTGTTGCACAGGGGCATCTTGATTATGACACACGTATGCAACCCGTACACGGGTTGGTTGATGTGGTGTAGACGCTATCCGCCTGAAGACTATGTTCGCTACGCATATCACGACGGTTAATATTATGTAACACCTATGGCGTTGTACACAAAAATGAACAACAAACTGGATATCATACCGGGAATTCTATGTTCCAATCCAAATAAAATCAGTAAAATTTATGCTATCTCTTTCGCCAAATGATTATCGTATTCAACCTGATAGAGTTGTTTGCTTTT
>JGI994J12354_10000878_pt1 | contig 30795 bp, 26 predicted proteins | sample IntmicLarv3ML3BL_FD_12354 | JGI IMG/M metagenome (IMG submission 12354) | reverse complement strand
GCGGGCGGCACGACCCGTGCATTGTTCCGCGAGCGGTTCCGTGTGTGGAGGCAGCTGCGGCCATTGCAGTATTTGATTTATTGTTGGATTATTTGAAATAGTGTTGAAATATGAATATAAAAATTGCAAAAATACAAGAAATGAGGATGCTTCTTTTATGAATTTGGACAATATCAGAGAGAATATTAATGCCATTGACGACCAGCTTGCTGCATTGTTTGAAGAGCGGATGAACCTTGCACACCAGGTTGGAACCTACAAGGCAGAACGGAATTTACCGATACTGGACACTGGCCGCGAGCGTGACATTATTTGCCGGGTAACGAAGGTGCAGGACGACGTTTTGGCTGAGTATACAAAGGTGTTTTTTACGGCACTTTTTGACTTGTCGCGTTCAGCGCAAAACCGTAAGCTTCATCTAAATGTGAAGCTTGCTGATGAGATTCGTTTTGCCATCAAAAATACACCTGTGGAATTTCCAAAAAGTGCTGTGGTTGCCTGTCAGGGCATTGAAGGCTCCAATTCGCAGCTTGCTTGTGAAAAGCTTTTTTCGCGGCCGCAAATTATGTATATGAATAGTTTTGATTCGGTGTTTACTGCGGTGGATAAAGGGCTTTGCAAATACGGAATTTTGCCTGTGGAAAACAGTCTTCATGGGTCGGTTTCCGAGGTGTATGACCTGATGAAAACGTACCGTTTCAGCATTGCGAAAAGCGTGAAAGTGAAGATCAATCACGTGCTGCTCGCAAAGGAAAATTGCGCTATTGGTGATATTAAGGAAATTTATTCTCATGAGCAGGCGCTTGCCCAGTGCAGTGATTTTTGCAAGAATTTAGGTGTTACGATTATCCCTTGTGAAAATACTGCAATTGCTGCCAAAAAGGTGCAGGAATCAGATCGCACTGATATCGCTGCGATATCATCAAGCAGTTGTGCTGAGTTATATGGTTTATCAATTATTGAAAATGACATTCAAAACAATGATAACAATTACACCCGCTTTATTTGCATCTCGAAGGCAATTGAAATTTATCCCGGCGCAAGCAAAATCAGTCTGCTTTGTGCGATTCCCCATCGACCCGGTTCGTTGTACAATATTATTTCGAAATTTTCTTCTATGGGTGTGAATCTTACGAAGTTGGAAAGTCGCCCTATACCCGGCATGGATTTTGAATTTATGTTTTACATTGATTTGGACGCCAATCTTTTGAATGAGGAAGTCGTTAATCTTATTTGCGGATTGTCAAATAGTTCTGAAATCTTTGCATTTCTGGGGAATTACTCTGAAATCTAGTGATTATAGTTTTATTTTGAGGATGTGGTGGCGTGAGTGATACCTTGAATATTCGGCATACGAAGGATTCTTTTTCTACGCGCGCTGTTGTGGATGAGTATGTTGCTCATGCGTCCGATATTGGACTTTGGCAATCGGAGGCGCTTATTTTCGAGAAATATGTGCCAAAAAGTAGTCGTATTTTAGATGTTGGCTGTGGAGCCGGTCGTACTACACTGGCGCTTTTTCGTCGTGGATATGAAAACATTATTGGGCTGGATTTGTCCGAGGAAATGGTGTTTGCAGCAAGAAGTATTGCAAAAAATGCGCAAATTCCTGTCGAATTTCTTGTTGGTGACGCTTGTGCGCTGCCATTTGTTGAGAATTCATTTGATACGGTTTTCTTTTCGTTTAACGGGTTGATGACGATTCCTGAGGTGCAGGTTCGGCAGAAGGCCATTGATGACATCTATCGTGTGCTGAAGCCAGGCGGTCGATTTATTTTCACAACCCATGATATGGATAACCCTGATTTTGTCGAATATTGGACTGCAGAGCGAGAACGATGGACGAAGGGCTTGCAGGATTCCCGGTTGCTTGAATTTGGTGATTTGCTTTTTTCGAAGCCGGAAACTTATGGTGAAACAATGCAATTTGTGCATGTTCCGACGGTTTCCGAGGTGGAAGGTTGTGTTTTGAAATCTGGTTTTTCTTTACTTTATGCTGCGCTTAGACAGGATATTTGTAGTGAAAGTGCGGGTGTTTTGTCTGTTTCTGTTGATGTTCGATTTTTCGTTTGTGAGAAATAAAAAGGAAAGGTTTTGCTTGTTATGCAATATGGCTTGCTCGGGAAAACATTGTCGCACAGTCATTCTCCCTGGATACATTCGCTGTTTGGCAATTCGCAGTATTCCCTCTTTGAAGTGCCGGAGGATGCGGTGGATTCCTTTATGCGTGAACGGCCGTTTTCTGCTATTAATGTGACGATTCCGTATAAACAGACGGTTCTCACCTATTGCGATACGTTGTCTCCCGAGGCTGCGAAGCTTGGAAATGTGAATACGATATTGAATGCAAAGGGACATCTTTGCGGGTTCAATACGGATTATTATGGATTCATGATGCTTGCAAAATTGCATCAATTTAATTTCAATAACGCAAGGGTTCTTGTGCTGGGCAGTGGGGGCTCAAGTTTAACTGTGCAGGCTGTGTTGCAGGACTCTGGTGTTGATGAGCTACATGTGGTTTCACGAAACGGGCAGTGGAATTATGCGAATGTGTATGAGCATGCGGATGCGGATTTTATTATCAATACGACGCCTGTGGGCATGTCGCCAAATGTAGGCGGAATTTCGCTGGATTTGATGCGTTTTAACAGGCTTCGGGGTGTGATTGATTTGATTTACAACCCGTTGCGCACAAATCTTCTTCTGCAGGCGAGGGAACTAGGTATTCCTGCTGCGAATGGGCTTAGTATGCTTGTTTTTCAGGCAAAATTGGCTCATGAGTTGTTTTTTTCTGCGGCTGTATCTGATGCGGATGCTATCTCTGTTTTGCGAAAAATGCAGGGTTTTCTTCAAAATATTGTGCTTATCGGTATGCCGGGATGCGGAAAATCCACTATTGGTAGAGTTTTAGCGGAGAAGCTTGGCCGGCAATTTATTGATACAGATGCGTGGATTGAAGAGCGTTGCGCTATGTCTATACCGCAAATTTTTGCGGCTCACGGTGAGACTTGGTTCCGCGAGGTTGAAAAGCAGGCGGTTTTGGCTGCGTCGTTGGAGCAGGGTGTTGTTATTGCTACCGGAGGTGGGGTTGTTCTTTTTGAGGAAAATCGTCAGGCACTTTTGCGTGATGGACGTGTTTTCTTTCTTGACCGTGATATTCAGTCGCTTTCGCGGGAAGGGCGCCCACTTTCGCAGAGTGATGATGCGCTTGCTGTTTTGCGAAAAGAGCGAGAGCCTTATTATAAACAGATGGCGGACAGGATAATTTTGGTGGCGGATGATGCTGACAAGACAGCAGAAAAGATTCTTTCTGAAGTTGATTCGATTTATTATTGATATTGTTATGAATTTTTCAAGCCACCTAAGTGAATAGGTGGCTTTGTGTTTTGATAGTATGTTTAGGGCAAATTCTTCAAAAATGGCTGAAATGCAGACGGAATGGAAATCTTCGCTTGAATTTCCTCCTTTGTTTCCCAACGAAACGTGCTGTCGCAGCTTTCACACCGGATGAAAAAAGACTGCATTTCCCAGATAATGTGGGTAAAAACATGCCGATTTTGCAGCCATGGTGTAATTTCTTCCGCCTGAATGCCCATGTTTGAAAGAATCTCCGGCAGCTCCTGCCGTTTCTTATATCCATCTACCATGGGGAATGCGAAAAAGCCTTGCAGTACACCTTTTTCTTCTCGCTTGCATAGGGCGTATTTATTGTCGCAGGTGAGGATTAAGAGGGTTTTTTCCTGCAGATTTTTGGTTTTTTTCGGGGCTTTTACGGGCAATTGCTCGGCAGTTCCCGCTGTGTGTGCAAGGCAAATATGCGAAAGCGGGCACCAGTCGCATTGTACCGCTTTGCCCGGCAGGCAGATGAGCGCGCCAAGTTCCATCAGACTTTGCGTGAAGTCCCCTGCCCTATTTTGCGGATATATTTCTTCAAGTGCAATTTTTACATTTTTCTTACATTGTGGTAGTGAAATATCCTCAAATGAGTTTAAAATGCGTGATATTACACGCAAAACATTGCCGTCTACTGCTGCGACAGGTTGCTCAAAGGCAATAGATGCGATGGCGCCGGCGGTATATTCGCCTATGCCCGGCAGCGCGAGGATGTCTTCATAGATTTTTGGAAAGTTGCCGTTGTGTTTTTCGCAGATTTCTTTTGCGGCTTTTTGCATGTTGCGGACGCGGGAGTAGTAGCCAAGGCCTTCCCAGAGCTTTAAAAGTTCGGACTCCTCTGCTGTTGCAAGACTTTTGACGGTTGGCAGAGCTTCTATGAACCGTAAGTAATACGGAAGTGCAGCCGACACCCTGGTTTGTTGAAGCATGATTTCGGATACCCATATGGCATAGGGGTCGCGGTTTTTTCGCCAGGGCAGGCTTCTTTTATTTTCCGCATACCAGTCCAAAAGCAGGGGTGCTATTTCGCGCAGCGGTTGCTTGTTCATTGATGCAAATTCCTTAAAATTTCAATCCGTTTTTGTATGGGCGGGTGGGTCGAAAAGGCCTCCCCTGCTCCTTGATATGTAATGTAAAAAGCACGCATTCTGTTGCCGCCCATGGCGTTGGCGTCCTCTTTTGTGTACTGGTTTCTTTCGCCAAGCTTTTCAAGTGCGTTTGCAAGGCCAACGGATTGTCCGCACAACCGCACGGCATCTGCGTCGGCAGCATATTCCCGTTTGCGTGAAACGGCCATCATTAAGAGGTTGCCAATCAGTGCCGCAAAGGGTCGAAGGAGAATAGAAAAGAGTATAAGAATTAGAAGGATTGCACCGCTGTTGCCGTTTCTTCTGCTGCGGCCCCGATTGCCGTAGAGTGCAATACGCGCGGCCATGGTGGATAAAACAAGCAAAACGCTTACCAGTGCAACTGCCATTTGAGTTACAGCGATATCTTTGTGAATGATATGTGACATCTCATGGGCGATTACACCTTCCAATTCGCTATCATTTAGAAGGCAAAGCAGTCCTTCTGTTAAGCCAATAACCGCGTCCTTCTCGCTCCAGCCGGTGGCGAAGGCATTGGGTGCGGACGCTTCTACAATGTACACTTCGGGTGTGCGTGAAAGGCCTGCTTTCCGTGCCATTTCTTCCACTTTTTGTATGGCGCGCAAATGTTCCTGGTTGTTTCTGTCCGCTTTTTGTCCTTTTGTCATCATGCGGATACTGACTTTTGCAAGCAGCAGTTGCAGCGGAATTATGATAACGGAAATTAGCATCCCATAGCGGAGCCCTGTTTGCAGCGAGCCTTGTATGGCGCCGATCAGTAGGCTTATACCAACAATTAATGCGGCCAAAATCCCGATTAGCATGTAGGATTTTAGCATATTTGTTCGCACTTGCGCTTTTATGCTATATTGTTCTTCCATAAAGTGAACCGTCCTTTTTGTTTAATAAAATACGCGGGACATGAATAAGTTAATAAAGCTATCTGCATTCACATTGACTGCAATATTATGCCTGTTTGCAATCTCTGAGCCGCCTGTAAAGGGGTTCTTTGCATCAAAAGTGACACCTCTTGTTTTTTGCCCGGTCAGCTCAATGTATACGTTGGCAGGTTGCATTTCAAGCAGCTGCGGTGAAACGAGATATGCAATGGTTAATGGGTCGTGAAGAAGAACGCCGCCTGCGCCGGAGTCAAACCATTTTTGCATCAGGCTGTGGAGGAATCGCACCTGTGGCCGCGTATTTTGCCGAATGTTTTCAATGTGTGCCTTGGACAGGAAAACCTTGGTTGTGACATCCAGCCCCACATAGGTCAAATCGATGGCAAAATCGCAGAGAAGCTTTGCGGCCTCCGGATCGCAATCAATGTTCCATTCGGGGAAAGTTGTGTTGAAGACGCCGCCCATACAGAGGATTTTTGCCTTCTTCATGACTTCAGGTGCAAGCATAAATGCCAATGCAATGTTCGTCTGTGCACCGATGGGGACGATGACGGTTTCCGGGTGTTCCTTTAGGGTTTTTATGATGAATTCTGCTGCGGTTATGGTGCTGTCCACAGGGAAATCCTCATTTATTGCCTTATATTGATGCGGGATTTCTTCTGTATCTACGCGCTTTACAAAGGGGGTGCCGCAACCCATAATAACGGGGATATCTTGCCGATTATACGCAGAAAGTAGTGCTTTCACCATTTTTGTACGTAAAAGCGTGTTTTTATATACTGTTGTAATGCCTAAAATCTCCAATTCCGGGCATTCCAGTGCCAGCGCCAAGGCTAGCGCGTCATCAATATCATCGCCGATATCTGTGTCAATGATAATTTTTGTCTTTTCCATAACGGTTCTCCATTCTGTCGTTTATTTCTACTATATTTTATCATTTTTGATAACAGAATGCAAGGGGGTTCATGAAGGAAAATAGCGGATGAGTTTCAAAAAGAACGCTGCAAAAAAACAGCGTTCTTTTCTAGAAATTTTAATTAACAACTACGCCGCCGTTTACGTGAAAAATTTGTCCGGTGATGTTTGATGCGTCTTCGGATGCCAGGAAAACGTAGATGGGCGCCAATTCATAGGGTTGTGCGGCGCGGCCCATTGGGACGGTTGAGCCGAAGGTTTCCACCTTTTCTTCCTTGAAGCTTGACACAATTAGCGGTGTCCAAACGGGGCCGGGTGCAACAGCGTTGACATGTATGCTTCGCTCAACAAGAGCCATTGCTACTGACCGGGTAAATGCGACGATTGCGCCCTTTGTTGAAGAGTAGTCAATGAGGGTTTTTGAGCCTTCAAAAGCGGTAATTGAGGTTGTATTTATGATTGCGGAGCCTTGTTCTATATGCGGCAACGCTGCTTTTGTCAGAAAAAAATAGGAATAAATGTTGCTTCGGAAGGTGTTGTCCCACTGTTCTTCTGTTATGTCCTCAAGGCGTTCTTTTGGGAATTGGACGGCAACATTGTTGACGAGAATGTTGATTTTCCCCAGCTCCTTTGTGATTTTTTCCACGGCATTGATTGCGTTTTGTTCTGTTTTTAAATTTGTCTCTATTGTCAGGCAGCGCCGGTTTAAGGCTTCAATTTCGTTTTTTACCTGCCGCGCGTCGCTTGTTTCTTCCAAGTACAAAATCGCTACGTCAGCACCTTCTTTTGCGTAGGCTATGGCCACGGCACGGCCGATTCCGCTGTCGCCGCCGGAAATGACAGCAATTTTGCCGGCAAGCTTTTCCGATGGCTTGTAATGGGGGTTTTCGTACTTTGGCAATGGATCCATTTGCGACTCTATACCGGGCTGATGGTCTTGGTGCTGCTTCTTAAATACCTTTTTTTCCTTTTCCTGCTGCATGCAAAGCGCCTCCTCTAATTTCTCATATATTCCAGTATTTCCCGGAATGCACGCTTTATGCATAAAAATGCCCCGCAAGGCAAAGTGCCGAGCGGAGCGGTTTGTTAGAAGCTGCCTTTCATCTCTTTTAGGATGTCGATGAGGGGCGTTTTATTTTTTAAGAGGGTATATAGGTGTAGGATTTTCCCCCATTCAGCGTCACTTTCTTGTAGTTTGCAGTGCTGCTTTAAGATGTCTTCAGGCGGCATTTTTGACAGTTCGTCAAAGGGGAAAAGCATGGCGGCTGCAATACCCAGGCAAAGCGCGCTGTTTGGCAGCCCCATTTCTCGGGTTAGAAGCAACGGTGCAATTAAACGGTCGTCCGGTGATAGCTTTCTTTTCAGGTCGTTGCCGACTCGTGCAACAGTATCGCCCAGGAGCTTATTCCCAAAGCGATAAATCAAGTCTTCTACATTGCGTTTTATATCAATGAATGGTATATTATGCCGAATATGAAGCATTATACCACTTTCTAACATTGCACGCAGTACGAAAAGTTCAATTTCCGTATGTTCTATCGTTTCGTAAATATAGGTCATTCCCTGTAATGCGCCGAGATATGCGCACAAAGCATGCCCCATATTGTGAATAAACAGCTTGCGTTCAATGTAGAAATTGAAGGGTTCATAGGGCAAAAGATTGTCCATTTTCGGCAGACTGCCTTTAAAGGCGGCACTGTCAACCGGCAGCTCACAATAGGGTTCTACGCAGACTCGCAAGGGGTTACTGTTTTGCATTTCTGCTGTTTGAATGGGTACCATTCGGCCGATAGATGTTTCCACAAGACCAATTTTTTCCATGAAATAGGTCAACTCGCCACCTGAAAGACACTTCGCGATTTCTTCGCGTAAATAGGCGTCTGCATGCAGTTTGTTCTCGCAAATCAGGATGTCAAGGGGCCTTTTTCCTGTTGCGAACCGTGCTTTGACCCCTTCTGCGATTACCGGAATAATGAAGGGAAGTACGTTTACGCCTACCGCTGTTGCCATGATATCTGCTTCCGCAATTGCTTTTGCCGCGGCGGCAATATCCTTGCCGTCTACGCAGCTTACGTTTTCCACTTGGAACTCGTAGGAGCCCTTTTTGTCGTCCAGAATCATTACGGGATAGGCCGATTCTCGGTTTAGCTGCTCGATTACCAATGGGTTTACGTCAACGAAGGTGACGGCGTAGCCTGCCTGAAAAAAACTTGCGCCGATGAAGCCGCGGCCAATATTGCCTGCGCCATACATAATTGCTTTCATTTTCAACTTCTCCAGAATTCATAATGATATCAATTCGATTCCAATTCGGGTTAACGAATAATTCTAGTATCTGTAAAAACATCCGCGTCATCCCTGCTTTTTGTGGAGAATTCCGAGACGATTGCGCCATCTTTTCCCGCTTGGAACCAGTGCTTTGTGTCGGGCAGCAAGGTGTATTGCTCGCCTTCTTTGAGGGTGATTTCGTGGAATACGGTGTATGCGCCGTCGGGTGCAGAGGGCGGTTGACAGGCGGGATTTGTTGTTTTTTCGCCTTCAACATATAGGTGCACAATGCCTTTGCGGCAGCGGAAGGTTTCCTCTTTTCCGGGGCAGCCATCCAGTGCGGGATGCCGATGCTCGGGGCAGGTTTGGTGCTTAAACAGCACCAGCTCCTTGGCGCAGCAACGGTCTGTGTTGACGTACGTAAGGATTTGCAGTCCGGTGGTTGTCAGTTCATTTAAGTTAAAATCCGCGATTTCAATGCGGGATTCCTCTTCTTTTGTTATGGCAATGCCGGCATTTTTAAGGATTTCAGCGGTTTTTTGCATGGCGGCATTTTTTTCACTTGTTGATATCATAACGGCCACATCCTTTTAAAAAATTAATTTTTTCTGGACTTTTTTCCGATTTCGCTATATACGCGGATGCGCTCTTCCAAGCTTGGTAAGTGGGCAATCGTCTTGTCGGTAAACATGCCGTCTGAAAGGTTTGCGTTTACGCAAGCTTCATGGCCAATCAGTGCCCAAGTGTCTTCAATTAAATTCGCATAATGAGGGTCACGCAGTTGCTCACAGATGAAGCTTTGCCTAGGAGTGTTGATGTCCTCGCCGGACACCTGAAACAGGCCGTGCTTATCAGCCAGCACACGCAGAACATCCAGTTGTTCCTTGCTGTTGCGGCTTGGCATATAGCTGCAGCCGGGGAATCCGATGGATTGCACATAGCTTATCAGCTCCGGCAGGAAGCTGTCTTCGTGGGCTTTTGGCGCTTTGTCGCCGGTGACGCTGTCTTTTACGTCGCCCAGGTATGGGTAGGTCATGATGGCGCAAATTTCATTAGAGAAAGCGATTGCTTCTTCAATTGGAATGAGTTCTGCATCGGCATCCACGTAAACCCGCTCCAGGAAAGCTGACTTAAGACCGCCTAGGAGGTCATATACGTAATAAGGATTTTCCTTGTCGCAAAGCAGGTCTTGCAGCTTTTTCGGAAGGGATAGCTGTAGCTTATTTTGCAGAAAATCAATGAGCGGCTGCCCAATTCCAATGGTGGTAATCAGCTTATTTGCAAGGCCAAATAGCACCCTTCGCTCAGTTATGCCACCGCCTTCTTTATGGGTGGAGCTTTCCAACACATCTTGTTCGTAGGAAAGTGTGATGCCGAGGGGTGTTGTGATTGCATTGATATTATCAACGATTTTGCGGTTGCGGATGTCACGTTCTGCGCGGGAGCGTTCCATCCAGCTGTTGACTTTTTCCACCTGTGAAAGCGGAATACCGTGTATGCTTAGGTAGCACATGCCTTTTTGGTCGGGATTATTGAGGTAATGTTCCGCAAAAAGGCCGTTTGGTAACGAAACACGGAATTCAATACCCGTTGTAGTTGCAATTCCCAAAATTTTGCCCGCTTCGGCAAATTCGAAGGCACCGCTGACACTGTCGTGGTCCATAATGCCGGCAACCTGCAGACCCGATGTGTAGGCCATAAAGGCCGCAGCTGTTGGCGAATAGGGCGAAAAGGAGTAAGTTGTGTGAATATGATTATTGACATTATCGGTGGCTTTTGGCTCCCCTATTTCGCCGTTTTCTATCTTTTTTTTGATTTTTCGGAGATTTTCAAGGCGTGCCTCTTTGGGTTCGGCATTTAACTCGGGTAAAAAGACTTTATAGTCCATTTGTTGATTCCTCCCGGTGATTTTTAGTGCAACATGCTTTGTCCGCCGGTGACGGGCAGTGCTTGCCCGGTTTCGTACCGCTGGGCAACAAGGTATAAGATTGCAAGCACGACATCCTCCGGGAAACAGCCCCGTCCAAGGGGCACTTTTTCTTCGTAAAACCGCTGCACATCCTCTACAGTTTTCGCACCCTTGACTTTTCCGGCTTTTAAATATTGGACAAACAGGCCACGTTCAGGATCCTTCCACAGGGGGCCTTCGTAATAATTTCCTGGGCAGATGGCGTTGACTTTTACGCCGAATTCCGCAAGCTCCATGGCAAAGCTTTGCACAAGGCCGATGCCGCCAAACTTGCTTCCCGCATAGGCGAAATTCTTGTTTGAGCCTACAAGACCGCTTTTTGAGTTGATTTGGATGATGTCGCTCATGTAGGTTGCGTCAAAGCACTGTTGCAGCTTGAATAGACGGCTTGCGTACTTTGCGCATAGGAAAAAGGCATTATAGTTGATATTTGTTACAAAATTGAAATCTTTTAGATTCATTTCTTCTAGTCCGCCTGCTTTTAGAACCCCGGCGTTTGAGACAAATAAGTCCAATCCGCCATAATGAAGCACCGTTTCGTTTATGAGTGATTCAACCGATTCTTCATTGGACACATCGACGGAAAGTGCAATTGCGCGGCCTTTGCCGAAGGTCGCTGAGAATTCCTCCGCGGTTTTCTCAGCCAAGGGCAGGTTCAAGTCGGCAATAATGCAGGATGCGCCTTCTTCCAGCAGTCCCTTTGCGATGCCCAGGCCAAAGCCTTGTGCCGCACCGGTGACAATTGCGATTTTTCCGGCAAGGCGGCCTGTCGCTTTGCTTGTAATAGTTGGCTCGCCGTCCTTCAAAAAAGCTTCGGCCATTGAATCGGCTTCCTCTTTTGTTTGCCCTGTGAAAAAGAGGCCAACGCTGTCAACTGCAAGGGCAACGGGTGCGGTTTTATATGTATTTTGGAAGGTTTTTATGAATTCAGGAAGGCTTTTATAGAAGTCTTCCACGCAGGTGAATGGTAAGATTGGCGGGCATTGCGGGAATGCATCTTGCAGCTTTTTGCAGTCCTGCTTCTCTTCTGAAAAGGGCCGGAATACAACAAAGGGCAGCGACTTTCCTTCTTTCAACAGCATGCGAAGGCAGGGTGAAATTTCGGCAGCATAGGACATGCGTGTTATCTCCTTTTTTCGATTTTTTACGGACGGGGTGCTTCTTCCAAGAGCACTTTTTCAGCTTCCGGGCACCAGAGCCCATTGTTTGCGGCAATAACTTCCGCAAGCTTTTTAAAGAGATTGTTCGATTTTCCAAGCTCCGCAAAATCGGCAATGGCTGTTAATGGAAGCTCAATTTCATTGTAAATCAGCTTTTTCCCACCGGGGATTTTGGGCAGGTTTAGCGTAGCCTCGATGACTGCATTTAGACCGCCAATGTGGGTAATCATGGATGCAGGATTAATTCGTCCTGCTGTCATCATGGATATTGCTTCTTTCATATCGTCTGTGTTGCCGCCGGAGGTGCCAACGATGTGGGTGGAAGCATAATGCACGTTGTAGAAGTTGAATTTCGCCGAAAATGCCGGGTCGGTGGGGCCTGCAAAGAAGTTCAAGCAGCCGTCACGGCCCAGGATTTGGTCGCCAAGCTCCACAACCGGGGCGACAGGTGCGTAGACAAATACATCGTCATAGCCCTGATTATCGGTGAAAGCCAGCAATGCGTCCTTTGCATCGGCGACAGTTGCCGTGTTTACATAGTGCAGCGTTACACCGTTTTTCGCAGCTTCGGCCGGGGGCAATAGCTCTGCCGCACGTGCCAACCGCGCATCGTCAATGTCTGTTACAACCAGCAGTTTGGGACGTCTTTCGCAATGAATGGCGTAGTCAATTGCGCCCATGCCCATGGGGCCTGCACCTGCAAGAATGGCCATATTTCCGCCTTCAATAACACCCATTTTATGAACATAACTGCCGTTCTCGGTATGATAATTGGCATGGAATCCGCCGATTATGCAACTCATTGGCTCTGCAAGGCTACCGTAGAAAAAGCTTTCGCCTTCATAGGCTAAGAGACAGTCCATCTCCATAACCTCATTTGGAATGAGCACGTAGGTGGCGTCGCCGCCGATAAATTGATAAGAATAACCGGGGGCGTCGAGCTTACCCTGATAATTCAGCGCAGGTTGGATGACAAAGCGGTCGCCGGCCTTGAATTTGCCGGCCCACTTTTCGCCGACGGCAACGATTTCGCCGCAAAATTCATGTCCGATAATGGTTGGATTTTGTGCAATGTCGTTGGGAACGCGCTTGTGGTCAGCGCCTTGAGCGGCGACCTTATACGAGGACATGCAAAGGCTGTCTGAGGCAACTTTTGCGAGAATTTCATCGCTGCCCATCTGCGGCAAGGTGAATTCTTCCAGGCGCAGGTCGCCTTTTCCGTAAATGCGAACGGCTCTTGTATTCATAAATATCGACTCCTTTATTAAAATGGATACGCGTCTACCCTAAAGGGCACGCGGCGACCGGCTTATACCCTAGATTCCCAGCTTTTCCAGGCGGATTTTTTCAAGGGTCGTGAAGTTGTTTTGGACGATCAGGCCGGGCAAGGGCAGGATTTTCTCATTTATTGCGTCAAGAATCCACTGTGCTTGCGGGTAATAGAAGTTTTCAAGCTCGGGGCAGGGTGAAATTTCGTTGGGTGCGCCGATCACTACGGGCGGTGCGTCCAGATAATCGAAGGCGAATTCCGTGATGTTTCTTGCAATATGGTTTAATGCCGAACCGCGTTCGCAGGCATCCGATGCCAGCAGGATGCGGCCGGTTTTCTTTACGGATGCAATTACTTTTTCGTAGTTAAAGGGAACGAGGCTACGCGCATCAATGACTTCCGCGGAGATGTCGTAGTCGGCTTCCAGGATTTTCGCGGCTTCAATTGCGTTATATAAGGTTGCGCCGACGGTCAGAATGGTGATGTCGTTGCCCTGACGCTTGATGTCCGGCTCACCGAGAGGGATTTCGTAGTAGCCTTCGGGTACGCCGCCTTCGGCAAACTCTTCACCCATGTCATACAGCTTTTGGCTTTCGAAGAAGACAACCGGGTCGGAGCCGGCAAGTGCCGCGTTCATCAGACCCTTTGCGTCGTAGGGTGTTACAGGGAAGCATACCTTTAGTCCGGGAATGTGCGCCACAAGGCTTGTCCAGTCCTGGGCATGTTGGGCGCCGTATTTTGAACCGCAGGAAACGCGGAGGACGACAGGCATATTGAGTGCGCCGGCGGACATGGATTGCCACTTTGACATTTGGTTAAACACTTCATCGCCCGCACGGCCAAGGAAGTCACAGTACATCAGCTCGGGAATTGCGCGGCCGCCCATTAAGGCGTAACCGACGGAAGCCGCCACGATTGTACCCTCGGAAATCGGCGAGTTGAAGAAGCGGTGATAAGGCAGACTTTCGGTCAGACCACCGTAAACGCCAAAGGCGCCGCCCCAGTCGCGATTGTCTTCACCAAAGGCAATGAGTGTTGGATCTGTGTAGAATTTATCAATAATTGCTTCGAAAATGGCATCACGAATGGAATATTGTTTGATTTTTGAAACAGGCTTGCCGTTTGCATCGGTGGTTTTGCGCACCTTGTCTTTGAGCTTCAGGACACGAGAATTCTCTGCGAGGGGCTTGTTTACAACAGGTGTTTTACCTTCTCCCAGAACAAGATTGGGGTTGTTTGAAAACATAAACTTGCGAATGGCATCAGGTTCTTTATTTAGGTCCATGCGGGTGGAGATGGTTTCGTCGATGGCCAGTTTCATGACCTTTGTGATACGGTCTTTTATGGAGGCTTCGATGCCGTCAAGCTCGGCGGCAGTGGCGACGCCTTCCTTAATCAGTTCAAGCTTGTAGGTGGTCAGCGCATCACAGGCTTGCCATGCTTCGATTTCCTCTTTTGTGCGGTAAGTGGACGCATCTGTTGCAGAATGGCCTACAAAGCGGTATGTAACGGTATCTAAAAGTACCGGTCCGCGTGATTCTTCCAGAATTTTGCGTTTGCGCTCAAATGCATCAATGACAGCGAGGGGGTTGTAACCATCCACACGCTCAGCGTGCATTTGGTCGGGATTTATGCCTGCACCGACCCGTGCGAGGATGTCATATGCCATGGTTTCGCCCTGGGTTTGGCCGCCCATTCCGTAGCCGTTATTAAAGAAATTGAAGAGTACCGGCAGACCGCCGTTATAGCCTTCTTCCCAAAGTTTTGTCAGCTGATCCATGGATGAAAAGTTTAGTGCTTCCCAAACAGGTCCGCAGCCGAGGCAAGCATCGCCCACGTTACAAACAACGATTCCCTTCTCCTGCATGGTTTTTTTGTAAAGGCCTGCACCTACTGCAATACCGGCGGAGCCGCCTACGATTGCGTTGTTGGGATAGATGCCGAAGGGGGTGAAGAAAACGTGCATGGAGTTTCCAAGGCCCTTAGTAAACCCGTTTTCACGGCCGAATAGCTCCGCCATGAAGCCGTATAACAGGAAGTCTTCTGCCAGGTCTTGCGTGCTTCCGCTCTTGTTTTCCTTTTCTACGGGCAACAATGTTTTTCCGTCATTGAAGGCTTTCATGATGTCGTATAGGGATGCTTCGTCATGCAAGCGGATTGCTGAAAATCCTTTCGCCAATACTTCGCCATGACTTCTGTGTGAACCAAATATGGCATCATCAAGAGTTAATCCAAACGCCATACCGACTGCTGCGGATTCTTGACCTGTGTACAAGTGCGCAGGGCCGGTGTAGACGTAATCAACGCCGTTGTAGCTCTTTGTGGTACGAACTTGATACAGCATGGTTTCAAATTCGCGGATGTATTGCATATCCTTGAAAATGTTAACAAGCTGCTCTTTTGAATAGCGTCCAAGCTCGTCCTTAACGGTTTTTTTGTATTGGTTTAGGGGGATGTCGTTGAATTTCAGTGTGCCTGTCTTGCGGACGGCCTGCGGATCATAAAACTGTGATTGCGGCATAATGCGAAATCTCCTTTAATTAATTTTAATATTGATTTGAATGCAACGTGAATTCTTTATGACTTATATTTAAACTCTAAAAGATTGCTTCCCTAAATATTTCTGCAACGGATGGATGCGGGAAGATGACTTTTTGAAGGTCGTGGGCGCGCAGCTCGCGCTCAATGGCAATTGCCATGCCAAAAATAATTTCACTGGCGGGATTTGCAATCATGGAAACACCCAGAATTTTCTCGCTTCCCTTTTCAAGGAGTACCTTGCAGATGCCTTCACCGCCTTCGTTTTCAGCGACATAACGGCCGCTAAACTGCATGGGGATTTTCTTTTCGGTAAAGTCAAGGCCTTTTGCCGTAGCGGTTTCAGCAGTTTCACCGACAGAAGCGACTTCCGGGTTTGTATAAATGACGGAAGGAACCGCATTGTAGCGCATGGTGTCCTTCTTTCCGAGGATGGTGTTTACGGCGACTTCAGCTTCCCGGTAGGCCGTGTGGGCAAGCATGGATTTTCCGTTTACGTCCCCTGCGGCGAAGACACCGGCTACGTTGGTTTTCATCCGGTCGTCGGTGAGAATGGCACCTCTTTCGGTTGTGACGCCGATGTTTTCGAGGCCGATACCTGTTGTGACGGCCTTACGTCCGATGGATAAAAGTACTTTTTCTGCTTTCACTTTGCTTGTTTTTCCGTCTTTTTCGTAGGAAACAGTTCCGTTTTCTACTTTTGTTACCTTTGCGTCCAGGAGGAAGGTCACGCCTTTTTTCTCATACTGCTTTTGCAGCAGGGCGGAAATTTCGGTGTCTACGGGACCTGCGATTTTGGAGAGCATTTCGATGACGGTTACCTGACAGCCTACGGATTGGTAGTAGCTTGCCATTTCGAGGCCGATAACGCCGCCGCCGATGATGGTGAGGGTCTTGGGGATGTCTGTCAGGGAAAGGATTTCTTTATTCGTCAGGGCAAATCCTGTTTTTAATGCATTCTCCACGTCGTCAATTTTAGGGCAAATTGATTCACTGCCGGTGGCAATGATAAGGTGTTTTGCAATAAAATCTTGCCCATCGGCGGAAATAACAATGCCGTCCTTGCTGCGTTCTTTAATAGTACCGGCGGTTTTCATGACGGTAACCTTGTTCTTCTTCATCTGCGCCGCGATGCCGGAAACCAGCATCTTGACAACGCCGTCTTTCCGTGCGATAACGGCCTTTTGGTCGATGGCTGCGGAGGCGGATGTTACGCCGTACTTCTTGGATTCGCCTTTTGCGTAGTCATAGAGCTTTGCCGATTGCAACAGCGTTTTTGAGGGTACGCAGCCTTCGTTTAAGCAAACGCCGCCGAGGGCATTCTTTTCAATCAGCAGGGTCGCAAGGCCGTGGTGTCCGGCAAGCTCCGCCGCGCGGTATCCGGCTGGGCCGCCTCCCAGTATTACTAAATCGTATGTCATTATTTATTTCCTTTCCGTGTGAATTTCTTCGCCGTCAAATGCTTCTAATGCGCGGCACAAATCTTGCAGGAAGCGGGCGCAGGGTGCACCATCCAGTGCCCGGTGGTCAAAGGTGATTGACAGAGTCATAACGTCGTATACTTCGATGCCGCCGCTTGTTGCACGAACCCGCTTTGTCAACGTATTTACGCCCAAAATGCCTGTCTGCGGCGGGTTAATAACAGGTGTGAAGCTTTCGATTCCAAGGGAGCCAAGGTTACTGATTGTAAAGGTGCCTCCTGACAGTCTTGCGGGGTCAATATTGCCTTCCTGTGCCGACTGTGCAAGCTGCTTCATTGTATTTGATAGTGTCAGAATGTCCATTTTATTGGCGCATTGCAGCACCGGGACAAGCAGTCCGCGGGGAGTGTCAACCGCACAGGCGAGGTGTACATTACTAAAATACCGCATGCTATCACCAAGGAAGTGCGCGTTTAAGTCGGGGTGCAGCAGCAATACACGGCTTACCGCAAATAAAATCACGTCATTTAGGGTTACACCCGCGAGTTCTTTGTCATTTTTGCACTTTTTCCGATAGGCAAGCATGGCGGTGGCATCAAAGGATGCATTTAGGGTCAGCTGCGCCATTTCGCTTAAGGATTTATGCATGTTTGCGGCGATGACCTTGCGAACCTTTGAAAGGGGCTTGTCTTCGAAGTCGGCACCGGAGCTGTATGTAGCAACGGGCTGCAAATCCCGCCAGTTAGGTGTGTTTAAGACTGCTTCGATATCGCGCTCAATAATTCTGCCGTTTGGCCCTGTGGGGGTTGCAACGGCGGGGTTTACGCCGGCTTTTTCGGCGAGGACTTTGGCGCGCTTGCTGATTGCAAGGATGTCGGAGGCGGCTTGTGCGGTTGCGGCGGCTGCAGGAGCCGGGGTTGAAGCTGCGATTGGTGCTGCGGCGGCTTGCACCGGAGCTTCTGCCTCTGTTTTTTTCGGGGCTTCAAAGGCTTCACCGGGTTCGCCGATTGCAAGCACCGGCTCTTTAATGAGCAGCTCATCGCCCGGCTCGCAAAGGAGTGCAAGCACTTCTCCGTCGAAGTCGCTTTGCACCTCAAATGCGGCCTTGCCGGTTTCAAGCTCGAAGATGTTGTCGCCTTTCTTTACGCGCTCGCCCTGTTTTACAAAAAACTTTGCAACGACGGCGCTCTCTTCGCTGATGCCAATTTGCGGTAAAAGTACAATATTTGCCATTTTTTCTCCTATTCCGGCCTTGTTTTTTTATATGCGGCCAATAAATTATAATATTTCAATGTCACGCTCTTCACAGGCTGTGCGAATGTCACTTGGCAAATTCTCACAAATCAGAATATCCAAATCGTCAAGGCGGGCAAATGTATGCAGCATATCCTTGCCGATTTTTGAGCTGTCCATCATCATGACGACTTTTTTTGCTTTTTTTATGACGGCACTTTTGAGCTGTGCCTCTTGCCCGTTGCCTGAAGTGAACCCGGCGGAAAGCGAAAAGCCGGAGGTGCACATAAAGGCAGTGTCAATATTAATACTGCCAAGCAGCTCGGTGGTCATGGCACCGCTGATGGACAAAGTTTTTGTGCTTACCTGGCCGCCAAGGAGCATAACGGACGGCAGCTTGCGCTTACTTGCAAGCTCCAGGGCGATATTCGGGTCGGCGGTAATGATGGTGTAATACCTGTCAGGCAAGAGCTGCGCAAGCTTCATAGCGGTGGTACCGGAATCGATGTATACGGCACGCTGCTCGCGAAAGAGAATCATTGCGGTGGTTGTGATTTCCTCTTTTTCGCTCATGTTTGCGGACAGTCGGTCGGCATAGTAATCTTCGGTAATCAGGTGTGCGATTACGTTGGCCTTTGCGCCGCCGTGGGTGCGGACAATATAATTTTGTTCCTCTAAGAAGTCCAGGTCCCGCCGGATTGTCATAGTGGAGCGCTCCGGGAACAGGGCAGCAAGCTCTTCAATGGTGGCTTCTCCCCTTTTTAGGATGTAATCGCGGATAACGATTCTGCGCTCAATCATATTCTCCCCTCCCTTTTACAGTTGATTGATATATTGTATCATTATTTTGTGATTTTTGCAAGTGAATTATTGAAAATTCTGTTACTTTTATGTTACAAACGAACATTTGGTGATTTGGCTGCTTCCTTATATTTCAATGTTGACTTTTGTCGAAATCTGTGGTTTACTTAAAGAAGATCAGGTAAGGAGATTCTGCATGAAATTTATTCTAAATACGCAAACAGACCCTGCTTATAACCTCGCAATGGAACAAATGGCCTTTGAACGGGTGGAGGATGACGTGTTTTTGCTTTGGCGTAACTCCCCTGCCGTTATTGTGGGCAAGAACCAAAATACCTTTGCGGAAATTGCTATGGACTATGTTACAAATGAACATATTCGTGTTATACGGCGTAATTCCGGCGGCGGAGCTGTATATCACGATTTGGGCAATGTGAATTATACTTTCATTCTAAATGATATCAATGTGGATTCATTTCATTATGCCGCAGCGCATATTACTGACTTCCTGCAAACACTTGATATTCATGCGGAGTTGCAGGGGCGTAACGATATTTGCATTGACGGACACAAGATTTCAGGATTGGCTTTTTACGCGGACAAGAAGCGGATTCTCTTTCACGGAACGCTTCTTTATGCCGCGGATATGGAGCCGTTAAAGAAGGCTTTGCAGCCGAAAATGAATATTGAAAGCAAGAATGTCAAATCGAATCCGTCGAAGGTGACAAATATCGCAAACCATATGACGGCGCCTTTCCCTGTGGAAGAGTTTATGGCACGGCTGCAAGTGTATTTGCAGACAGCATTTGAGGCGAAAGAGTACATATTAAATACGGAAGACAAGCTTCGGCTGCAGCAGCTGCATGATACGCAATATAATACATATGAATGGAATTTCAGCCATCCGATACCCTTTTCTTTCGAAAATACGCAGCGGTTTCAGGGCGGCACGGTGAGTGTTAACTGTCTGGTACAGGACGGCGTATTACAGAGGTGTGCCTTTTCAGGGGACTTTTTCGGGCTGCTGCCTGTTTGTGATATTGAAGCGGCGCTTGCCGGTATTCCTTATGAAAAAGAGGCGATTGTGCGGGCTCTTTCATCCTTTTCCATTTATGACTATTTCTATATGATTTCACTGCAAGATTTAATGTTATTATTGTATCCGTAAGGTAGGGTTTATGAAAAAGCAAGAAAAAAAAGGGAACAAGTTTTTTCTCCGAATTGGCATTGCCGTGTTGGCAGTGCTTATTTGTGTTGCCTGTGTTCGGGAGGGGCTTGCGATTTTTGCGGAGTATCAGGAACGCGTAACCCTTTCGCTTGTTGGGGAAAGTGCGGTAGATGCGCCTTTATATGCGGAGTATGTTGACGCGGGTGCAGTTGCCGTAATTGAGGGTACGAAGGCAAATTTGCCGGTTACCATGACGGTAAATACGGTGGATACAACGGTACCTGGCAGCTATAAGGTTACGTATATCGCATCGAATTATCGGGGAAAAAAGACAAAGGTGCTTTCGAGGGTTGTGGTTGTGCGGGATATGACGCCGCCAATTTTGGCGTTGCACGGCGATGATTTTTTGCAGCTGAAGCTGCATGCTTCTTATGTGGAACCGGGGTTTACAGCCATTGACGATGTGGATGGCAATGTTACGGCAGCGGTGCAGGTGGGCGGTAGTATTGACAGCCGGACGATGGGTGAATATGTTCTGACCTATACGGTTTCTGATGCCTCCGGAAACGAGGGCTTTGCTTCGCGCACGGTTATTGTCAGTGCACCGGAACAGATGGTTCGGCCCAATTCCACGCCGACAATTTACCTGACTTTTGATGACGGCCCAAGTGCAGTTACGCTGCAGGTGCTGGAGATATTAAGCAAGCATTCGGTGAAAGCGACCTTTTTTGTTGTGGGCCGAAATGCGCATGCGCATCCGGATATTTTGCGCCGGGTTCGGGACAGCGGACACGCAATCGGCTTGCACAGCTACACCCATAAATATAGTGAAATTTATGCATCAAAGGATGCTTTTTATGCGGATTTCAATAAGGTACGGCAGGAGGTTTTTGCTATTACAGGGGTGGATACAACGCTCTTCCGCTTTCCCGGCGGCGTGTCCAATACTGTTAGTAAAAAGTATTGCCCCGGCATTATGAGTCTCTTGTCCGCGGAAACGAAGACGCTTGGTTATACCTATTTTGACTGGAATATTGATTCGGGCGATGCGCAGAATTTTAATGAGGAGCAGATTTATCAGCGGCTGGTGACAAGCCTTCAAAAGCTCAACGGCAATACCATTGTGGTGTTGCTTCATGACACCAAAGAGGCAAGCGTTCCCGCGGTAGACCGCTTTATCCAATACGCGAAGGAGCAAGGGTATGTTTTCGACGTACTTACTGACGAAACCCCGCTTGTGCAGCAGAAGGCGGCAAACTAAAAAAAGCCTTGATGAGAGTGTTCTCGTCAAGGCTTTTTTGTGGAAATGTTTATTTTTTGCACAGCTTTATAATTTGCTCCGCGACTTCACCTGGGTAATCGTGGTGGATAAAGTGGGATGCTTTTCCCATGTTTACCACATGCAAGTTTTTCATGTATTTTTGTAGGTTCAATATGCTTTTGTGTGTGAGGTTTCTGCAAATTGCGGTTACCGGGATATCCTCTACCTTGTCAAGGCCGGTTTTCAAGTGCCGCAAATCTTTTAGTGCGTAATGCAATTCGCTGCGCACGGTTTTGTTGTAGGCGCGGGCTTTTGCCATTTTTATGCTATCTTGCAGCACGGCTTCAGTGATTTCGCGCTTATTGAACAGGACTTTCCTGAATTGCGCGTCGCTCATTTTGTTCAGCAACCCCAGCTTTTTTTGAAGCAGAAAAAAATACGCGATGAGCTTGTTGACGTAAAAGAGCGTCCGGCCAATAGCAGTGTCGGGAAAATAGCAGTCGATTAAGACCAGGCCTTTCAGCATACCTTGGTAAGTTTTTGCGAAATCCAGTGCGTGGAAGGTAGCAAGTGAGTGTCCGATAAATACGATGTTTCCCGTTATATTTGCATTGCTGCATAGCTCTTTTGTTTCCTGTGTTATGGCGGAAAAATCCCGTTTCCCGTCAGCAAGCTCACTAAAGCCGTAGCCAAATCTGTCAAAAATAACACATCTGCAGTGGCTGCTTAACATATCTGCAAGTTCAAACATATCCGAAAAAGGCAATGGCACAGCCCATCCGCAGGAAAAAACGCAGGTGACAGCCCCTTCCCCTTTTTCGTAAAAGAACAGTTCCTTGCCGCCGATATGCATGCTTGATTTTTTATAGCCGTTGTACATGGCAACTCCTCATGTATGCTTTATTTAGTTGCTCAGTTTCAGGAGTTTGTTTGCGTTTTCCGTAGCTTTTTGCATGCCGCCGGATATAGCTTCGGCAAAAGGCTCCGTGGCGTAGACGACCCACTGTCCGTTTATTTTTGAAACCTGTACTTCGACGGTTGTTGTGATGGTTGGAAAGCTTGCGCCAGCGATGATTTCGTCGAATATTTGCAGTGCATTTGCTTCGGTTTGTTCTTCTGTCAGTATCACGCCGTCCATTTCATTTTTGATGGTGGACATCATCAAATTGCTAACAAAGGACTCCATAACAGGCGTCATGTCTACGGTGGTGATTTCCAGCGTAATGAGTGAGGTTTCCGCGTCAACTTCCGTTTGTTTTTGAAGCGTATAGTCCAGTTTGCTTAAGAATACGGTTGCAAAACGACGAGTTCCTTCGCTGATGGTTCCGTCCTCGTTGAACTCAAAAAATTTGCGGATGTCAGTGTATTTGCTTGCCTCCGCAAAGTCCAGCTGTTTTAATGCATCCATCAGCTTTACGGTAGTACTAGCAGGGGTTAACTCCGTATCGGGCTTTTTTTCACAACCGGCAAAAAGTGTCAAAAAGAGACATGTGCATAGGAGTATAATGCATATTTTCTTCATATTTCGTTCCATCCTTATTATTTACTTCTTTGATAGTACCACAAATGCCTGTAAGATGCAAGCAGAAATATCTTGCATTTTCATCGTTCTTATGGTATAGTTACAGACAGGTAACATACATATTTTGTAAATTGAACTGGCTTTACTGCGCAAAGAGGAAGGGACGGGGATACCTATGATGTACAAGAAAAAATGGGGCGACCGCAGTGATGGGCACAAACTGAATAATGTAGATACAATTTATCAGCTTGTACCGTACATTATGAAGACGCGCCTTGACAGCCAGGTTTTCTTTGAAGAGAGCTTGGATTATTCGAAAATTGAGGGTATGCTGCACAAACTGCGCCGTGAAGGACATGGAAATATCCGGACTATGGACGTGCTGATTGCGGCAACGCTGCGTACCATGGCACAGCGTCCCCGTTTAAACCGCTTTGTTTGCGGCAGCAAGATTTATGCACGCAACAGCTACACGGTGTCTATTGCCATCAAGCGGGATTTGTCCGACAACGGTGAGGAAACGACGGTTAAGGTAGACTTTGACCCTACGGATTCCCTTTTTGACGTTGTTGAAAAGATGGAAAAGGTACTTTCTGACAACAAGCAGGTGAATTCTGAAAACAATACGGATGTATTTGCCGGGGTTGTTTGCCGTATGCCTTCGTTTTTGTTGAAAACGGTTGTGAATTTTATTATGTGGCTTGACCGCTGCGGCCTTTTGCCCAAGTCGATTATTAAGATTTCGCCTTTCCACTCCAGCTTTTTCATTACAAATATCGGCTCTATCGGGCTGAAATCGGTGTATCACCATCTGTATGAGTTTGGGACGACATCACTGTTTTTGGCACTGGGAACCAAGGAGAAGGAACTTGTGCTGGATGACGACAAGGTGCCGGTTGAGAAACGGGTTATGAAGCTGAAGGTTGTTATTGACGAGCGTATCAGTGACGGTTTTTACAACGCCGTTTCTATGAAGGTGTTAAAGCGCATTCTGCGTGCGCCGGAAACGCTGCTTGAAAAGCTGCCGGCTGACAAGGTTGTCTTGGACGACGGCATTCAGGCCAAGCGTAAGAAGCGCGAAAAGGGCAGAACACGGGTTGAAAATTAAAATCCCTTAGAAATTCAAAGAAACATATTGACATGAGCAAGAAATTCTGTTATGATTGTTCATGTCAATATCTTTGGAGAGATGTCCGAGTGGTTTAAGGAGCTGGTCTTGAAAACCAGTGACTCGTAAGAGCCGGGAGTTCGAATCTCCCTCTCTCCGCCACTAAATAAATGAATAGAATGAAATCATTCACCATGGAGAATTACCCAAGCTGGTGAAGGGGCTCCCCTGCTAAGGGAGTAGGTCGCGAAAGCGGCGCGAGAGTTCAAATCTCTCATTCTCCGCCATTCATATCCACAACAATGTGGACAAAAACAAAACGAGAGTTTAACGGCTCTCGTTTTGTTTTTTTATATGTATATAAGTTTTTCCTTAATTTACAATCGCAAATACTTTGCAGCGCTTTTAAAAACCTCATCTATCTGTTCACTTGTTGTATCGGGAGATATATTAACTTGAATATTTATGTTTATTGAAGCAGGTATTTGTAATGGAGCAACATTATTTACTATTTTTTCTTGCATGTTCACCGATTCAAGAGATGAATTTTTATTGAGACTTATGACATCTTGTGTGTTTTTTAACAATAAAAAAGTTGCGGTCATTTTATCAGCTGCATTGCGGCCCAATGAGTAGTTGTTCATAAACCATGACTTCATCTCTGATGAATCAATGTTCTCCCGCAAAAATAACGCTAAAAAATCCTCAGGGTAAGTTTCTTGCAAAATATCAAAGCAAACATTTGCATAATTGTTATCCAATCGCCAATCATTGGCCCGATTTGTGGGTATGCCTTGCAAATCAATGAGGCCCATTTGTTTTAAGGGCTGAAGAACATTGCGTGCGGATTGATCATTTGTAAAGTTCAAAAACCCTTTTAAATATTTAACGTCAACTACAGACGGAATCGTCTGTTTGAATTGATTTCGAATGCTGCTCCAACATTTTTTTGTGATCATGGGGTAGGTTGATTTATTGTTCACGCCAATCACTCCAGTCGTAAATCAAATTTGTTAGATTATATCATATACCCTGCGTGCGGGCAATAGTTTTCTTTGATTTATAATCATTTTGTAATAATTATATTCAGCCGCGTGTGTCAGATTTTGTTTGATTTAAAGATAAATCAAATCACTGCCGCTGGTTCGATATTGTGTACAGTTTTAGGCGACCGCTATAGGTGCGGTTGTTTTTTCACTTACTTTTTTATTTCAGTGCGGCGTGTTTTTAGAGCGCTTCTTATTTCGGAATAGTGAAATAAAACCGGGTACACTATGCAAAATGATGCCAATTAGCACAATTATTTGCAATAATTATAAATAATTGCAAATAATTATAAATCGGAAATTACTAGATGTTATCTAGAGTTATTCGGGCGGTTTGCTGCGGTTTCAGCATCTTGCCCGTGTTATTCTTGAGGCGCTTCGTTGTTGCAGTTGCCCTGAGAGTGATTGAGGCGCGTTTGATTTTTGATTATGTGTAATGCTAAACTACCTAGATATCCTTGGAATTCGTGTATTTTCCAGGTTTTTTGAAAATAAATATGCATAAAAAAAACTAATTGTGGCAAAAATGAAAACGTTGTAGTATTATAACAGTAACAGCAAATCAGCACAGCGACTTGTTTTTAGATTTGTCTGCAAATCGGATCAACTCAATGGAGCTTGATTTGATCATTAAGGAGATTTTGTTTGTATGGAGCAGCGTAAACAGGAACTTGCGAGAATTGAGCAATTGCTAAGAGAAGCAGAATCGCGAGCCATTCCTGATTCAAAAAAGATGGCTATTGATAAAGATTGTTCGTATTCTTCGGACACTATTCGGCGAATCAATGTAGGGATAAAACGAGATGTGCGGCGAAATAATGCAGAATTGGCCGCTGCATTGGAGGAATTGGCACAGCGCACGGGGGATTGTTATTAATCTTATTATAAAAAGCTGTGGAAAGAATTTCACAGCTTTTTATATGTAGTATTGCACGGTGACTTAATCCCCTTCTCTGCGATACCGAAGAACGATGAAAAAGTTCCGAAAAGAAAAACCTCTCTGATATATTGTAAGCGGTTTTGATGTCGCGTTACAAATAGCAGGAGGTTTTTAACAACTAGAAAAATATCAATAATAAAACATGTGAAAATGAAAGGATGAAATGATTATGCAAGAAAATACAAATGAATTTATGAGGCCATTCCTTGGACAAGAAGATTCCCCTGTAGAAGATTACAAGCGTTTTTTAGAAGAGAAATTTGGCGTAAAAGATATTAATAAAAAACAAATAGAAACGATTATGAAAATTAGTTCGCTATTTTCAGATTGTAATGAAATAATTGACAAAACAGCTGCTGATGCTATGCAGACAGGTGCGCCAAGCGAAGATTTGGACGAAGATATGAATGAACTGGTTTCGGCTGAACTATTTCATGGTCGAATTTCATTGTCTCGAAAAATAACTGCTGAAGATTTTCAAGAATTTGTTTGGATTTCCACAGAGTATTTTTTAGGTTGTGTTAGCAAGAATCCTGAGCCTAAGCCGCCGCTTATTACGCTGGAGACTGTAATGTGGTTGTGGGATTGTTTCAATCTCGTCCAGAAAAAAATTGCTTTGTTCAAGTCATATCATAGATGCGTTTTTAGGACAATAGGTATGCTTGTTCACAAAGCGGATGTTACTTTTTCTGGCACTGAGCTCAAAGCGAGGTATCTACTTGATACACATGAATGCATATATGCCAACCATCCAAAATTTTGTAAACGATGCGGAAGGCATGAATATGACAATGAAATGGACGTTTGTGCATTAACAATAGACGATATTGATGAGTCCTTAAAACTTTTTGTTGAAAAGCAAGCCATTGGAGATTTTGGAAATGATACATATGAAATGTATTAAGCGTTCTGACATTAAATAATTACAACAATGGGGTAGTGTATATGCTTACGTTTTTTATTTCACTTGCAGAGTATGAGCAGAATTATGATGATTTTTGGGAAACTTTATTGCTTTCTATGAGTTGTCGGGTGTCGGATGACGTTGAAAAAAGTAAAAATATATTAAGTGATATATTTCAAAAAATATTAAATAATTGCAACGATGCCGGAATAGCGCCTGAAATGGCAATTGTAAGTCAGTCGTATTTTGTTGACCCTGAATACAGAGACAGTTTTCATAGTTATTATTCAAATAAACATATGAAGTATCAACGTTATTGTACCCGATTGTTTTTGTTTAAAAAATGTGAAGGACGACCAGAAAGTCCGCTTGATTGGATAAATAGTAATCTTAATGATGCATTTATAGGTTGTATTGTAATAAAGCCGACTTTGCGGGGCATGGTAGGCCGCACATTGATAAAGCCGGAATATTTATTACCTTATAGTGAGGCCGGGAGTATCTACACACGTCTTTCTACATATTATGTCAGCTTCCATGGTAAGCCATTGGAAATAAAGACTTTCCCCTATCGTATGCAAGATAGTGAGGCAACAACTTGCGCAGAAGTAACCATTATAAACTTGATGGATTATTTCGGTAATCACTATCGCGATTATTGTCAAATATATTCCAGTAATATTCAGAGTGCTGTCAGTATTGACCATTATGAACGCAGTGTTCCTTCGCGAGGGTTGTCTTATAAAACGGTTACAAGAGCATTGAAGGGATTTGGTTTGTCTCCTCGTTTGTATCCCGTTAGAAGGTCAGGATACGGTAGTATTCAGCCTGAAAAGACATTACATTATTATATTGAATCGGGTATCCCTGTAGCGATTTGTTTGCGGCCATATTATTCCCCGCAGTCAATGTTGCATTCAATTATATGTGTGGGTCATGGTAAAGGCGACATGGGTAAAATATTACGACACGCAGAACAGTTTAAGCTTACTGAGTCACCGCAGGATTCCTTTTATTTTGCGGATACAGCCAATGGGTATGACAGCTATATTGTGATGGATGATAATCATAGTCCATATCAAAAATATTCCTTTTCACGCGGACCGAAACAAACTGTTTATTTTGGTAATGGAACCGATGATAAAAGAACAATAGAATATTTAAGTGTACCACTCCATAAGCGTACGTATTTGGAAGCGGAAAATGCCTTTTCGATTTGTAAAAAGATACTTGGCGATGCTAAAATAATAGAAATAATTAAAAATAGATATGCTGCAAATTTCCCAGGTGCCATACCGATCGGAGATGAAAAAAACCCATTACTCCTACGATTATTTTTAGCTTCCGCCAGAAGTTATATTAATCATCGTGTAAACTCAATAAGCACGTTGGATGCTTTCTACTCTGATTTACCTTTGCCAAAAGCGGTGTGGGTATGTGAGCTGTATGATCAATCGCATTATGGTGAGAAAAAGATTCTTGGTGAAATTGTTTTGGATGCTACTGCAACGGAGCATACAGGACATGATAGTCTTTTGCTTGAAAACTATTTGGACAGAGTTTATGCTTGTTATCCGGATAAAGAGCCATTGAAATGTATGCAAAGCAATCCGCCAGATGTTGATTCAGGAAAGCGTCTTTTTGCAATCATTTCAGACTGGGTACCTATGTCAAGTTATGAAAATAATCTTAAATCAATTGTTTTGACTGGCTAAGCGGACATTTTCATTTTCTGATTATGGCATGTATAATATTTGCAACTGCATTGTGATGACTACTTAGAAGCACTAATACAGAGGATATGCGTGGCAACGTTCATTCTCCGCCATGAAAAACCGCCAATTGGCGGTTTTTTTGATACAAAAGGAGGGCTATATGATGCGGCAAAATTTTGAAAATACCAATCATTTACTTGACAGCCATGCGGACGCAACCGGCAAAAACGTAAATTTTATCATCAATAAGCTCTACAACAATAAAATGTTGCGATATCACATAGTCACCATGCTTTATATACTGGTGTTTCTCGGCTGCATTGTGATGATGGTCACAAAATTTATCGATTCTTCTGCGGCAACTCAATATTTTTTATTTGCATTTGGCTTTTTGGGTGGGATGCTGCTCTTCCTGTGTTGGCCATCGAAAGAAAAAAGAAATATTACATATTTGTTAAAAGCAAATGCGACAAATATCTTGAATGATATATTTTCCGGGAAGGTGTCCCCCGACCCTATCAGTAAGTTTGTATTTGCCGACACCTTTTTCTTTTGCCGCAGCACAAATTTGATTGTTCGCTATCAAGACATTCTTTGGGTTTACAGAAAAAATGAGTATACCGGCAGCATGATGCATATAACAAACCTTACGATGAATAATTATACGCCAAAGGATATTATCATTCATCTTGCCGACGGAACTCAATTCACGTTACATGCGAGACTCAGGAGTCTTGCAAATGGGCTTTACTTTGAAAAGGCTTTTTTTACCACCATACTTGAGCGCAATCCTGCTATTATGGTAGGTAATACACCTGAAAATTCTGAAAAATATGAGGCTATTACAGACCGCGCTGAAAAATACAATCGTGTTACAGAGGAGCGCATGCAGATACAACAAACGGATGCGGCAAGAAACTATTCGAATGAATCGCAACAATTGCCGACCGCCATCGGCAAAACAGAGGCATCCGTAAATGACCCGGATGATATAATGCGCGAAGTACTGTTGCGAATACGGTACAACAAAAGGCGGAAGCGAAAAAATATGTTGATTATACTGATTGTGCTTGCGATTCTGATTTTCTTGAGTGTTGTTGTTCCGTATGTTTGGCCGCATCTGTTTATTTGGACATATCAATCTATGGGAAACGTGCGGTGGGAGATTTATGGATAAATTCAATATACAATACCCAAATTCGGTTAAAACTTATTAAAGGAGAAAGAAAATTTAAATGCTTACTGTCGAAAATCTTAGCTTACACTTTGGCGCAAGCAAGCTGTTCTCAAATGTAAATCTTACATTCACACCCGGTAATTGCTACGGCATTATCGGTGCGAACGGTGCCGGAAAGTCAACATTATTGCGCATCCTATCCGGTGAACTGGAGCCAACAAGCGGAGGCGTGTATCTGGCTGACAAGGTGCGTATGTCGGTACTCCAGCAGGATCAAAATCAATATGACAACTGCTTTGCCATCCAAACAGTACTTATGGGAAATGCCCGTCTGTATGAAATTATTGTGCAGAAGGACGCCCTTTACGAAAAAGAGGACTTTAGTGAGGCTGATGGGATTTTGGCCTCAGAGTTGGAAGCGGAGTTTGCGGAGTTGGACGGCTGGGAAGCCGAATCAGACGCTTCTCGTATTTTGCAAGGTCTTGGGATTACCACAGACCTGCACGCAACACCGATGACTGAGCTGGACGGCGGCGAAAAGGTAAAGGTACTCCTCGCACAAGCGCTGTTTGGAAAGCCTGACCTCATTATGCTTGATGAACCAACCAACAATCTGGATCATCACTCCATTGCCTGGCTTGAAGATTTCCTGCTGGACTATCCGGGTACTGTCATTATCGTTTCGCATGACCGCCACTTTCTTAATACGATGTGTACGCACATTGTAGACATTGATTATACTGAAGTCAAAATGTACGTGGGTAATTATGATTTCTGGTACGATTCCAGCCGAATGATGCAACAGCTTCTAAAAGACCAGAATCGAAAATCAGAGGAAAAGGCCAAGGAGTTGCAAGCCTTTATTCAGCGTTTTTCTGCCAACAAATCAAAAGCCAAACAAGCAACTTCACGCAAAAAGTTACTTGAAAATCTAACCTTCAATGAAATGCCGGCTTCCTCCCGCCGTTACCCATGGGTGGGATTCAAGCCGGATCGAGA
>JGI994J12354_10000877_pt1 | contig 30801 bp, 28 predicted proteins | sample IntmicLarv3ML3BL_FD_12354 | JGI IMG/M metagenome (IMG submission 12354) | reverse complement strand
ACCATGCCTTCAATGGCTTCGCGGGCGGGCTTGAGGTATTCGCGCGGGTCAAAGTGGGCGGGGAACTCCGCGAAGTGCTTGCGGATCGCGGCGGTCATCGCGAGGCGCAGGTCGCTGTCGATGTTGATCTTGCAAACGGCAGAACGCGCGGCCTGGCGCAGCATATCCTCGGGGATGCCGATGGCGTCGTCCATCGCGCCGCCATATTGATTGATTTGCGCAACGAACTCGGGCACAACGGAGCTTGCGCCGTGCAGCACGATGGGGAAGCCGGGCAGGCGGCGGCTGACCTCTTCGAGGATATCGAAGCGCAGCTGCGGGTTTTGGCCGGGCTTGAACTTGAACGCGCCGTGGCTTGTTCCGATGGCGATGGCGAGCGAATCGACGCCCGTGCGGGTGACGAAATCTTCCACTTCCTCGGGGCGGGTGTAGGAGGCGTCTTCCGCGCTGACGGAAACATCATCCTCCACGCCGGCCAGCTGGCCGAGCTCGCCTTCCACCGTTACGCCGCGGGCGTGGGCATATTCCACGACTTTTTTGGTGAGGGCAACGTTTTCTTCATAAGAGTGGTGCGAGCCGTCGATCATCACGGAGGTGAACCCGCCGTCGATGCAGCTCTTGCAGGTTTCAAAATCGGGGCCGTGATCGAGGTGCAGGGCGATGGGCAGCCCGGTTTCCTGCACGGCGGCCTCAACGAGCTTGACAAGGTAGGTGTGGTTCGCGTAGGCGCGCGCCCCCTTGGACACCTGCAGAATCAGCGGCGCATTGAGTTTTTGCGCGGCCTGCGTGATGCCCTGGATGATTTCCATGTTGTTGACATTGAACGCGCCGATGGCGTAACCGCCTTCATAGGCTTTTTCGAACATTTCTTTTGTGGTAACCATTCCCATTTAAACAATGCCTCCTATACCAAAAATTTGAACAACTGTTATTATACTAGAAAAAGCCAATATATGCAAGGGTTTTGTTCGATTCGGTAACATGCACAATAATTTCACAGTGAAATCCGATTATTTTTGAAAAAAGTATTGACAAAATCGAAACAAAGGGTTATAATTTGGGTGGTATAGTTTAATCTTAATTTAGAGCAATAAAGCGAATGGGAAAGGGAACATATGGAAACAGGCGTTGAGGGAAAAAAAGGGAAGAGCAATGCGGGGCATATCATCGCGACTGTGATCGGCATTGTGCTGTGCGCGGTGCTGTTGCCCATCGTGATTCTGAATATGACACTTGTGGTCAAGAGCTATGTGAACCAGGACGAGGTGCCGACGGTATTTGGCCTGGCGCCGATGGTGGTGCAATCCGGCTCCATGTATCCGCTCATCGAGGTGGATGACCTGATTGTGACCAAAAAAATCAGCACAGACAAAATTGTCGCCGGGGCGAAGGAAGCGGAAATCCCGGGGACTGTGGTTGCGTACCTTATGAAGAAGGATGGCAGAGACATTATCATCACCCACCGGGTGGTTGAGATCACCGCTGCCGAGGACGGCACCCGCCAGTTTGTGATGCAGGGCGACGCAAACAACACGCCTGACGATGTGCTGGTGCGCGAGGGCCAGGTGGTCGGCGAATATTTTATGCGAATCAAGGGCGCGGGGCGCATTGCGATGTTCATGAAGGAACCCATTGGCATGGTGCTGGTCGGCATCCCGCTGGGGCTGTTCATTCTGTACGACGCGATACGCCGGGCTCTTTATTCTAAAAAGCAGCGCAAAATGGAGCAAGAGCGCATTGCTGGGTTGGAGGCTGCTTTGGCGGGGGCGCAGGCTGCGGTGCCCGCTGAACCTCAAACAACAGAAATAGCCGCGCCGGACATACCGGAGCAGAAGGGGGAGTCCGAAAAAACATAAGACCATGCCAGTCCGGAAATGTATACCTTTTCGGACAGAACTTCGAGCGGGTGTTTGTGTTGATTTCAGTGCAAAAATGTCGAATATCGCCTGCAAAGCATGACGTATTTGCTTAGATGGTGCTTTGCAGAGGGCTCTCCAGAAATGTATACCTTTCTGGATGAACATTCGAGCGGTTTTATGTAGTGGCGTTGACACAGAAAAAAACATCTGCGCGCGGAGTGTGAACAAGTTGGCAAATTCGGCAAACTGTTCCCGAGAGGGAAGGCCCCGCGAGAACGACCTGCGGGGAAGGACCCACGCAATAAAACCAATATAATGAAGGAGAAACAAACCATGAAAAAGCAACAAAACAAGACCCTGCGCATCGCGTCCGTTCTTTTGGTTCTGGCGCTTGCCACCACCGTAGCCCTCACGGGCACACTGGCACGTTACACGGCCTCCGCCGCAGTCGGCAGCCAAACCGTCCGTGTCGCGGCTTGGGACATTGAGATCAGCTTCGATAACTCCACCTGGGTGAAGCTGAAGAACGTGAATGCTGCCGATTTCTTGCTGCTGGGCAAATACGGCACATCGGTTTATACCCATGGCCTGACAGCTGCCGATGAAGATGCCACAACAGCAGGTGTGTGGGATCAGCTCGAAACCAGCCAGTTGATTAAACCCGCATACAATAATGGCATCACGCCCGATTTCCTGGTGCACCCGGGCATCGGCGGCTACATCAACTTCTGGATTCGCAACAATTCCGAAGTTCCCGCGGATGTGACGATTGACCTTGGCGATGCCACTGTGGCCGATGAACTGGATGTCATCAAAATTTTGCTTGACGGTTCTGCTACGGCAGCGCCCATGACCGGTGCCCTTATGAGCACGGCGACCTTTACCGGCGATTTGACCGATCTCGCCACCGCAGCGATTGCTCCTGTGAGAATTGCTCCTTCCGCAACGCCGGTGCCGACGCTTGTTAGCTTTGCATGGAAATGGGATTATGCTAAGAATGATACTGTCCCCGTTCCTTGCACCGAAACAGATCCCGACGAACCTTGCGCCGATTCCGATGGCCTGTGCCCGACGCACGATGGCTTTGCGCTTGGTGATTATGATCCCACCATCGACGCTGCGGACACCAAGCTCGGCGAAGACGCGGTTGCTACCGCATTTGCCGCTATCCTCAAAGACGCGAAGATTTCTGTGACCCAGGTCGACTAATTAAGCGCCACGCTTAACTTAGCCACCCCTTAGCAAATTTCCGGGCTGGCGCGGCAACCCCGCGCCAGCCCATACCCCTATAGTAAAAAGCAAAAGCAAGCAAAAATCAGCAACGACCAGCATCCCTTGAGGAGGTTTGGGTATGAAGAAAAACTATTTTTTACGCGCGGCCGGAGCCCTGCTTCTGGCCAGTGTGCTCATGCTGGGCGGCGTAAGCGGCACCGTTGCGCGCTTTAGCGAAAGCGCACAGGCGGAGAATCAAACGGTCCGTGTCGCGGCGTTCCGCGTGCTGTTCAACGGCCAGGTGCTTAGCAGCAGCAGCAGCGGCAACATGCAGGTGAACCTGTTCAATACGCTGTATTCCAGTGTTGACGGCATTGGCCCGACCGGGAATTTATCGGCGGTGAATCAGACGAATCAGGCGATAGCGAGCGCTGCGCCGAATCAGGCCATCCCGATCATTGCGCCCGGCAACGGCGGCCAGTTCATCGTTGAGGTGGAAAACCTCAGCGAAGTGCCGATCAAGTATGACATCAGCATTGATCCCGACAGCCTGGATAACGCATTCGGTGTCCCGATTGAGTTTCGGGTGAAGGACGGCGCCATCTGGAGCCAGTGGAAGCCGGTAATTGATGGGCCATTGTCCAGCTCGGGCGAGTTGGGGATGATTGCGGGCGCAGGCGGCGACAACAAAGCCACCGAAATACTCGTGCAGTGGCGCTGGGTTTATGAAAAAACCGCAGACCCTGACCCTGATCCCGACCCCGACCCCAATCAGATAGACAATGCCAGAAATATCATCGACACGGGACTGGGCATTATCGGGCAATCATTCTATTCCGCCACGGAAGGCAAGACGCTTTCTGTTGGCATCAAGGCAACGGCATATCAGATTGACTAAGCAACTATTGCCCGGGCACAAGCGTTTGGGCTTATAATTGAATCATGTAAAAGTGAAATGGAGGATTTTCTAATGAAGAAAAATTATTTCCTGCGTGCTGCGGTGCTGTTGTTGGCGCTGTGCACCCTGACTGCCGGCATTTTTGTCGGAACCGGAACCATGGCGAAGTACATTGCTGCCGGGACAGGCGACGCGGAAGCCCGCGTGGCAAAGTTTTCTGTGAAGATTGCGGAAGCCGGTGGATCCGGTGTAGAGTTTGCTACGGGGTCAACGGTAACTCTCGGAACCGGAGGTACAGCGAATTTGTTCAATGCGCTTTTTAAAAACACCTATAAGGGTACAGGAGCGAATTCAGGGACAGACACCGTGGTAGGCGCATCCAGCGAAAAAGTGGTTGCACCCGGCACGGCTGGCGATGCGGACGACTTCATGGAGATTTGGAACGAATCCGAAGTGATGGTGAATGTTAAGGTTGAAGTGACTGCGGTAGCGGGGATTGGCGGAACCGGCACTCTTGTTCCATTGCAGGTGAAGAACGCCGCTGGTACTTTTGTTGCCGTTGGTAGTCAAACGGCTGGTTTGCTGGATGCTCCTATTGTGCTTTACACTGCGAATTTAGCGCCGGGTCAATCCGCTGCTGACTCATCACAAAAGATACCGCTTGAGTGGCAGTGGATTTTCGACACCACGGACACTGTTTATAATGCCACGGGTAGAAATACTGCAACTGCAATTGATGCATATGACACGGCGCTTGGTATTCTTGCACGGACCAGCACTGTTACCGCCGGCTTTACCATCAAAATCACCGCAACGCAGGTCGACTAATGTGCGATTTCCGGCACATATAAATCCGTTGAAGGATTGACTGAAGCAGAGAAAGGGGATGCCCAAGTGAAAAAAATAAGGCATTCTTGGTTGTTTGCGGCGCTCACGATTGTGTTGGGTGTGGCAGTGCTTTCAAGCACACTGGCTGCGCCTTCCCTGCGCATAGTGCATAGCGCACCAACGGCGCTGCAGGAACAAAGCGTCTCCGGCGCGCAGGCTCCGGGCCAGGCTGCCGCAGCAGAAGCGGCGCAGCAAGCGGGCAGTTCTTCCGCACAGCCGCCTGACGTGCAGCAAGCGGGGGGCTCCGTTTCGGCACAGACATATACCGGCGGCAACCGGCCGACGTTGTTTGAAGTGAAGGATACAACAAACGGCGACTGGATGGTCGATTATATTGTTGATGTATTCTCAAACACTGTGACCAACGGCGACGCCGCATGGCGGAACGATGACATTGATAACGCTTTGGACCCTGCACGCAAGGGAACCTACAAGCAGGCTTCGGGGCATGAAGTGCATGATGTGCTGCCGGAAACGGGGCTGCTCTATCCCGGTGCTGGGGGTGAATACAAGTTTACCCTGAAAAACCCGGAAACGTTTCCGATTGAATGGCGCCTGACAATTCAAGATGAGAACGAAAAACAGATCCCCATGAAGTATCGGATACTCAAGGGACCCACTAATTACGTGATAGGGGGCAACACCGGCGTTGAGGCAACCGATTGGCTGCCGATGCAGCCGGGTGGGCTGGCCTATCCTTCCGCAGCGGGGTTTGAGAAACTGAGCCGTTCGGCAACGGAGGATTTCACCCTGGAGTGGCAGTGGATTCTCGATGAGGACGATGACCGGGATAACGATCTGGGCGAGGAATCAAACGGTGCGCTGGATGATCCTGAGCGTATGCCGTATTACCGCCTGACCTTTAAGCTGGAAAGCGAAGCGGATGTCAACGCCACCGGCTCGGATGTGATTCCGCCGTGGCAGCTGCCGGCGATGATGATGCCGTTCCTGCTCCTGATTCCGCTCGCAGGGCTGGCGCTGATCCCGATTGCGGGGCTGGCGAAGTGGCTTCCGTTGATTCCGCTGGCGGTATTGATACCGTTCCTGCCGGGCTGGGTGAGCAAGCTGCTGCCGGGGCCGTGCTGCGATGGCGGCTGTGGGGGCAATTGCCAGTGCGACAGCAAGTTCTGCAAGTGCATGCCCACGATCCATCCGCCGGAAAAACCGCCGAAGACCGGCTACGGATGGGACATTGCATCAATTGGTCTGCTCCTGGCGGTGAGTTCAGGCGCGGCATTGGTGCTCGGCAAAAAACGCAAAAAGGATGAACAGAGCAAATGAGTAGAGTTTGGCGAGGGTGCCGCACGGCGCTCAGCTCGCTGATGATACTGCTGTTGATCCTGCTGATTGGCTACAATATTTATGTTTCGGCAGCGCGTGCTTCTGGGCAGGCGCTGCCTAAGCTCTTTGGTTGGAGCAATGCTGTTGTGATATCGGGCAGCATGAGACCTGAACTTGAAGTCAACGATGTGGTGATTGCGCACGAGCAGAAAGAGTATCAGGCGGGCGACGTGATTTTATTCCGCGAAGAATCGGGCAAAACGGTTTGCCACCGCATCATATCGCGGGAAGCGGACGGCTTTGTAACAAAAGGGGACGCAAACTCTTCCGCCGACCAGCGGAGGGTGCCGCCGGGCGATGTGCATGGCAAGGTGGTGCTGGTGATCCCGCGCGTTGGCGTGATTCAAGAGGTGATGGCAAAGCCCTGGGTCATGGCGTTGGCGGGGAGTGTTGTCGCGTTGTTCGTGTTTTTGCCGTATTTTTTGCGGGGGTACAAAAAAGAAGAGGGACAGGAGCAGGAGGAACCTCTTGGAACATCATAACGGGGCGGCAGAGCAATTCTGCCGCTTTTCTGCCGCTTTTTTATAGAAAAGCCTTGCCATGGCATGGTATATATGCTACAATAGAAAAGCCCTGCCAATTTGGGGCGCATAGAAAGGTTGACGATATGAAAAAATCAACAATCCGCGGCGCGCTGGCGCTATGCCTTGTTATGGCGATGATCGCCCTGGGCGCCTGTTCCTCTGCTGGGAAATATGCCAAGTGGAAGGAGGCTGAATCCTTTCAAGGTGTTGAGCTGAGCAAGTATGTTACGCTGGGCGAATACAAAGGGATGGAAATTATGGTTCTGCCGGAAGAAGTGATGGAAAAGGAAGTGCTTCAGTTTGTTAAGGAGCAGATGTGCATTGAAGTGGAGAGAACGGTCGTAGAAACAGGCGATTTGGTCGTTTTTGACTACGAGGGAACGGGCGCGGAGATCCCCGAAGAGTATCTGCCGGGCATGAAGGCCGAAGGTGCTAGACTAATCATCGGCGACGGCGGTTTTATCCCGGGGTTTGAGGCGCAAATCGCGGGTCAATCAATAGGCAAGGCGTTTGATGTCAATGTTACGTTTCCGGAGGACTACAATCCGGAATTGGCAGGGAAAGACGCCACGTTCCATTGCACGGTGCACGAGCTTTATTTCCCTGATATGACGGACGAAAGGGTGCTGGAAATCACAAAGGGACAAATCGAATCCCTGGAGGTTTTTCATTCAGAAGCCAGAGTTTATTTGATCCAGCGCATAGAACAGGAGAATTTGAAGCAGGGGGGCTCTGCAGCGATGGAGGCGGCCTTTGAAAACGCAAAGGTAACAGAGGTGCCCAAAGATGAGCTGGAAATGTATCAGGAAATGATCAAGGCGGAGGCCGCGGCCGAAAAGCAAGAGCTGAAGGAATACCTCACAGAGGTGGGTCTTGACCCGGAAAATTGGGTCAGCCAGATGGAGGATCAACTGCGCTGGGAGATGTTTGTGTTTGCGGTTGCGCAAAAGGAAGACTTGACGGCGACGGAAGAAGAGATGAATGCCTACCTGGAGGGGCAGCTCAGCCCCGAAGACCCGAGCGTAACCGCCGAAACGATTTTGGAGCAGGTAGGCGGCAAAAACATGCTGATGCGCGGGTTAACGCAGAATAATGTGACGTACTTCATCTACGAAAACGCGAAAAAAACCGTGCAGACGGCGGAAACTGAGGAAGATGCGCACACTGCAGATGATGGACATGTGCACTAATGCGCACACACAACAGCAATAAAACAAGAGAGGTCCGGATTTTCCCGGCCTCTCTTTTCTGTATGCTTCAAGGAATTTAGTCGGCGGAAATCAGGCGGTAAACCTGAAGGAACGCCGTTTCCCGCTCCAAAATATAGCCATGCTCCAATATGAATGCCTGCAGCGCCTCGTTATCTTCCGCCTCCTCCGGCTTTGTCAACAGATATTCCGTGGGGCGCGATTCGCCGTGATAATTCGGGAACATGTACACGTTGCTGCGCTGATACAGGTGCACGCCAAACCATGTGGTGGCGGTGATTTCCACCTCCGGCGGCAGGTCATTGAGCTCGCTCATGATTTGGTCCACGGCGGCAATGCGGACCTTGTTGATGCGCATGGTGTCGCTGTACCGCTGGAACCGCCCGCCCAAAATCGGGATCGTGATCAATATGCTCATGGCGACGGAAAAAATCAAAATGCCCCGGCGCAGATTGGGACGCAGGTTCTTGAGCGTGACCAGCGCGAGCAGCAGGGCGAGGATCAGGCTGCCGCAGGTGTATTGGTACCCCAGCGCGTATTGGTAGCCGTAGTTCGGCATGAGATTGATGACCAGCATGGGCACCAGCAGCAGCCAGGCGGCGCCTTTTTTCTGCAAAAATGGCACAAAGCCGAAGGGCAAAAACACCCAGAGCAAAAAGATCACCTTTTCGTGCGAGAAACATTCTTTGATCACATACGCCAGGTCGAACAGGCAGACTTTGATCACATCCATGAAGCTTTGATCGCCGTTTGGCAGGAAGTAGTTGCGCAGGCGGTCCACCATCACGCCGTTGCCAAAATGCCGCACAATGCTGATGGCAATCACGAACCAGACGACGCTCATGGCAACCATGGCGATGCCCGTGAGAATGCGTTTGCGTTCTTTTTTGATGCTCCATGACCATGGGCGCTGCATCAGATGATAAAGCGCCAACGCGCAAACGTAAATGGCGGCGTCTTCTTTCACCATCAAAACAAGGGCGCTGAATAGCAGCAGGGGTGCTGTTTTGTTCCGTAAAAGAAAATAAAACGCCCACAATAACAGCACGGGCAAAAACTTGTTTTCGTGGAAATCCCACAGGCACCACTGCCCAAGCGCCGGGTTGCAGATGTACATCAGGCATGCCGCCGCGACGATGCGCGGGGAGTGGCCGAAGAGCTGCCGGGCAATCGCCCGCACGGCAAACACGCCGGCACCCACCGCCGCCGCCTGCAGCACGAGCAGGGTTTCCACGCGCGGCACGAGCATATAAAACGGCAGCAGCAGGTAATAAATGGGCGAGCAGTGGACGCCGAAATGGGTCAGGAGCTGGTTGCGCTCCATGGTGGTCCAGGCGTGGCCCGTGCGGCGCAGCTGCTCAAACATCTGGGCGAAGAGGCCCAGATCAAAGGTGGTGGCGTAATAGGTGCGGTAGCGCAGGATGGCGTAGTAGCTCAACAGCGCGGTAAAGCAAATGAACAGGCCGATGGCAAACGCGAGCGTAAAATCAAATTTGATTGGGCGGGATTTTGGCAGGCGGTCATCGCTCGCCATGACCCAGCGCAGGATGAGAAACAGCGGCAGGGCAAGCCCGAGCGAAAAGAAAATGTTGCTATCGGAATCGCAAACCACAAGGAACGCAAACAGGAGGTAGGACAGCAGCAGCGCGGTGCCCAAGGGCTTTTTGCTGCCCCAAACATAGGTCAAAGTGAGGAGAAGCCCAGCGCAGGCCGCGCCCACGGCAAAAAACAGCGGAAAGCGGATGGCCTCCACATAGCTCAGCACGCGAAACGTTTCGCCGGCGGCAATGCCCTGCATCATCATGGCGGTCAGCGCTGTGAACAGGCTTGCGGCGGCCATTGCGAGCCAACCGCCGCCCTGCAAAATTTTATGCAGTTGACCGAAAACCGCCCGGATATTGTTTTTTTGCATGGTGCATCCTATCTAATTCGCGCGCGCAAAAACTCCACGGCATGGGCAATGTCCGCATAGGGGTTTTCGCCAACCTCGCGCTCAATGGTGAGAAAACCGCGGTAGCCGATGCCGCGCAGCGCCGCAAGATAGGCGTCCCAATCGACAGAACCCTTGCCCAGCGGCAGTTCTTCGTAGGAGGGGCTGGTGACAATGTGGCTTTCTACCATGCCGTAGACCTCCTCCGGGTCGCGGTAATAATGGCGCACGCCGTCCTTCGCGTGGGTGTGGACGATGTAGTCCTTTAATGTGGCAACAGCGGCGGCGGGGTCGTCGCCCGTGACCATGACGAAATTCGCGGGGTCAAGATTGACGGAAACGCCCGTTGAGTGCAGGGAATCCAGGAAAATTTTGAGCGTCTGCGCGGTTTCCGGCCCGGTTTCTATGGCGAAATGCGCGCCGAGGGAATCGGCATATTCCGCCAAAGCGCCGCAGGCTTCCTGCAAAACGGGGTAGCGCGGGTGGGCGGGGTTCTCCGGAATCACGCCGACATGCGTTGTGACCACGTTTGTTTCCAGGTCCTTCGCCAGGTCGAGAATCCGCTTGCTGCGCTCAATTTTCGCGGCGTTTGCCTCCGCGCGGCTGAACCCGCCGGAACCCAGATCGCCGCACAAAGCGGACACCGCGAGGCCGTGGCTTTTCACCATATCCAGCAGCTCCCGGCGCTTTGCGGGGGGCAAGTTTTCGGGCGCGGTTTCGCCCTCGGTGGCATAAATCTGCACGCCTTGTGCGCCGACCTGTTCCGCCAGCGCAAGGGCTGTTTTCACATCCTTACGGAACCCGTCCAGCAGGACGCCAATCGAAAAATCAGCCATGGTGTTTCCTCCGACGATTCTTTTATGATTTAAGTTATTATACCAGAAAAACGTGTCATATGCAAGGCTTGCGATGAAAATTTACGAATGCGTATGTTCTAATACCGCATCAAATATAGCGGATCTTGTTGCAGCAGCGCGGCGGTCATCTTTCGCAGAGGAGCGGCACGCATCAGCCGCGCGGCGGCGTCGCCAAAGCGCCCGATGCGCAAAATGCCCTGCCGCATCGCATCCGGTTCGAGCTTAACAAAAGTGTCCGAGCCAAGGCGCGCGCAATGCCGGTACTGCGGGGTAAAAAGCCGCTGACCCTCGTGGTTGATGACGTATAAATCCGAGCGCTCCGGCGAAATGCTGCCCTGTGCGCCGTCCCATTCCTCCACGCCGTGAATGAAAGTGTTGCGCGTGAAATTCACGCCGATGAGCAGGATTTGCGCGTTGCGCTGCCAGAGTTTGTCATACGCGCCGCCCTTGCCGCAGGGCGTTTGCATGCGCTCCTCGCCGGAGAGGAATGATTCAGCATCCGTGCCAATCGCGGCGAGCGAATGCGTGGGGTGCAGTGAGCGGCAAACGCCCGGCCGCTTGCGGAACAGCTCCGTCAGCGCGCCGACGCAGGTGGGGGTGTGCAGCACGTCCATCACGGGGTTGTGGGCAACTGTCACATTGCTCCATGTGTGGGCGGGCAGCACCAGCAGGCCGGGCCGCATATATTCTTGCAGCACGTCCAGTACGGCATCGCCGCGCCCCTCCACCTCACCGATGGCTTTGCACGAAAGGTGCACCATCAGGGTGCCTGCGGGGTCGATGTTCATCGCGGCAAGCTGCGAAAGCAAGTCTTGTTTTGTGTACAAATGGAGCCTCTTTCTTTCGGGTTCTTTGCAATACCAGTGCAAAATGATTGCTGCGCTTGCAGTATATCACAAAACCGCGCGAAAAGCAAGGTTTTGGCTTGCCAGATGGCACAAAAAATGCTATAATACATAAGAAGAATTTTTGTATGTTCAGGAAGGGAAAACCTATGCCAAAAACTTTGGTTCTTGCGGAAAAACCGTCTGTCGCGAAGGAAATCGCGCGGGTGCTTGGCTGCCGGCAGGGCGGCCCCGGCTGCATGATGGGCGGAAATTACATCGTGACCTGGGCGCTGGGGCACCTTGTGACCCTGGCCGACCCGGAGATCTACGACAAAAAATACCAGCAGTGGCGGCTCGAAGACCTGCCCATGCTGCCGCGCCAGATGAAGCTCGTGGTCATCAAGCAGACCGGCAAGCAGTTCACTGCGGTGAGCACGCTGCTGCGCCGCGCGGATGTGGGCGATATCGTGATTGCAACCGATGCCGGGCGCGAGGGCGAGCTGGTCGCCCGCTGGATTTTGCAAAAGGCGGGCTGCAACAAGCCCATTCGCCGCCTGTGGATTTCGTCGCAGACGGACAAGGCCATCAAAGAGGGCTTTGCGAAGCTGCGCCCGGGCAAGGAATACGACAGCCTCTACCGCGCCGCGCAGGCCCGCGCCGAGGCCGATTGGCTCGTGGGTCTCAACGTGACGCGGGCACTCACCTGCAAGCACAACGCGCAGCTTTCTGCCGGGCGGGTGCAAACGCCCACCCTCGCGCTGATTGTGGCGCGTGAAGAAGAAATCCTGCGCTTTCGCCCCAAAGAATTTTTCACGCTGCGGGCGAATTTTGCGGGATTTCATGCGGTGTATCAAGACAAAGCGAAGCAGTCGCGCTTTTTTGAACGCGCAAAGGCGGAGGAATTGCTGCAATCCGTGCAGGGCAAACAGGCGCTCGTGGCGGAGCTGAAGAAGGAATTCAAGCACCAAAAGCCGCCCGCGGCCTATGATTTAACAGAGCTGCAGCGCGACGCGAACAAGCGCTTTGGCATGTCCGCCAAGCAGACCCTCGCCGCGATGCAGAGCCTGTATGAGCATCACAAGCTTGTGACCTACCCCCGCACAGATTCGCGCTATATCCCAGACGACGTGGTGCCAAGCCTGCCGGAACGGCTGCGTTCTGTGGCGGTTGGGGCATATCGGGAACACGCCATGGCGTTGCTGCGGCAAAAAATCAACGCGCGGTATCTGGTGGACAACGCGAAAGTGACGGATCACCACGCGATTCTCCCCACGGAGGAGCAGGCGAATTTTGTGCGGCTCAGCGTGGACGAAGGCCGCATTTACGACCTGGTGGTGCGGCGGTTCCTCGCGGTGCTCAGCCCCTCGCACGAATATGACGAGGTGCGCGTGCGCCTTGCGGTGGGCACCCACAGCTTTTTTGCGAAGGGCAAAACCGTGCGCAGCCCCGGCTGGCGGGCGGTTTACGGCAGTGTGGCCGATACAGATGAAGAGGACGGCGATAACGATATCCGGGGTCAAAGCCTGCCCGCGCTCAGTCAAGGCAGCAAGCTGCCCGCTGGTGATATCACAATCGTGGCCGGGAAAACGAAGCCGCCCGCGCGTTATAACGAGGCCACGCTGCTCACCGCGATGGAAAACCCGCCCGACATTCCGAAGAATGTGAGCCAGGGCGCGTATCTCCAGACGCCATGCCTGGGCACGCCCGCCACCCGCGCCGATATCATCGAAAAGCTGTTCGATACGTTTTATATGGAGCGCAAGGGCAAGGAGCTGCACCCGACCTCGAAGGGCAAGCAGCTGATTCGCATCGTGCCGCAGGAGCTCAAAAGCGCCGCGCTGACGGCCAATTGGGAGCAGCAGCTGGGCGGCATCGCGCAGGGGCGCGTGCGCGCGGAGCAGTACACGGACGACATGCGCAAGTATGCGGCGCGGATGGTTTCGGAGGTGATTGCGTCTACGGAGCTGTATGTGCACGATAATTTGACGCGCGAAAAATGCCCCGACTGCGGAAAATTATTGCTTGATGTTGCGGGCAAAAAGGGGCGCATGTACATCTGCCCGGACCGCGACTGCGGCTACCGAAAATCCGTGAGCTTGGTGACAAACGCCCGCTGCCCCGAGTGCCACAAGAAGATGGAGCTGCGCGGCGACGGCGAAAAACGCAGCTTTTTCTGCGGCTGCGGCTACCGTGAGCGGCTCAGCGACTTTGAGAAGAACCGCGAAAGCGCAGGTGCGAACAAGCGCGAAACCGAGCGGTTCATGCAGACGCAAAAGAGCGAAGAGCGCACGACGCTGGGGGATTTGCTGAAGGCGATGCAGGAAAAGGATGAGGAGTAGGGGGATATGAAGAAACAAAAGAGCCGTCTTGCGTTGTTATTGATGTTTTCGTTTCTGCTTTCGTTCTTGTTGTTTTCGTGCAAAAAAATGGGAGAGCCGGAAGCGTCTCCGTCAGAGAATGATATCGCTGCGTTTTCGATACCGGAGATAGTGCAGGCAAGCCTTGCTGATAAAACAGCGGAAGAGCAGCGCGTGAAACAATTGTTTTTATCGTTAGAAGCGGCTCAGATTGACAAAATCGTTTTTGAGCAAGTTACGCCGAGTGACCATGGTATCTACGAGAGCGATTCAAAAAACGTGATTGCCGCATGGGTAAATCTGCTGAACGCTATGGATATCTCAGGGGAGCAGTTTGACTTTATATTTGGAGTAGGGGTAAGTATTGCTGTTTATATTGGGAAAGAAAAAATTGCCCTTGGCTGTTTTATTGGTGATTATATCACCTCCGCGGGAACAAAAACCATGTGTAAAATAAGCAACTATGCGGAACTGCACGACGAGATGGTGCGCGCAAAAGCAATGGTGAGTAAATCCTTGCGGTAGAAAGGGAGAGAACCAATATGCCCAAACGCTGGCTGATCATCCACGCGGATGACTATGGATACAACGAGACCTCCAACAAGGCGATTGAAGAGCTCTTGGCGGAGGGGCTGCTTTCGTCCACCTCGCTGATCACCGTTGCGCCGATGGCGGAACTGGCGGCCCGCACGGCGGCGGAGCGCAAACTCCCGGCGGGGGTGCACTTCACGCTCAATTCCGATCCGGAAACGCCGCGCTGGCAAAGCAACTCCGGTGCTGCCTCCCTGAGCGACGCGGAGGGGCTGCATCACAACGGCAAGCAGATCACGCTGCGCGCAAAATCGAGGGATGTCAGCCGCGAGCTGCAAGCGCAGGTTGATTTCATGCTGCAAAACGGCTGCAGGCCGGATCACGCGGACAACCACTGCGGCACGCTCTACGGCATCAACGGGCGGCTGTTTTTCTTTAACGCCTTCCGCATTTGCGTGCAATATGACCTGCCGTTCCGGCTGGCGAAAAGCGAGCGGTTTCTGCACCGGATGTTTGCTTCGGGCAAGGCACCGGGCGTGCTGGTGCCGGTGTATCGGGCGATTGCGGCCGCCGGGCTGCGCCGCGGCGTGAAGCTGCCGGACGACGTGATCACGAGCGCGCACGGCATGGAGGCGCTGCCGAACTACGAAACGCTGCGGGACTATTACCTCAATGAAGTGAAGCACGCGGGCGAGGGGATTACGGAGGTGTTTTTGCATCCGGCGTTCCCGTCGGGGGACTGCGCGGCGGACAGCCCCTGGAAAAAGCGCGAGTATGAATATCGGCTGCTCAAAAGCGGGGATTTGCTGGCGTTGGCGGAGCAAGAGGGCTTTGCGGTGGTTTCGTGGGCAACAGCGCCGTTTTAGTCAAAAAGTGTTATGCCTCCAGCCTCCGTACCATCAGCCCCGCGCCGCCTGCGGGAATATACAGCTCCCCACCGGCGCTGATATCCATGAATCCCCGGAGCACGGCACCTGCCGGCAGCTGCAATAAAAAGCTGCGCTCAAAGCTCGTCATCGTACGGGAAAGATCGTTGATCCGCACGGCCGAGACGGCGGTCCGCAGCCCGGAAACCTCCAGATAAAACTCAAAGTAGGCGTTGCTGGAATAGGAAAAGTTCACGTAGTAGGTGAGTTCATATATGCCGGGAAGCTCAATCGTGAGACCGTTTGTGATTGCGGCAGTGTTTCTCATGGGCATTGCGGTGTCAAGCTGGATTGCGTAAGCGGTGACCGGTCCGCCGTGGATCACATCTACTGTTGCGCTGCTGTATAGGCCGCCAAACGCGGCGATGGGCGCGGGACCGGCTGGACCGGTATCACCTACTGCCAAACCAAACGCAGAAAACGCAACCACAGCAACGGTTTTCCGAAATAAACATATCGGGTACAAAGCCCGATTTTTTTTATTTGCCCAACCCATGCCACCCCAATCAGACACACACAACCACCCGAGAGGTATCACGGTAATCGTTGTGAAAGCCTTTTATGGCACACTTTTATGCTAACCGTAATAGAGGGGTCACGGCTGATTTTTTTGCGAAAAAACACCCGTGACCCCTCTATTACTACATGAATATTATTTGTTGTGCATATAAGTGTTCTAAGGCTATTGTGACTGTGTGGTGTAGTGATTGAGGTGGTAAGTAGGTATGTAAAGGATTGGGGTTAGTAGAATGGGGGTTGGGGTGGTTTTTTTGTTTTTTTCTGTCAGTGCGGGTTGGGTTTGGAGTAAGACAAAAGACTTAAAAAAAGTTAGGGCTTGGCTGAATTTTAGGGAGGTGTGATTTTGGGTAAAAAAGGCTTAACGATACAGGAAAGAGATTACGAGATTTTAAGGTTGGTTCACCGCTTCCGCTTTTGTTTGAGCAGACACGTTCAGGTGCTTTGCGGTTTTTCGGGAGCGAGAGCAACCGACCGAAGATTAAAGCTGTTATTTGAAGCGGGTTATTTGGCAAGGAAAAAATATTTATACGGCGTTCCATACATGTACACGCTAAGCCATAAGGGGCGCATCCTCTTGGGCGTGAACAAGCGTGAGGATAAAATTCGAGTTGACCGTATTACCCATGATATTTATATCATTGAAGCGATTATCTACTATGTGCAAAAATATGGGGTTTTGCTTGCGGACATTGAAAGCGAAAAGGAGCTTCATATCAAAGACGGCTTTGGGGTAAGAAAGCATCAGCCAGATTTTACGGTTCAGCTTTATAACCTAAGCATTGCCGTTGAGGTAGAGTTAAACCCAAAGGCGAAAAATCGCATGGAAGAAAACATCAGAGAAAACTACCTGAAATATGACCAGCAAGTTTGGATTACGAACAACAGTAAAGTCAAGTCGCTGTTGCGAGGTTTTCTAGGTGAATACTCTAATATTGAGGTCTTGCCGTTAGAGGAAGTGCTAGCGTATGGCAAGGCTTGATATTGCCAGCATCATTGCCATTTTAGTAACAGGAGGGATTTTTGTGTGCGTGATGGGATTTTTAAGGGGAAGAAAACCAGCCACGGATGATGTCTTTGACTTTGAACGTGATTATGCGCAGGCTATCAGCAAATCGGCATATAAGGGCGCGAAGCCAACCGAAGAAGCGGTTTTCATTGGGGCTTCACCCAATAAGAATAACGTGTTTATCCCAAGTGATGCGAAACACGTTTTTATTTGCGGTACGACTGGCAGTGGCAAGACAGTTGCCTTATCAAACTTTTTAGCAAGCGGAGCCGGGTACAATTACCCAATGCTGATTATTGACGGCAAAGGCGATACGGATGCGGGTTCCCTGCTTGCAATGACCAAGAAGCTTTGCCCCGGTAGAAAGCTCTATGTTATCAACCTCAACGAGCCGGGAACAAGCGACAAATACAATCCGTTCAAAAACACCAATACAGACGTTATCAAAGACATGCTCATCAATATGACCAATTGGAGCGAGGAGCATTACAAGTATAACACCGAGCGTTACATCGGGCGCTTGTGTAAATTGTTGGCTATGCAGGACATCGCCATTTCGCTTGACAGCCTGACCCAGTATTTAGCGACCACAAATTTTATCAAGCTAAGCAAAGATATCAGCGAGAAAAAACTTATCAGCAAAGCCGAACACCTTGAAGATGTTGCCCTTGCCAAAGTGAGCGGACAAATCGCCGAGGGCGCAGCCGCCCGCTTTGCGACAATCCGCGACAGCGACTTGGGACAGATTTTCGATGTATCAGGGATTGATATTTATACGGCGCTACAGGAAAACGCCGTTATTTTGTTTGTGTTGAACCCGTTGCTATACCCGGAAACCTCACCACTGATTGGCAACTTGATTGTGATTGACAGCAAGAAAGCCGTCAGTCATTTTTTCAGGGAAAAGAAGAAACGGATTTTTTACATCATGGATGAAATTAACACCTATGCCAACGCTTCCTTGCTTGACCTTGTGAACAAATCGCGTTCAGCCAATGTCACTTGCGTGTTGGCAACGCAAAGTCTATCGGACTTGGATAATGTATCAGGGGAATTCAAAGAGCAAGTAATCGAAAACTGCAATAATTATATCGTGCTCCGGCAAAACAGCTCCGTGAATGCCGAGCATTGGGGAAACGTTATTGGCACTCGCGAAACCTTGCAGGCAACCTATCAAATCAGCGGCGAAGACGGCGGTGTGAAAAGCACCGATTTAGGTTCGCTCCGCAAGGTGCGCGAATATATCTATCATCCTGATGATATCAAGCTTTTGGAAACCGGGCAGGCGATATTTGTTTCAAGGGACAAAATGTTTCACACGCGAGTAAAGATAAACAAGCCATTTTAGACGGATTTTTAAGGCTTGATTTCCATTTGTCCGCCACATTTGGGGCATGGCGTGTCAGGCTTTTTCACGTGAGAGGGAAGCAAACGGCGTTCTTCATATCTGCATTTTCTGCATTTGAACTTTGATGTTTCTTTCCACGCATCCATATACTTGTATCCTCTGCATACCGGACAAAGAAGAAACCGTTTTCCTTGGCAGTGATAGCATTTCTCTTTTTTAATTTCACCATTGCCCCCGCAGCGGGGGCAATTTGCTTGACCGCTTCCACCGCAATGCCTGCACAGATGAGCCATGACGCAGTAACTCCTTATCGGTTGTTTTTTCCATTCATTATACGCGCGGAGGCATACGAGATATGCCTTGCGAATAAAGATAAGCAAACCATTTTAGGAGGACAAACTCATGACGGGCTTTTGTAATAATTGCGGTGCGCCAGTTCCTGCTACGGCTCATTTTTGTACCGCTTGCGGGCGGGCTATACCGCGGGCATCAGTCGCTCCCGCCGTGCGCGTGGAAGATAATTGGATTTACGTGGTGTGGTTTCTTTTCTATTTCTTTTTGGTTGCATTCTTCACTGGCGGGCTTGCCATTCCGCTTTATATCATCACCACCATTCTTGCTTTTTCCAAAGTTGCGGAAAAGCTATGGCGCAGCGTATCGGGGGTGCGCCCACTCCGGCTGAAATCAGAAAAAGAACGGCTGTTGCCGTTGTTCAGAGAAGTGTATATGGGTGCCGTCCGAGTTAACCCCGATTTATCCAGAGGGATAAAGCTTTATATCAAAGAAGATATGACCATCAACGCCTTTGCCTTTGGCAAAAGTACGCTTGTATTGACGAGAGGCAGTTTGGAACTGCTCAACGACAGTTGCTTAAAAGGCTTGATGGCGCATGAGCTGGGGCATTTTTCATATCGGCACACGGAAGCCGTTTTGCTTTCGACCGTCAGTAATTTTCATATATCGTTTATGATGAGCAAACTAACCGACCTGAAAAATCGCCTTGACAACAGCAAAAACCGAGGCGGATTTTTCAACATGATTTTCAAGACAATCATTGACATCACGTACTATTCGTTCCGGTCAACGGATTTTATTGGGGAGCTGATATTGATGCACACCAGCCGTAAAAACGAATACCTTGCGGATGGGTTCGCCAACCAGAGCGGGTTTGGCGCGAACCTGACCGAGGTGTTGATTGAGCTATATCGGGCATCGGTTAGTAAGCCCCAGAGCGTTAAGGAACAGCTGAAAAGTACGCATCCGGATATTACGCTCCGGATTGAACGACTGGAACGGACGTTGTATTAAAGAAAAAACGGCAAGCATTGGATTAAACCACGCTTGCCGTTATTTTTTTCAAAAAGTTTCTTGCCAAACGTTCCACGTTAAGGCATGATAAAATGCACTTTGATTTTAGGAAGGATAAACAGATGAAAGAATATGGCTACATAAGGGTGTCAAGCTCTGACCAAAACGAAGACAGGCAATTAATTGCCATGCAGGAGCTAAACATTCCTCAATCGCAAATCTTTGTGGACAAGATATCTGGTAAAAATTTTGAACGCCCAGAATATAAGCGACTAATAAAGCAACTGAAACAAGGCGATTTATTGTATATAAAAAGCATAGACCGCTTGGGGCGCAACTATGAGGAAATTCAAAACCAATGGCGAATTATCACCAAAGAAAAGGGCATAGACATTGCGGTGCTTGATATGCCTCTCTTGGATACACGGCTGAACAAGGACTTAATGGGGACGTTTATTGCGGACGTAGTATTGCAGATACTTTCCTTTGTGGCGCAAAGCGAACGAGAAAACATCCGCAAGAGGCAAGCCGAGGGGATAGCGGCGGCAAAAATAAGAGGAACGAAAAAAGGGAATCCTTTCGGCCGACCAATTAAAAATGCCCCGCAAGAATTTCCGCAAATCGTAAAACAGTGGGAAAGCGGAAAACTTCCGCTGTGTGAAGCGTTGGCTACACTTGAAATGAGTATTTCGACCTTTTACCGCCGTCGGCGCGAACTAAATCTTATCCAAAAAAATAGGTAGAATAAACAAGAAAAACCGTTCAAAAGGTATACTTTTTGAACGATGACTTACAAGGTCTATTTTAGCTGAAAAAACGACAAAAAGCAAGCGATTTCCTAAAAAAATGCTTGCTTTTGGTGTTGAAACCGCACATTCGGCACATAAATCAAAAAGTATACTTTTTGATAATGTTTATGGTGGGAGGTAAATCACATTATCAGGGGCACAGATGGGCGTTGGCTAATAAAACAACTTAGAGGAGAAACATCATGATGAGTAAATGGGCAAAACGGGTTCTTTCGGTTCTTTTGGCGTGTGTGATGGTTGGTGGGGTTACTCCCCTACTTCCGCCATTGACAGTGCAGGCGGCGAGTTTGACCTCCGCACAGTTTCAAGCCAAATTGGCTGACCTAAAAAAACAATACCCTACCGGGACATCTGTATCCAAAATTTACAACAGCAAAGGTGCTTATAAAGCTGATGGTAGTGGCGATTGTTGGACGTGTGTAGCGTGGGCGAGGTTTATGTTTTATAACGTGTGGGGTGTGGCTTTTAATGACGCTAAGAAGGTTGAGCCATATCATACAGATATTAGCCGTTTGGCAATAGGCGATTATCTTCGTTATGGTAATCACTCTGTTTTTATTACAGATATTAAAGGAGATACTATCTATTATGTCGATGGGAATGGCAATAAGGATAATAAAATTAAGTGGGAACGAACAAAAAACCGATATGATTTCACTTCCATTGTATCCATACGGCATTATAAGGATAATAACTTAACTCAATCTAGCACGAACACAACAACATCATCAGCATCTAGTCATGTTGTGACATTCAATGCAAACAATGGCACTATCAATACAAACCGTGGCCTTGTTTCAACAGGAACCAGAAGCGTTAATAATAACGCCATCGTCGGAACACTGCCCACGCCCACCTGTTCGGGATACGCTTTCAATGGTTGGTTCACAGCACAAACAGGTGGCACAAGAATCAACGCTGACACAAAAATCACTGTCAATGTTACCTATTGGGCAAGGTGGACTGCGATAACGACAATGACCGCAACAACGTATTATACAACGAAAAGTGATGTTCCTATCCGTGCAAATCCGTTTGATACTGACCCAATCATAAGATATCTAGCACAAAATACAGTTGTAACTATTGGAGCTAAAACAACCAATTCGTCAGGAAATATTTGGTATAGAACGAATAGCGGAACTTGGATTTTTAGCGGAAATTTATCAACCAAAGCTACAACGCCCGCAACTGTAACCACAACACAGAAACCTATATCCATCACGTCCGCAATTCCAAATAGAACCGCTGGCACCACAAGAGATAAATATAACTACACGATAACAACGAACATTCCAGCAACCAGAATAGAATTTACTTTTAGCGGTAATTCAAAAGTTTACTACATTTACAGCAACGGAAACAACAACATCAACTCTGGCACAGTGCAATTCAGTAACGGCGGTAAAACTTTGCAATGGAATGGTGACACACTAGGTGCTGGTAATCCTCGAACAATTACAGTTGCCGCCTACAACGGGAACCAAAAATCTGCACCGCAATCATTTAGAATTGTTGTTAAATGATAGACCTGGATTTTCAGCGGAAATTTATTTGCTAAATGCTCTTGACTTCTATTGGAATAGATAAAATCAAAATAAATGGCAAGCGTGGTTTAAATCCATGCTTGCTGTTTGTTGTTAATATAAAGCTTTTTCTAGTCCATATCTGGCTATAGAAATTGGAAAGGAGGTGAGAAGCAGATGAAAGAAAACAATAAAAGAATATTAGTTTTAGTGGTGATTTTATCTTTACTTGTTGTTGGACTTGGGGGCTATATTGTTTATGACAAAGTCTTAAAAGATAATAGTATGTCTGAAAACAATAATAGTTTAACTTTAGACTATGCCAAAGAATTTGCCAAAGCAAAAGATTTTGAGGTAGTTAATACTCATAAAATAGAATCTAAAGATACGGGGTATCAATACTATGCTATTGAATATAAAAATAATTCTTCAAACACCATCTTAGAGATTATCAGTATCAATGTAACTACTAATCAGGCAAAGCAAATTCTGCTGATTAATAATAATCATAATGAACCCATAGATTACTATATCAATTATAAGCTTAATGAAATGGCGTTTTACTATGCTTATGGCCAAAATCCTAAAATCGATAATTATATTGAACATACAGTGCCAGTGTTTCCCTGTGGCGAGATATATGACAACCAAATTATTCTAGTTTTCATAAAATTACTACCAAATGGATTTGAAATTACTGGAACACCTGGTAATGAAGCTGCCCTTTAGGGATTTTGTAAACGGCAATCAAGGGACTAAGGACAAGTGTGCCTTAGTCCCTGTTTTAATTATGCTTCTCTGTTCGTTGTCAAGGTACAGGTCGTATTTTTCCGCTTGAAAGCTGAAGCAGAAAAATCTCCACCTTTCCCTTGACAAGGGGAGCGGGGAGCATATCATTGAGCCATGGGCTGAAAAAAATAACCCAATATTTCAAAGACGAGTAAAAGTGACATTACCCGTCTTTTTTTATTCAATAAAATACAAAAGGGGGGGGAATTGATGGTGTACATACCATCTATTGTAAACATTAAAAAAACTTTAAAGATTTTTTATGAAAACGGCGAGATTGGAAACAGAGAGATTACTTATTTGTTTGGCAGTCGCTCATCTGCCACGATATCCAGACTAAAAAGGCTTGCTAGAGCTGAAATGATAAAACGAGGAATTCCATCATTCAATGCAAATAGGGTAAACACAGCCATTGCATATGAGGTTTGGGGCATTGACGTTGTTGACCTAGAGAACCGCATGAAGAAAATAAAGGAATTATCATTATAGGAGGGTTTTGCCTTGCATGGTATCGGTAGTCTATTGTATAATTACCTTGCAAGGTTAACCTTTGAAAGGAGAGGTTAATCAATGCCGATATACAAAACAAACGGCGAAAAAGACGGCAAGAAAAAATATATTGTGCGTATCAATTATGTAGCGGATAGCGGCGAACCAAAGCAATTAACAAGGGTTGCATATGGTTCAACTGCAGCAAAAAATCTGGAAACAAAATTGACGAACGACATCAAGCTCAAAGGCGAAAAGCCAATGCGAAAAATGAAAGTTCAAGAACTACTGAATGAATATAAAGAAGTTAAAAGATATGAAGTGAAAGAAACTACTCAGATAAGAATCGACCAAAATTTCAATTGTTATATTCTACCGACATTCAAGGATTATTGTATTGATAAGATAACCCCTAAAGCAGTTCAAGAGTGGAAGATAGCTTTGGAGAAAAGGAACTTATCTTTAAACACTAAAAAATTAGCGTTCTGTCATTTAAGAACCTTCATCAACTATGCAATTAAAATGGATTACTTAAATACTAATCCATTGACTAGGGTGGGAGGGTTTAGAAAAAATTCAGCTAATGATTTAGCCGATAAGTCAGCCCTGAATATTTATATGCCAGACGAATTCAAGTCATTTATTACAGTTGCAAAAAAAATAGCAGAGGAAAAGGAAAAACAGAATAATTTGTCAGAATGGGATTTTTATGTTTTCTTTAACATCGCATTTTATACAGGCTTGAGAAAGGGCGAAATATTTGCTCTAAAGTGGTCTGATATCGAGGGAGAATATCTAACGGTAAAGAGAACAGTTACACAAAGATTAAGTCGCAATGGCGGCGATATAGAAAGCACAGCAAAATCGAAAAAATCTATGCGCACTATACAATTGCCTATGCCGCTAACTAAGATTTTAATTGAACAAAAGAAAAGGCAACGATTATTACATAATTTTACTGACGATTTTAGAATCTGTAGCAATATAAGAGATACTACGCTGCAAAGAAGAAATCGAGCCTATGCTGCAATGGCTGGATTAAAAACCATTAGGGTACATGATTTCAGGCACTCTCATGCTTCGGTGCTTGCGAATAGCAATATCAACATACAAGAAATTTCTAGGCGGTTAGGACATTCACAAGTGGAGATAACTTGGAACACATACTGCCATTTGTATCCCAAAGAAGAAGAAAAGGCAGTTGAAATCCTTAATGGTTGCAATTAGAAAATCTTACACGATTTTTACACGAACAAACTAAAAATCGCGGAAAACAGACTGAATGATAAAATGTGTATAGCAAACAAAAACGCAGAAAAATAAAGGGACTGAACGGTTCGGGAAAGAATTATGAAATGTTATAGCATACTATTTTTCTAATCCCATACAGGTCACCATTTTGAAAAAATAGCCCATATCTAAAGGGCTTCAAGGGAATACAAAATAAGCTTACACGATTTTTACACGATTAGAAGAAAACAAAAGGCTTAACCTTGCACAAGAAACAGCTAACCGAAAGGATACAGCTGTTTTTTTCTGCCCCGCCGTTTTTGCCACCCAAATGCCACCTAAATGACACATTTTGGCCCTCCCTTTGCCTGCGAAAAGTGCTATAATGTGTATTGTAGCTGAAATTCTCAGCACAGGAGGGAACACGTTTAACGCGTGTTCCTTTTTTCGTGGAAGCGAGGGAAAAGAAATGTGAAAAAACAAAACAGGACAAAATAGTTGGATGCACGTCAAATAAAGACAATATCCAACAAGGGGGTTGCGCTACAATTAGGGTAAGGGGGAATTATTGTGAGAATGACATTAACTGAAAACTTAGATAGCTTTAATTTGAAAGAAACAAAGAATAAGATAAGTGATTATTTTTCAGATTTACAAAAATTAAAATGGGAGTATGCAAGATTAAATGTTCAAAAAGGGTTGACAGCTAGATATGAGGTTGCGGAGGAAAATAAAAGTCAATCGTATGTTGCAACTGGTAAAGATGATTTTAATCTGTCAGCCAAAGCCGAAAAGAGCGAGGAGCTAGAGAAGCACTTAGCGGGTTACTATTGGGCAAAAAGCATCTTATCCGAGCAGGAGCAACTCTATATAATCGAATATTTTGTTAATGGAAAATATCAAGACGAAGTGGTTGGATTGTTGGGCTACAATGGAAAAGATGATAGAGGCTTTAGAAACTTAAAGCGAAGGGCGATTTATAAATTTGCCTATGTTTTGAATTTAGTCGTGTAAAACCAGAAGGGGGAAAAGAAAGAAAATGGAACAAAAAAGATTAGCACGGTTAGCAAATGAGCTAACCGATTTTTGCTTTGCGCATGGTATCTTCAATACTACTTGCGGAGCAAGGGAAATTAAACAGAGAATAGCGGAACAGTTTGATGATGCAGTATTTGTTGAGGGGATGATTAATTTGATTATCGTTAAAACGAAAAATTTGAAGGATATAGATATCGACAAGTTGGTTGAATTGCTTTCGGAACTTGAACATCTAAGATTGGAGCTTGAATATAAAGCGCCGGAAAAAACAGGTGAAAAATGTTAAGTGTAATCAAAGAGATAAACAGCTTTGAATTAAAGGATGAGCTATGGAGCGGGGCATTGGATACGCTAAATACGATTATTCAAAAGGATAAGCTGCAAGATTTAATGGATTTATTAGAGGATATGTACCCAGAGCCGGTTGATATCACAACCATAAACGACCTACTTTGGTTTGATGATGAGTTTCTGTTTGAGCAGCTTGACCTTGAACTGACAGATGAATATGCTTGCTCAAATCAGCCGCGAATGTAGGGTCATGAATGAAAGACAGGTTGAATATAAATGAGCAACCACAAATTGCTTTTTTAAGGGAGGCGAAAAGGTTGCTATCCAAGGAGGAGCTGCAGCAGCTCAAATACTTAGATATAAAAGATGTCAATGCAGATGATTTACGGGAACTAAGCGAAGTGAAGCTCCATTCGGACTTGCCTGTGCAAGAACGTTTGGAGCTTTTTCTATGCCAGATTGGCAACCCGTACTGCTTTAAGGTCAATGGTACGCCGGTGCAGATTTCTTTTTCTGATAGTTCAAAGACCCTTGATGAAGCCTTAAATAATTATTTGACGCAGCGGAAAAACTACGGGGAGGATGAGCAACATAAATCCTAACCTTAGAGCGTACGCGCATTTATTTGACCGGCTATCATCAGGTAAACCGACATGGCTGATTGGCGTTTATGTTCGCCTCTCGAAAGAAGATAAAGGCTCCGTAAGTTTGAGCATTGTCAACCAAATCAAAATGATAGCGCGGTCACTTCGAACGTTTGATGATTTTCGGGTGGTCGATATTTATATCGACGATGGGAAAACAGGAACCGACTTTGACCGCAGCGACTATGTAAGACTGGAAGAAGATATTTTCAGCAAAGCAGTAAATTGCATGATTGTCAAAGACCTGAACCGTTATGCCCGAAACATTGCGGACGGTATCAAAGCCCTTGATGATTTTGTGCTGAAGCATAAAATTCGCTTTATTTCACTTGGGATACCCGAAATTGATACGCACAAAGACCCGACTGCAATATCAAGTTCGGAAGTATATGCCGCCTTAAACGCTGCGGAGGACTTTGCGAGAACGACCTCAAAAAAAATTAGAGCGATTAAAGCGATAAAAAGAGAGGACGGCGAAATGAACGGCGGGCATCCGCCATATGGCTATTTAGCAAATCCAGATGGTGTGCATTGGCTTTACGACCCGGTAGCAGGCGAGGTTATCAAGCAAATATTTATGTGGAGTGCAGGCGGGATGTCCGACCGGGGAATTGCCGAAAAATTAAATTCGCTGGGAATTCTAAATCCGACCGCATACAAAAAGTCAATCGGCATAAATTTCAGGCATCCCAAAGCCGAAACCAATAGCGGGCTTTGGTGGCCAACCACCGTCAAAAGAATTCTGGAAGATAAAACGCATATCGGCTGCTCCGTTCAAGGCAAAAGCAGCTCGTTCGACCACAAAAGACATAAACAAATCCAAAGCAAAAGAGAAGACTATGTCGTGGTCGCTGATTGCCATGAAAAGGCAGTGCCAGATGATTTATTTGATACAGTTGCGCAAGTGCGGGGTGCGCGTTCAAGGGTGTGCAAGCAAACCAATGAGGTGCATTTATTTGCGTCTTTGGCTTGCTGCGCAAATTGCCAGCTGGCAATGAAAAAAACGGGTGCGAAAGGCTTTGGCTACTTGGTATGCAAAACCTATCAAGTAGCTGGCGAAGAATTTTGCAGCCGAAAGCGGAGCATCCGGGTTGATGTTTTAGAGGATATTGTGCTTCGGGTAATTCAATCGCAAATTAGCTTGGTTGCCGATTTGCAGATGATTGTTGAGGAAATAAACGAACGCCCAGAGATTAACCGACAGTCGCTCCGGCTAAATCAATTGCTGGAAAACTGCCAGAGGGACTTTGACCGGGAAACCCGCATCTTGGATGCCAGTTATTATGATTGGAAAAATGGCGATATATCCAAAGAGCAGTATTACCGCATCAGGGAAGAAGCCGAAAAAAAGTTGGAACAAATGCGGGCTTCCCTGCTGGCGCTTGCAGCCGAACAGGCAAAAGCAGCAAAGGGTGTGCAAGCGAATAACGAGTATTTTGAGCGGTTCTTGAAATATCAGAACGTAGAGGCGTTAGACCGGTTCATACTCATTGAGTTAATCCACAAGATATACATCAATGAAGATAAATCCGTAAAGGTCGAATTCAATTTTAGCGACCAGTATTTACGGATTATGGATTTTGTTCAAGAGAATACGCTAGAGCCAGAACCGCCAAAATTGACGCTGAAAAGGAATGGTTAAGGCAGTTTGATTGGGTTTGGTTTGTGAGCGGGGGCTGTTGGGCCTGTGATACCGGCTGGTCCACGCGGCCCCGTTGGACCATTCAAACAGCGGACGCTAGCGCAGCGGCAGTTGCAAACGCTTTGTCCGCAGCCGTTGCAGCAGTTGGAATATGACATGGTGCAGCCCCCAATCAAGATGAAGATATATGACATTGATATGAGGCGGGGGCGCTGTATATAACAAAAACAAGGGCCGATGTGATATCGGCCCTTGCAATTTTGATTGCTTGGATTATTCCGCGGCTTCGAGTTCTTCTTGCGCCTGTGCGGCGGCCGCATTGGTCGCGCCGAGTTCCGCCATGCGGCGGTCAAATTCCGCGCCCTCCAGCTTGAAGAAGAGCATTGGGATACCGCCAAGTATGTTGCCAATTGCCGGGAACATGGAGAAAATGAAGAACAGGCCGTCTTTGGTGGCTTGGGTCTGTGCTTGCATTTCGCCTGCGATATCCGGCTGGAAGCCGATCTTTGCCAAGGCGAGACCACCGATCAACGCTGCGGCTGCCCACAGCCATTTGCCCATCATGTTGAACATCATCAGGCTTGTGGCTTCGGCACGCTGCCCGGTTTTTGCGGCGGTGTAGTCAAATGTATTCAGTTGCAGCAACCGCTGGGCGATGCCGGAAATGCCGGAGGGAATCCACCCAACCGTAGCGAAAAACAGTACGTTAACAATGCCCAAGGGTGTGTTGTAGCCCACAATTTTCCCGATCGCAAACATCAGCAAAAAGCAAACGCCGTTGGCAAACGTGGTCCAGAAAATGATGCGGCTGGGCCGGAAACGCTTGATGAAAAACGGTGCAAACACCTGCGCCAGCGCCTGGGGAGCGCCAACCAACACCCATTGCAGCGCCTGATAGGCATAGTTGCCCACGCTGTGAATATAGAACTGTGCCGTGGCGGGAGAAGCCGCCGAAGAAATCAGCTGCGGTATATTTGTGCTCCAAAGCAGCAACAGCTCTTTGTTCTTGAAGAAAAGCACAAAGTTTTGCCAAAAATGTTCGTTTTCTTTTTCCGGCATAATGCGTTCCTTCAAATTTTTTGTGAACATGCCGGCAGAACCGCCAATGACGGCGAACAAAATCGCGCATATCATATAGAATGTTGACTGCGACCAACCAAGGTTTTTTGTGCACAAATCAAACGCCACAGGGATGAGGCCCGGCACCATGCCGGAGAGCGTTTGCCCCAAGTTGCCGATGGTCGTATACCATGTTCGTTCTTGTGTGTTGGCGCTCATGACGGTGCCGATGGCGTCGAAGGCGACGCCCGAGAAGGTGTTGATGGTTTCCCAAAGCATGTAGGACATGAAGCACCAGGAAATCACGGCCGTGGGGTCGCTGAAGTTTGGCACGGTGAACATCGCAATGGAAAACAGCGCGAGGAACGGCACAAGCGGTGCCAAAAATGGCTTGAAGCGGCCGTTTTTGGGGTTCTTACGGCTGTCGATATAGGTGGCCACGAGCGGGTCGTTGACAGAGTCATAGATTTTTTGCGCAAAGAGGATTTTACCTGCGGTGGCGGGCTGGATGCCGATGGAAAGGTAGTAGTTGTTCAGGTAGTCCGAGCTCATTTTTGCAATGGACCCGTAGCACAGCTTTCCGAGGGCGTACCCCACGTACTCTTTGAGCTTCATTTTTTCCGGGTCTTTCTCATCATCCCGGATTTGATCGAGCGTGCCTTTCAGTTTTTCGAATGCCATTTGGTGCGATCATCCTTTCAAATTAAAGAGTGTTCCAGTGTTCGATTAGTACGTTTCCAAAATCTCCTGAATTGCGCCGGAGCACCGCGTTGGCCCCGGTATATCATCAAAGCTTGCGGCTGCTTCGTCAAGCTCCGCCAGCCATTTTGCATAGGTGGCTTTCTTTTTGTTCGTGCGCATTTCAAACGATGTGATGAGGGCAACCAGCGCTTCTTTTTTGCTCATGCGCTGCAGGGGTTTGATATCCTCCAGGCGAAGCTCCGCGCCGTCAACTTCGTTTAATATCACGGGCTCCGCTTCGATATCGCGGAACGTGACCACATAATTGCGCACGCGCCCGCCAGAAATATTCAGGCTTAACACGCCGTCTTCTTCTTTCAATATAAACGTGGTTTCGCCTTCATCTTCGTAAAGCGTGAAGGTGTTATCGCCGCGCCAAATGTCAAGGTGCAGGGTTTGCGGCGCATCGCTGCTGTTGCCGATATCCGGCGGGTTCATGGGAAGAATCGCACCGGCTTTTGCGAACACTGGGATAAGCTCTGTCGTGCGGTAAACCGTATGCGTTCTGCCGCCTTCGTAGACCTGCCCGGTGAAGATATCCGTCCAGCGCCCGGGCGGGAGCCAGATTTCCGCCGCGCCCCGCAGGGTCACGGCATCGGCTTTGCTGGTGATCGGCGCCGCGATCAGCTCTGAGCCAAAGAAATATTCGTTGCCGTGGGCATAGCTTTCCGGTTCGTCGGGGTATTGATAATACAGCGGCTCGCAAAGGGCAATGCCATCGTTGTGGGCGCGCGCCGCCATGCTGTATAAATAGGGGATGAGCCGGTGCCGCAGGCGCATATAGTCGCCCGCCAGGCGCTGTGCTTCGCCGCCGTATTTCCATGGCTCCTTGCCGGAAAATTCGTTGCTGGTGCTGTGCAGGCGCATGATGGGATTGAACACGCCGAACTGCAGCCAGCGGATGTAGAGCTCATAGTCTTTTTTGCCAAAGTGGTGCCCGCCGATGTCGTGGCTCCACCAGCCGTAGCCGGCGTTTGCGGCGTTTGCGGTGAAATATGGCTGGG
>JGI994J12354_10000876_pt1 | contig 30816 bp, 16 predicted proteins | sample IntmicLarv3ML3BL_FD_12354 | JGI IMG/M metagenome (IMG submission 12354) | reverse complement strand
ATTTGCGCTGTCATACAAGGTGGTTTTTCTGCTATTATCAGCCGCAATTACTTCAGTTACATTTCCATTTTTATCATATTCAATACTGCTTGTGTTTCCATTTGGATCCTTGATTGTAGTGGTTCTGTTAAGCCCATCATATTCATACTCTGTTTCCTCTGAAAGGGCTCCCTTTTGAAGGGTAAGCATTTGATTTCCGTTATATTTATATGTTTGTGTTCCATTTAAACTATCAATGAGTGCTTCTAGGTCATTAACCGCATTATACTTATATTCTGTGCGATTTCCCATTGCGTCTGTCTCTGCTGTTAGATAACCGTTTTTATCATATTCATATGTTATGCTCTTTCCATCAGGTCTTTTTACTGTAAGGGGATTTCCCATGCTGTCGTAGGTGTATTCACTTACAATATTTCCCGGATTTATCTGTTTTACCATTCTATTTGCTGTGTCATATTCATATTCTGTTACACGATTTAGTGAATCAATGGTCTTTACAAGATTTCCATTGGAATCATATTCGTTTTTTGTTATGTGCCCTGCTGAATCTGATTGTTTTATCACCTGATTGTTTGTATTGTATTCATACTCTGTGATAAGTCCGTTTTGAGCTTTAACACTTTTAACTCTGCCCATTATGTCATATTCATATTCTATTTTGCTCTCGTCAGGGAATATTTGCTTGGTTCTCCTGCCCAATTTATCATAAGTATATGACATTGTTCCTGCCGGTGATTTTGACTTTATCAGCACATTTAATGTATCATCATACTCAAATTCCGAGATATTTCCTTTAGGGTCAATGGATTTTTCAAGCTGACCACTAGCATTATATTCATTTATCTGTTCATTGTTAAGCGGGTCAACAGTCTTTATCANTTGTCCATGGTCATTGTATTCATAGTGTGTAACATTTCCCTGTGAGTCNTTTTGTGACAGCTTTCTTCCTAGCTTATCATAGGTATATTCTGTCACTGCATTAAGCGGATTAGTCGCCTTCACAATTTTGTTTAGTGCGTTATATTCAAACTTGCTCTTGTTTCCATTTGGGTCGATTACTTCTGTACAATTTCCTGCTCCATCAAACTTATATTCCTCAAAAACATCTCCTGTATTCCATATACCTGTGAGTTTTCCATTCTTTGAATACATTGTTTTGCGTTCAATTCCCAGTTGATTTACTTCATTTATCAATCTGCCCATTGCGTCGTAATAGCAGGTGGTAATATTGCCTTTAGGGTCGGTCATTACCATTTTATCCAAGCCTGTGTATTCAAATGTTGTTTTATTGTTTTCGCCATCAATTATTGAAGTGGTTCTTCCATATATATCATGGGTATATTGAAAAATACTTCCGTCTGGTTTCTTCGTCTTTGATATATTCCCATTTGCATCATATTCATGTTCTGTAATTCCTCCGTCAAAGTCACGGATTGTCAGTGGTTGACTCTTTGCATTGTATGTAATTTCTCTGTAATCTCCATCTTCACGGATTTCCTTTGATATATTTCCCTTATCATCATATTCATATGAGGTGGTTTTGCCTGTCTTTTCTGTTAATGAGGTTAGCTGATTCTTTGAATCAAATGATTTCAATATGTCATTTCCATCAGTATCAATTTTAGTTGTGCGATAGCTACTGTCATATTCATAATTCTTGATAATGTTTTCTGCATTGTTTAGAGTGGTTTTGTTTGATGAATAGGTAAGCTGAGATATGCCGCCTACTGCGTCGGTCTGCTCTTTTACTCTGCCTTCGCTGTCATACCTATTTAAAATCTGTCTGATTCCATTTCCATCAAACCATTCCTTCATCTGTCCGTTTGTATCATATGTATATATAACTCTATCACCATCTGCATTGATAAAGGCTGTCATATANCCATCTGTATACTCATATNNAAGTATTCCGTTNTTTGGCATTGTAACTTCAACTATCTGCCCGTCTGTATTTGTTTTAAAGGCATAACTGCGTCCGCTTCCTGTTGTTATACTTGTAAGCTTGTAGTTTGAATCATAATTTATGGTGGTTACAAAACCTTTTTCATCAGTAACTTTTTTAAGAATACCATAGCTGTCAAACTCCCATATTTTTCCGTTTGTATCCTCTATTTCATATTTCACTTTATGCTGGTCTGCGTGGTTTATTTTGGTTAGGGTTAGATTGTGACCTACTGGTGAAGCATATCCGCTTCCGCTTTTAGGAAAGACAATTTGTTTTCCGTCTCCCATGTTGTATGTCATTCCGCCATCTGTTCTGCCTGTCAGTGTTTGTAAGTATTCAAAACTCCATCCTCGTCCAAAAGCTCCGATAGTTTTTGAACCCAGTGAGTTGTATGTACGAATCAGTCTGAAATCTTCGTGATATTCTGTATTTTGTGCATCAACACTTTCAAACCAAAAGTTACCTGTATTCATGTTAACAGGTTCTATGTCAAATTCACTTGTTTGACTTCTTCCCATATTTGCATAGATTAGTGCACGCTTATGTTCAAGTGTTAAATTGTCCGGTCTTGTATATGGTACTGTTGCATTTCTCTTTGGATTTCGTATAAATATGGTGTTGCCTGGCATTGCAAGGTCATCACCTGTTCTATTATCCTTTACAATCTGGTCACGGGTAACTCCATAGTAGTTTGCTACATATGGAAGTGTATCTTGGTCTCTGAATTGATAGATGATAAAGTCATCACTCTTTCCCTCTGGGGTACTTTCTATTCCGTCTGTTGCTATTGCAAACACATTATACATTGTATTTAATTGAAATTGATGTGCATAGAGCAGTTTGGTCTGCCAGTTACTCTCATACAGCTCAGTATATCCAAGGGTAAACGGAATCAATCCGTTAAATGGAGTTGAGTTTGGAAATATGCGTCCATAGTCAGCACTGCTGTATGTACCGCTGTCAATACTGTTTAAACGATAGTCAACATCTAATGTGGGTCGTACTGTTCCATCTGCAAAGAGTCCGGTAAAGTTTTGAAGTCCATTCCCATTCTTATATGTAAGTGGTCTTAGATTTACATTTGGAGCGTTCAGCGGTAATTCTTCATCCACTGCATTGGGTACAGTCCAGTAAACATCAATATATAGCGACTGGTTACCGTGTAGATTTCCTGTACCTGAAAAAGCCACTGCCGGCTGTGCTTCACTTTCAGGAGTTAGCATGATTCCTAAATTGGTTGTGGGATCATTCTTCCACATTTTGAAAGCTTCTGTTATATCCCATTCAATCCATTTATCTCCGCCTGAAACGTCCTGTCTGTTTGCAAGGTCTGTTAAATCTCCCCCTCTTGGACGGTTGTTCCATGTCTTCTTTCCATTTCCATACCAATCGGCGGCAATCATTTTTGCATCTACACCGCGCTCTGGATATGCTTGTCCTGAATATTTATATGCCCATAACTTTGTTGTCAAAATAGCTACATCTGGCATCCCCTGAATGAACTGCGTTATATCATTAATTCTTATGTATGACCATGATTCTCCATAGATAATTCCATCCATTGATACAAGGCTTCCGTCTTCAAATCCCGCATACAGATATGAAATGAAGTGTTCTCTGTCTGGTCCTGACGAATATCCTTCAAAGGATTGCACTACTGCCGATGTTAAATTTCCATGGGTAATTTCATGTGAAGGGTCTATAACCACTGGGTATGCACGCTCTGGTGCATTAAGCCATTCACTGTCAGGCGTAACTGTTAAAATCACTTTACCATCAGCTTTATCAAGTGACAGCTCTATATCCTGTGATATCTCTCCTGAGGCGTCTGTCATTAATGGTGCGTTTATTTTAAATATGGGCTTGCTTCCATCATATCCTGTTACAATGTTATTTTCCAGTTCAAAGGAAATTCCTTTTGCTTTTAGTTCATATGAAAAAACTGTGTCTTTAACTGGTTTATTGAGTATGATATCCTCTTTAACACTCGCTCCCATTGCTGTATATTGTAAATCTACACCATCTGCAATACTGTTATATCGAAGGGCGTTTTCAAGAGCCACAGCATTTTTCAAAGTACCAAACAGAGGTGTTATCTTCAAAGCCTTTCCATCTTTGCCTATGATAATGCTTTTACCATTCTTGGGCAGTGTTAGCTCATATGAATTGGCGGTGTTGATGTATGATCTGCCATCTTCTACAAGTGTGTTGTCTACATCCTTTTCATTGCCTTTGCTATCTATGTATGTAATTGGGTCATCAAACATTCTTGTTACATATGTGCCGTCCTCCAATAGGTATGTGCGGCTGTTTCTGTCATGGTAAACCTCGGCACCTTTTAAGTCAAAACCGTCTATCTCTCCATATAGATTAGGATTTTTTAGGATGACCTGTGTTTTCTTTGCAATCTCATTCCAGATATTTGCTTGGTCAACGCGGTCAAACTCAGTATTGGGGTTTGGCTCAAGGTCAATTCCAAGTGCAAATACATTTGGCGCTGTACTAAAGATTATTGATATTATTAGTATGATGCTGATAATTTTTTTACTTATTTTCATTTTATGGTCCCCTTTTCGTAAATTGTGAATGACATTAGAAGTGATGTTGTTCCTATAACTGGAAATATAACCATTTTTAAAATTGCTGTTATTGTTAGATTTTCAATGTAGTTAAATGGTATTAAGACCAGATATCCTATGCCAAAGGTGGTTAGGAAAAATATTAATAAGTAGAAATATATTTGTTTTGTGCTTTTGAGTCCTGTTATTAGGGTTTCTTTTATACTGCCTCTTTCCATTGTGAAGGTGAGGAAGATGTTAAAGAATATGGGAAGTATCAAAAATGTTAATATGCTTGTTACTATATTGATGATACCTTTTATTTGTTCTATGCTAATTGTTTCTTTTGCTATTGAATATATTAAAGTGGATATTAGTCCGTAAATTATACTTACGAATAGACCTGCTACCAAAAGTATTAATATTAGTATGAGAAATCTGCCTAAACCTTCAAATGGCTTAGAAAATGTGCTATTTCTCAATATGTTTTTTACTTTTGCAGATAATATTAGGAGGAGTGATGTTATTCCGGCAAATGAAATAACGGCGATAACTAGACTTAAGAGAAATTTATCTGTGGTTCCTTCTGTTACTCTTTGATAAAATACTGGAAATATGTATGAACCGATTGCTGTTGTTATGAGGCTTATGCAAAATGCAAGTATTATTGGTGTTGGTTTAAATATTTTTGTGCCCATGACGCGTTACCCTTCCTGTATTTATATTATATACGTTTGATTATATATTATTTGGTAACATTTGGCAATTACTTTCACTCTTCATTTTTTGAAAACATAAAAGTAGCTTTACATCATTTTATATATTTCCCATATTCTGTTATTATTCATTTGTATATCAAATCCAATTGGCAATTTTGCAATAATCTTTTCCAGCGTCTCATCCAGTTCAAATACCGTTTTTAATGATATTAACGACATTGTTTGAGGGTCATCATGCTGTTCACCGCATGTTACCCACCATTCACAACCTTCTTCAAAATGCCCAATATATTGTATTTGTCTGTCCTTTGTGAGTACATGATTGCAGACCAACACTGTTGCTGACTCTTCTTTTGTAATAATTTCTTTTGCTGAATAAATGCGCAAAAATTTCTTTTTCATATATTTAGCTTTTTTCTTCTCAAACTTCTCTTTCTTCATAATCTTCAATGGCATTAAGGACAAACATGTTGCCTTTGTATTTTCAATGTAAACAACATTTNCATTAACAAAGTCAAATACTGCTTTGATAGCTTCATCATCATTTGCAATATGCCAATGACCTGTAAAACCTTTATAACTGCCTTTAAGATTAATACAACCTTCATCCAATATAGATGTATAGTTACCTTCAAAATATTCAAGCCATAAATATTTATGAAAAATAATCAAAAGACAATTCCTCGATACATCAAACCATAGTTTATCTTTAAAATTTTCATCGTTTTTTAGTTTCTCATAAAGTCTATTCATTGTTAGCCTCCGTCTTCATAAAAGCTATATTACAGCAACAGGAGCGGTTCTATAAACCGCTCCTGTTATTTTTCACACTATATTAAACCAAAAACAACTTAAATGAAAGATCAAACTTCTTGTCATACAATCTATATTTTTTAATCAACTCTGGCCCACAAGAAGCCGAACCAATTCCGCTTTGACCAAAGTCAATGCGCAGAACTGTTTTATCTGATGGTTTAAGTTCCCAATTGTGTCTTGCTCTGTACAATTCCANTTGCGAATAAGGNAGTACACACAAGTCAACAGGTTTCTCTGTTGATTCTATATAAATACCACTGCCTTCTTTATCCTTAACACTGCCTTTAAGAACATTGATATGGTTACCATTTGCCTGAGGGAAAATATAGTCATTGTACAATTCCTCAGCAGTTGCCTTAAACATTCCCATGTACACAGAATTTTTCTTATCTCTGTAACACTCATTTGGCCCCATACCAAAGAATTCAACATTATTAATTGATTTATCAAGTTCCATAGTAAAACCAAAACATGGCAGCCAAGGCTCATTTTCTGTTACAGTAACTTTTGATTCAAAATTTATTTCGCCATTGCCACAAACTGTCCAAATACCTTCAACTGTTGCGACTGGAGGATTGGAAACACTTGATACGGCAAATTTAGTTATAATAACAACCTTATCCACTTCCTTTTCAACAGACAAATCATATACAAAATGGTCTGTTCTGTCAAAACCATATCTTCTCCATTGGTCACGTTGACTATCATTGTCTGTAGGAGCTCTCCATGCATCAAATTTAGTTGGACTTAATAAAGTTTCTCTCCCTTTAATCACAATATTTTCAAATTTTGCACTTTCCTTATTAAACACACACTTAAAATCATCTGTCCAAACGGTCAAGTACATATCTGTTTCATCAGTGTTAATTGCTTTTTGTGGCAGAACCTTTTTGATTATCTCTCCTTTTATTTCAAACTGAGAAAATGCACGAACATTTCCATCCTCTTCAAAATAAATTTTAATATGTGCCAATCCCTCACCCAAATCAGGATATGAAACGACAATTTCCTCTGTATCCCTTGGTGCAATATTTAAATTACCCAACGAACCAGTAGCAACAATCTTGCCCTCTAAAGTCACTTCCCATTTACATTCCAGATGAGAAAGAGATATAAAATCGTACAAATTCTTAACTTTAAAAATACCTTTAGTTATATCTACACTTTCAATTTTGACAGGCGCTATAACATGTTTAACTTCTATCAAACCTGTTGTAGGTTTTCTATCTGGAGTTACCAAACCATCCATACAAAATCCACCATCATGGTCAGGTTCATTAAAATCTCCTCCATATCCATACTTAACTGCTCCACTCTCAGTTTCTCCCAGAGGGAATGCATGATTACACCATTCCCAGACAAAAGCTCCACAGAAAATATCGAAATCATAAATAACATCCCAATAATCTTTAGCATCACCATTATTATTACCCATTGCATGAGTATATTCACATAATATTAATGGTCTGTCAGTGTTTCTATCCTCACATATCTCTTTGCAGTGACTTACCCACGGGTACATCCTGCTATACAAATCCGGACCTCTTCTATCTCCTGCTCCCTCATAGTGTGTCAAACGGCTTGGGTCTCTGTCCTTAAACCATTTACAGCCTTCGAGAGTATTTTTTCCATATCCGGATTCATTACCCAAAGACCATATAACTACTGATGTACGGTTCTTGTCCCTCTCCACCATCAATTCCAATCTATCCAACAAAGTCGGCAACCACTCATCCATTTGCATTAATGAATCCATATTGTATTTAGGTCCTGCTTCTCCCATACCATGTGATTCAACATCAGCTTCATCCATTACATAAAGTCCCATTTCATCACAAAGCTGTAAGAAACGCGGGTCATTTGGATAGTGTGAAGTACGAACAGCATTAATATTATGTTCCTTCATAATACTTAAATCCATAATCATTTGCTCTTCTGTTGCCGCATATCCTGTATCTGGATATGAGTCATGACGATTTACACCTTTAAACTTTATTGCAACATTATTTAAATGTACTACATTGTCTATAATCTCAATTTTGCGAAGACCAACATTTTCATAAATATATTCACTTCCGCACTTGATTTCCATTCTATACAGATATGGGGCTTCCGCATTCCAAAGAATAGGATTTTCTATATCAAATGTTACTCCATTTGAATCTGCACTCTTCTCTTCTATTAAATTGCCTTCCATATCAAAAAGTGTAACCATTGATGGTGTATCACATTTTACACTTACACTTTTCAGTGTTGTAGAAATTTCATAATCATGAAGGTGGTTATGTGGTCTATTTAAAAGATATACTTCTCTAAATATTCCAGATAGTCTGAATTTATCTTGCGCCTCATAATAACTGCCTGTACACCATTTCATAACTATAACAACAATCTGATTCTTGCCTTTTTTTAAACAAGAAGTAATGTCAAATTCACTTGTCATATGTGATACTTGACTGTATCCTACAAATTTACCATTTATAAATACAAAGAAACAACTGTCTACACCCTCAAATACCAATGATGTGAATTCATCATGGGTATTGTCAAATTCACGTCTGTATACGCCGCAAGGATTTTCCTTTGGCAAGTATGGCGGATCGCAAGGAAACTGATAACGCATGTTTAAGTATTGTATAATATCATATCCATGAAGCTGCCAATTTGCTGGCACTGGTAGTTTACCTGTAAATTCAGAATTGAAAATATCCTCTGGTACTTCTTCAATTCTCTTATAGAACATAAAGTCCCATTCTCCACAAAGTGATACAAATTGTTTTGACTCGTCTCTCTTTGTTCCCTTTGATATTTGTTCATTAAAAGGTACATAATAGGAACGAGGTTTTAGCGTGTTTACATGAAGAGTATTTAAGTCCTCATAATATTTTTTTATCTTCAAAATATGCTCCTCCTTAGATATTTATAACTTGTTTAATTTTTAAAATTCCTCTGTATTATATCTGATAAAGCTTTCTCTTTCAATTAAACGGCAAAAAAATTATATAAGTATCAATATTGTGTAAATGTCGAAAAATTTATATACTAAAAACCGTTTTAAAGACTGTTCATCTCTAAAACGGTTTTAATTATTCAACTTAATTTAATTATTCTTATGCTTTTCCGTCACAACCAAGTACATTAACCAATTTTCTCTTAACCATATCTTTAATTGCAGCTCTTGCAGGACTTAGATATTGTCTTGGGTCAAAGTGTGATGGATTTTCATCAAAATACTTTCTTACAGTACCTGTCATTGCAAGTCTTAAATCAGAATCAATGTTAATCTTACAAACTGCCATTTTTGCAGCTTCTCTTAACATTTCTTCAGGAATACCTATTGCATCAGGCATCTTTCCACCATGTTCATTAACCATTTTTACAAACTCAGGAATAACTGATGATGCTCCATGAAGAACGATTGGGAATCCTGGTAATCTCTCTTCAACTTCTTTCAGAATGTCAAATCTAAGCTGTGGATTCTGACCTGGTTTGAATTTGTATGCTCCATGTGAAGTACCAATAGCTATTGCCAATGAGTCAACACCTGTTTTCTCAACAAATTCCTGAACCTGTGCAGGGTTAGTATATGATGCATCTTCGTCAGATACATTAACATCATCTTCGATTCCTGCAAGTCTTCCAAGCTCACCTTCAACAACAACTCCACGTGCATGAGCATATTCAACTACTTTCTTTGTAACTTCAATATTATCTTCAAATGAATGATGTGAACCATCAATCATTACTGATGTAAATCCACCATCAATACATGATTTACACAATTCAAAGCTATCACCATGGTCCAAGTGAAGAGCTATTGGAAGGTTTGTTTCAATGATAGCAGCCTCAACTAATTTTACCAAATAAGTGTGGTTTGCATATTTTCTTGCTCCTGAAGAAACCTGCAGAATCAAAGGTGCATTTACCTCTTTTGCAGCTTCTGTGATACCTTGGATAATTTCCATGTTATTAACATTGAAAGCACCTATAGCATATCCGCCTTCATAAGCCTTCTTAAACATTTCAGTAGTGTTAACTAATGCCATAATCTTAAATCTCCTTTACAATTTTCAAAAATATTTTTCAAATGTTATTTTGTAACTACAACTTTCTTTAAGTTTGCAAAGCGTGGAAGTCCGTCAACAAGAAGCGGCCTTGTCTCTCCTTGAATTAAAGGAAGTGCATAGTCAATGAATTCCTGAGTTACAAAGTTACCTTCTTCATTTATCCACTCTCTTGGAATCTTCTTTTCTGTGTTTGCAACTGATGAAAGCGGAAGCAATTTCATATTACATTTGTAAGTACTTCCTGCTTCTCTTTCAAACCCTACCATATAGTCAGTTATGCCTTCACATGCTTTCTGAACAGCAGTTTTTCCAGCTTCATATGATTCATTTACATCATTCAAAGAACCACAATGCGCCGCACATCTCTGCAACAGTGAAAATTCAATTCCGCGAACTTTACATCCTAATTTATCTTTAACAATATTTGCAAGTGTAGTTGCAACACCTCCAAGCTGAGCATGTCCAAAAGAATCTCTTGCTCCGCTGTCAGCAACATATCTTCCGTCAGCAAGCTTTGCGCCCTCTGATACTGCAACTATAACTTTTTTCTTTTCTTTATATACTCTTTCAACATCAGCTAGGAACTTGTCCATATCAAATACCAATTCTGGTAAGTAGATAAGGTCAGGTCCATTTCCTTTAGCCGCAGCAAGTGCTGATGCCGCTGTGAGCCATCCTGCATTTCTTCCCATTACTTCAAGTACTGTTACCATTCCTGTGTCATACACTCTTGCATCATGATAAACTTCCATAAATGAAGTTGCTATATATTTTGCGGCACTTCCGTATCCAGGACAATGGTCAGTACCAAACAAGTCATTGTCTATTGTCTTTGGAACACCCATTACACGACATTCATAGCCTGATTTTTGCATAAATTTACTGATTTTGTTACAAGTGTCCATGGAATCATTTCCACCATTGTAAAAGAAGTATCTAATATCATATTTCTTGAAAACTTCAAGTAATCTTTTATAATCTGTATCATCTTCTTCAACACTTTTTAATTTATAACGGCATGAACCCAACGCTGAAGAAGGAGTAGTCTTTAATAAATCCAATTCAAAGGAATCTTCTTTACTTATATCATAAAAAACTTCGTCAAGAATTCCTTTTATTCCATGTGCCGCACCATATACGGCTGTTATATTCTCCTGCTTCAATGCTTCCTGCAGTACACCCGCAGCACTCGCATTTATAACAGATGTTGGTCCACCGGACTGTCCAAATATACATGCACCTTTTAATTCGCTCATTTATTTTTCCTCCAAACAAATTTTTCTACGTCAGTCAATATACCATAAATCGCCAGTTATTGCAATTGAAAAAAACAGACCGTTTCAATGAAACGGTCTGTTCTGACATTTTTCAAAAATGCTTTTTAACCTTTTGTTATTTTTACATTATCATATCTTGCGTCAAGTTTGTAAACACGGAATCCGATAGCACCTGATGCATGATCATCTTCGTCAGCATCAAATACAGGCTCACTCATGTCGCCTACATAAAGCTTAATGTTTTCGCCGTTTGCTACGATTTTGATATGTACCATTACATCATCTTCTACGTCAGCCTCGCCTCTTTCAATTTCAGTCCAAGCTTTATCTACAACTTTACCTACAATATATCCGCCTGGGAACACACCTACATAGTAACCATTGTAGCTGTCAGCACCATTTCCACAATCGGAAGCACGGAATATAAATCCTGCATCATTTCCTTCACCTGTTGGAGCAACATCAGCTTCCAAAGTAAAGTTCGCATAATCAGAACCATCTATAACAGATTTAGCTCCGCCATTTGTATCACCAGTAATTGTGTACTCTCCGTTTTCAATAGCCCATGTTCCTTCATAGTTAGTAACCCCTGTTATAGCAGCCGAAAAATCATTTGAATAATCTGGTTTCGGTGCATCTGCCGCCGGTGTTGTTGCCGCTGGTGTTGGTGTAGCTGGTGTTGGTGTAGCCGGTGTTGGTGTTGGTGCCTTTGTTGCATTAGCACTTGCACTTGCGCCTGCAGTTGCACTGGCTACTGGCTCTTCTGAAGAACATCCCACTAGTCCAAAGGAAAGCACCAAAACTAAACTTAGCACAATTAAAGCATATTTTTTCATAATTATTCCTCCAAGAAATATATTTTTGCTAATAATAACATATCCATTTCATTTGTTCAATATTTTTTGACAAAAATACGACTTAATCTGATTTACAACGTATTATCGGTTAAACGAATTTTATTCAATATAATTCACAATAAATATATTGCAGTTTCACAATATATATGTCAAAATATTACCCATGAAAACTATAATTATTAACAAAAGTCAGCATAATAAAAAAATAGTCCAGGTAATAACCTCAGTTTTTCCGGAGGTCTCTTTAAGTTCTGTTTATAAAGCATTGCGCCGCAAGGACATTAAAATCAACGGTAAACGAATTAAGGAAGATATTTCAGTCAGAGAAAATGACTTTATAGAAATTTTTATTGATGATTCTATCTTGATAAAAGAAGCCAGTCTGACCATTTCATATGAAGACAATAATATACTCATAATAGATAAACCTCAGGGACTTAAGGTTCATCCAGATGGAGAGAACAACATTAAATCCCTGATTGAAATTTTAAACGAAACATACAAAATGGAAATATATCTATGCCACCGTTTAGACAGAAACACAGGTGGATTGATTATCGCCGCAAAGGATAAGCTGTCAGCGGAAATAATTTCAAATAAAATCAAAACAAACGAAATCCGAAAAATATACCGCTGTCGTGTTCATGGTAAACCTCCAAAACAACATGATATTTTATCCGCACATCATACTAAAAGTTCAAAGAACAGCCTTGTCTTCATAAGTGATGAACAAACACCTAGTTCCAAGAAAATTCTTACAGAATATCAGTTTATAAGCTTTGACAAGGACACAAATACCTCTATACTCGAAATAACATTAATCACCGGAAAAACACACCAAATAAGAGCTCACATGGCACACATTGGTCTGCCTGTTGTTGGCGATGGGAAATATGGCTCCAACAAAGTAAAAAAGCAACTGGGCGAAAAGCAAAAATACCAATCTCTCTTTTCACACAAGATTGAATTTTCCTTTACCAGCCCAGCGGGAAAACTTGATTACTTAAAAAACAAAATCATTTTGCGGCAAACATCTGAACTATAATTTTTCCATAAACAGGGCTTGTGTATACACCAATCCCCGTCTCGTCATAATCTGGATTCACAATATTTTTCTTATGTCCTTCAGAACCCATCCAGGCATAATATGCCCTTTCCACATTCTGATTTCCTGCTATATTCTCGGCACCAGAAACAAATTCAATTCCGTATGTTTTCATCATTTCAAATGGTGTTCCAAAGGCTTGTGATTTGTGTGAAAAATAATTATTTTCCACCATGTCTTTGGCTTTATCATATGCTGTTCTCGCCAGTTCCTTGCTATACACTATTTCCGGAATATTTTCTGCCATTCTTGCCGCATTGACAAGTTCAAATAATGTTTTTTCATCATAACTAAGCGCAGTCACCACTTCTCCATGTTCTTCCAGTGCTTCACCCGAAGAATCATCTGCTTCCTGTACATTACTTGATGGCGCAAGAAACTCACCATGAACACATCCTGTCTTTCCACTCGCTTGGTCATATACAAAATACCACTCGTTTAACTTTCCCAATACCTGCAATGATTGAGCCTTTTCAAGCTTTGCAACCACTGCCATTGACTCAGACGGCCCTTGTCGCATATTCAAATTATCTGTACTGACAACCGCAGTTTCAAAGCTCACCCTTTCAATGGATATCTCTGAGGCAGAAACACTCACTCCCAACGCAACAATCACCACCAGAATCAAAAGTCCCGCCAACAATTTTTCAATTTTACTCATAAAAAGACCTCCGTTTCAATACTTGTATGTTAAGTATTTCCAGAAACGGAGGTTAATATGTACAGTAATCTGATTTTAATATGCTCTTCCCCAGACAACCATTTTTTCAGCCGGTTTTCCGCAACAGAAACATTTATCTGAAACCTGCTCCTGTTCAAAAGGCATACATCTTGCAGTAGCAGCAGTCTTTTCCTTAACTGCGGCTTCACATTCTTTATCTCCACACCACATTGCTTTTATAAATCCAGGTGAAGAATTGAGTATTTCCTCAAACTTCTCCATGCTTTCCGCAGTGTAAGTCCTCGCTTCTCTGTGTTTTTTAGCTTTGTCAAGTAAATTAGCTTGAATATCATCAAGCATATTTTTCACATTTTCCTGAATATCCATCAAGCGAAACAATTGTCTTTTCTCCTGTATCTCTTCTTGCAAGCACACACTGATTATTTTCAATATCTTTAGGTCCGATTTCCAAACGCAGAGGAACACCCTTCATTTCATATTCGCTGAATTTCCAGCCAGGCATTTTATCCGAATCATCAAGCTTAATTCTGCAAACACTATCAAGTTTAGCTTTTAAATCAGCCGCCTTTTCCAAAACGCCCTCTTTATGTGCCGCAATAGGAACTATAACAAGCTGTATAGGTGCAACAGCAGGAGGTAAAACCAACCCATTATCATCACCATGAACCATTATTATTGCCCCAATAAGTCTTGTAGTCATTCCCCATGAAGTCTGGTGCACATATTTAAGCTGATTATCTTTATCTGTGAACTGTATTCCAAAAGCCTTTGCAAATCCATCTCCAAAATTATGGCTGGTACCTGACTGCAATGCTTTACCATCATGCATCAGACTCTCTATAGTATATGTTGCCTTTGCTCCTGCAAACTTTTCCTTTTCCGTCTTCAATCCTTTTATCACAGGTATTGCCAGACAATTTTCACAAAATTCCGCATAAACATTCAGCATTTTGATTGTCTCAGTCTCAGCCTCTTCCTCTGTTGCATGGGCAGTATGTCCCTCTTGCCATAAGAATTCAAGAGTTCTCAAGAATGGTCTTGTAGTCTTTTCCCATCTAACAACGGAACACCACTGATTATATAATTTGGGCAAATCCCTGTATGACTGAACAGTATTTGCATAATGCTCACAAAATAGAGTTTCTGAAGTGGGGCGTACACATAATTTTTCTGTGAGAGGTTCTGTCCCACCATGAGTTACCCAAGCCACTTCTGGCGCAAATCCCTCTACATGATCCTTTTCCTTTTGAAGCAAGCTCTCGGGAATAAACATAGGCATATATACATTTTCATGTCCTGTCTCTTTAAACTTTCCGTCTAAAATCTTCTGTATATTTTCCCAGATAGCATATCCATACGGTCGAAGTATCATACAACCTCTAACACTTGAATAATCAATGAGTTCTGCCTGTTTCACTATATCAGTGTACCATTTTGCAAAATCCACTTCCATTGAAGTTATCGCCTCAACCATCTTTTTGTCATTTCCCTTTGCCATATCCCAAACCTTCCTTACTTATAATAAAATACCGTTTACATCTGTTTAAAGATTATCCGTTTTTTTTTATACTTTGTCAACTTTTTAATAAATATGATATAATAACCTAAAAACCGCTTGTGAAAGGAGCTCTAGGGTTGCGTTTTTCAAAAATATCTTTAGCCATATTCATACTGATTTTTTCCATTATACTCTCTGTCAATACATTTAATGTCTGGGCAGTTGAACCCGAACCTTCTGTATCGTCAAGTGCAGAGTTCGCTATTATTATAGATATTGACAAGGGTCAAGTTCTGTTTGAAAAACAAGCTGACAAACAATTTTCTGCTCTTCTTTTGTCCAAGCTTATGACTGCTTTAATTTCTATTGAAAAACTCCCTCCCAACTCAAATGTAACAGTCAGTGCAAATGCTGCCGCCGCACAACATCATGAAGTAACTCTTGAATCGGGTAATATATATAAACTGGACGAACTGCTTGCCGCAAACCTGCTGGCAATGTCAGACAATTCGGCAACCGCACTCTTTGAGGCTGTTGAATCCAATCCTGAGGAATTTGTAAAATTAATGAATTCCAAGGTTACCTCTCTTTCAATGAACAGCACAAAATTTGACACCCCTCTTGGCAGAGATGAAGATTCATATACAACAGTTAGAGATATGTCAAATTTAATGATAAATGCTTTAAATACTCAGCCATTTAGAGATATATTCTGTTCAACAATAAGATTTATCAATACCTTATCTATGAATCCACGAGGTTATGTGAGAAATACAAATGAAGTACTCTTCAACTATGAATGGGCAAAGGGCGGATGCCTTCTTTCAACCGATGAGGGTTTAATTTCCTCAATAATATATGCCAACAGAAATGATATGAACCTACTTCAAATCACTATAAATTCTTCGGTTGAAAGCTATATAGAAGAAAGCATATCTATGTTTGACTACTGTTTCTTTGGTTTTGAGAAAACACTTCTTGTCGCCAAAGGTGAGGTTCTTGATGCCACTGTCATTTCAAATGAATCTTTGCCATTGATTGCCGCAAATGATGTTTTCTATATTTCCCCCAAAGGCAAAAACATAATTAAAAGCAATGAACTTCTTTTAATTGAAAATGTCAGTACCCCTATAGAAGAGGGTTCTTACATGGGTTCCATTAAATATACTTTAACGGACGGAACAACAATATCTGTATCAGTTCAGGCAGGAAGTAATATATATTCTAGCAGTGCCGCCTTAAACGATATTTTAGAAGCTCTCAATTCAAACAAAGATATTGTAACTCTTATAATGATAATCAGCTCATTTATTGCAATCATTATAATCTCTAATTCATGGCATTTCTTTTCCAAGAAAATTTCAAGGAAGCAAATTAAATAAGTCTTCAGCTATCTGCTGCATCCATCCCGCCGCACCTGTGTACCAAGTCCATCCTCCCCTCCCAGCTATCTTGCCATCTGGGTCGGAATAAACATCTGCTGCAACAGCATATGGCTCAACTCTGTAANTCTTNNGATCTCTCAAGAGGAGTTCTTGTATGATTTACAGGATTGAGAATATCCAAAATACGTACAGCCTTTTCAATATATTCATTTTTCATGCTAGGAACAAGCTCTGCCATACTCAAAAGTCCCTTTACATACCAAACAGCCGCATGTGTATATTGACCTCCATTTTCACGTACTCCTGCAATATATCCCATTATATATCCGGGATTGGGTTTGCTCTTTACAAATGGCGGATCCAAAAGTTTTACTAACCCAAGATTATAATCTGTAAGATATTTTTCAACAGAATCCATTGCTCTTATCAAATGAGCAATATATGTTTCCTTTAATTCAGGTTCTAAAATCATATTTTTATCCAATTCATTCAGAGTTATTGCTCCCCAAGATTGCGATATTGAATCTATTGAACACTCAGGAGAGGTTACTGACCCCAACACCTCACCACTATCAAAGTATGCCCTTCTGTACCATGCACCATCATATGCTTCAGTATCAATTACAACGAGCAATCTTTTAACCTCTTGCATAAATTCACTACATTGCTCTGTATCTCCCATATGTTCCGAAACCTTTACAAATCTATTTAAAACACATAGCAAGAACCATGCAAGCCATACACTTTCACCCTTTTCGCCTCCAACTTCATTCATTCCATCATTCCAATCACCGCCTCCCATAAGCGGCAATCCATGAACTCCGTATTTCATAGCATATTTTATTGCTCTTACGCAATGCTCATACACTGTTCCCTCTTCTTCCGAAATTGATGGAAGTTCATAACGTTCTTTTTCATCAGGTGCTAAAACATCACTCTCAAGAAATTTTTCATATGAATTTAAAATTTCCCAATCCTTGCTCTTTTCCAGATATTCAGAGACAACATAGGGCAACCATAATAAATCATCAGAATACCTACTCCTTATTCCTTTTCCGTCAGGTTCATGCCACCAATGCTGAACATCCCCCTCTTTAAACTGACGACGACAACAATGCAATATCTGTTTCTTGGTAATGCCACTGTCATATTTTATAAATACCAGTGAATCCTGTAACTGGTCACGATAGCCATATGCCCCGCCTGATTGATAAAATGCCGTCCTTCCATATAAACGGCAGGAAAGCGCCTGATACAGCAACCTTCCATTAAACATAAGATTCCTTGAATTTTCCTTAAAATCAAAAGATACATCTTTGAATTTTTCATTGTAATACCTCTCTGATGATAAACCAAAATCTTCGCTCCCCTGTTCCGCCAAACTGAGCATTTCTTCCGCTTCTCGCCTACTCCCAGCTTTTCCTGTAACAAAGCATATTTCATGTATCTCTCCAGCTTCTGCCTCAATTCTGCTCTCCTTTGAAAAATACATAATATTTTCCTGTGAGCCATACACATTTTCTGGCAAAACATTCCTTATAATTACACCATTTTTCAGGAACTCACGATGCAAATGCCTCATTGTTCTAAGCGGACTCACACCAATAACCGGCTGAACCTCATAAGAAAATAAAATATTCAATCTCTCTTTTGAATTGTTCTTAACTGTAACCTCTGTTATTTTGACGGGTTTTTCAAATGAACAAAATATCTTTATATAGATTTCTATATCATTGATTACAAATTCAAGCAGAGTATACCCTAAACCATGCCTTGTTACATGGGGTATCTCACCACTTAAAAGTCCAATTCTAAGCCCTCTTTCCAAATCTTCAAAATATAATTCCTCCGACAAAGGTTTCCTGTAGATATTGTTATTCCATGGAGTAAGTCTATTTTCTCTGCTATTATCTGCCCATATACAACCCTGTCCATCTGAATCCACTGTAAATCCAAAACTGGGCGATGCAATTACATTTATCCATGGGTGCGGCGGTTTATTGTAAATTAAATATTCATTTGTATTTTTATCGAAAAATCCAGTTCCATTGTCAAAAATTCTCTGTTCTACATTCGGAAGAATTTGCCTTGCCTCATACTCAATTCCATTATTTATATTGGATTGTGATGTTATATACTCGTATTCAATGTCAAAATACTTTACATCAAATATTTCATTGTTAAATATGACACTCGCAAAAGCTAAAAGACCCTTTTTTAATCCTGATGTCAATTCACTTCCTCTTATAACTTTTGCACACCCATCAAAATTAATTGAAGTTATCATATTGTAAACAGGCTGAATATAACTACTTGGTTCTTCAGCAACAAATATCAAATCTATGTGCAAATCCTTTTCTCTGAAAAATCTTACTGTCTCCATCAATTTTAAAATCCATTCCGCTCCATGTGAAGCATCTATAAAACTCAAAATCAAAGGATTATCCAAAGATATACCAAAAGTCCACAATTCTCCCCTTTCAATATTGCATTGTGAAATCTCATTTTGAAAAATGTATTTTTCAGCGCTATGATAAAAAAGGTGCGGCAATATATCAAGAGCAAATTCTTCTGTATCATTCCTCGTTTTTAGCTTTGAAAGAGAAAATGCTCTATCCGCATTTGAAAAGTCATCATATTTATCAGAAAGCTTTATAAGTTCTGCCCTGTTCTCTCCCATTCCAAAGAGAAAACTAAATTCCAACACTTCTCCCGCACCTATTTTTACTCTTCTTGTAAGTGTTGCCCTCTCTCCTGAAAGTTCAGTATGCAAATCACCTATAATATCTCCTTTATTTACAGGGAAGGTACAAAATCCATAAAAATATGGTTTCTTCTCATCTTTGGGACGCTTCGCCGCTATAACTATCTCTCCATTTTCAACATATTCAGTTGTTATAAACAAATTGTTGTATACCGGATGTGACATATGTTCATGAATTGATGCAAGTGCAAATGATATATGACCGCTTATCTCCATAACAAGTTCCTGCTCACTATGATTTATAATATTTGTCCTTCTTATTTCAACATTATCTTCAGCAGAAACTGTAATATCTGTATTAATTTCCAGACTTCCATATTTAATTGAAAAACCTATACTCTCTCCGCCGAAATAAAAATCATATTTATCCGCACGTCGACCCAAACCTATTATTGAAAAAGTTTCACCGCTATCAATATTTTTTACTTTACAGTCAAACCCTCCTGAATACTCCTTTCCATCAAACTCCCATTCTGCTAAAATTTTATCATTAAACTTGCTATACCCAATACCTTTATTATTTATAAATAAACTATACTGCCCATTTGAAACAAGTCCGCATGATGGCATTTTTCCTGCTGTAGGATATCCTGAAACCACCTTATTTGTTTCAACCATTTCTTCATCATGCCTGATTTTTGCTCTGTTATCACCCATTACTGCATCATTTTGAGGAGTTCCTCCAAGGGGTACTTTCTCACACAATAGATATTCTGCACCTTTGATATACGGAATTGAATGGAATCTTTTCTTCATGAGGTCCTCTAAAATAAAGTTATGAATGGATATAAAACTCATTCCCAGATGATGTGCCATATAGCTCTTTACAATTTTATATTTTTCACCAGAATTTTTCTCTGATGTATAATCAATTGCTTCATAATAACCATAATCACCATAAGCTCCTATTGCTCTTATAATTTTCAAATTTTCTGTAACCTTATCTGGTGCAAGGGTAAGCGCTAAAATACTCCCATAGGGAGCAACCACAAACTCCTCCCCCAAACCTTTTTTCAAACCAAGACGGGGAACTCCAAACGCCTTATACTGATAATTCAAATTCAAATCAAATTTATAAAATCCTGATTCGGAAATCCCCCATGGTCTTGTCCTCGCTTTTACATAATCAATCTGTGCAAGAACACATGTAAGCAATGCTTCATTTAGAATTGAAGCTTCAAAATTCTTCATAATTAGATTGGGCATAAGGAATTCAAAAACTGTACCTGTCCATGAGGCAAGTCCTATATGTCCTTTTACTGTTACTGGTCTTCTTCCCAGATACTTCCAGTGCTTTTCTGGAACTGTTCGCTTTGCCGCTGCAATAAAGCTTGTCTGCCTTGCCTCAGAGACAAGCAAATCATAATAGGAATTTGAAAGGCGCCCATCATCAAAGTTAAACCCAATTGAAAAGAGATGTCTTTCCTCATCATACAACGGAGCAAAATCCATATCATTAGCCAATCTTTCACACCTTTGTGCAAGTTCTCCTGCACCCATTTCAGAGAGTGCTACAGCCACAGTCAATAAATATCCCTGCAAATTCCCGCTGTCTACTGTAGAAATATAGTGAGGGCGAAGAGGGATAAGACTCATTGTGTCATACCAGTTGTATAGATGTCCGTTCCATTTTTCAAGCCTTTCAAGTGTATTCACTGTATTTTCTATGCGCCTTGTCGCCTCTTCAACATCTATAAATCCCATATCCTTTGCCGCAACTACAGATAAAATATAGAACCCTATATTTGTCGGTGATGTGCGATGTGCAACATTAAAAACCGGATCAAATTGTATATTATCAGGAGGAAGGTGATTATCCAGTGCCTGTACAAAGGTTTCATAAAAATTCCACATTCTTCGTGCATCCTCTTTCAGCATTTCCATATCTTCAACATTTATCTTCTCTTTTATCTCCCTCTTCTTCAAAGGTTTTGATATATACCATGCTGTAAAAGGTGCTATAATCCATAGAAATGCAAATAGACACATTAATATTTTTATAATAGGGTTTACTGTGAAAAAGGTTACTGCAAATGCCCCTATACCAAAGAAAACACATGCTTTCATTAAAATTATATAGCTTATCAGATTCCCTTTTAAAACAGTTTCCATGTCAGCCGCTGTAACCCATTCAAGCATCTTTCTTTTGGAGATAGCAAGCCTGTACAGGGTTTTGAAAACCGCACCCAACATAAGACATGCTGTAAACGGCAAAAATGATATTGCAATTATTTTCTGTAACCACAAAGATTGTAAACCTGATATTACATGAGAAAAGGTCAAATATCTCTTGTTCTGTGGATGATTAAATGTATTGATTGCCATTTCTGCAACACCGAGAACTGGTAAAACAAACACAGCCGCAAGTACAAGTCCTATCCACAACATACTCTTTCCTGGCAAAACAAAGCTTCCAATTAACATTAAGAAGAGTGCAGGATCCACCCAACTTCTCCTCAAATTATCAAAGATTTTCCACTTCGATGTTGCATTTAACGGATTGACCACCCTTTTCCCATCTCTATCCTTTACATACTTCATAAGCCATGCAAATATCTGCCAGTCCCCCCTCACCCAACGGTGAAGCCTCATTGCATAAGAATTGTACTTTGACGGATAAGAATCTATCATCTGCATATCATTTATAAAACCTGTTCTGAGATAGCTGCCCTCAAGTAAATCATGACTCAATACCAAATTGTCTGGTATTGCATTTTCCAGCAATTTATTGAACACCTCTATATCATAAATACCTTTTCCTGTAAAAATCCCCTCTCCGCACATATCCATATAAAGGTCTGCAATTTTCACAGAATAGGTATCCATTCCTCCCTGTCCCGCAAAAATCTTTGTAAACATACTTTTGCCCACAGATTCAAGTTCTGTGGTTATTGCTGTTTGAAATATTCCGTACCCCTCTTTTATACACCCTCTATTCTCATCAATTATAGGTCTATTAAGAGGATGTGCAACCGTTCCAACCATATCCTTTATCGAATCAACAGTGAGTTTAGTATCTGCGTCCAATGTAACAGCATATTTAATATCTGGTCTTTCCCTCAGCAGATAGTTGTTATAATCAATTATTGCTCCCCTTTTACGCTCCCTGCCAAGCCATCTGCTTTGTCTTTCATTGTATGTTCTCTTTCTTAGATAGAAATGAAAAATGCCTTCTCCGTATTTTTCATTTAATTTCTCAATTAACTCTATACCTTTTCTTTCAATATTTTCATCCGCTTCCATTACTTCTTGCTGTGCGTCTGGTAGGTCTCCTACTATTGAAAAATATATATTTTCTCCTCCATTTATGGAATACAACATTTCAAGCTGAACACAAAGCTCCTCAACACGTTTTTCAGAAGAGAGCAATGTTGGTATTATAACTGCCACGGAATACTCTTTTGGTATTCCGTCTTTAAAGTCAAGCCTAGGTAAAGTTGCTGGTTTCAATATACTCATAAAACTTTTCTGTACAATTTGTGTGAAAATTTCAAGCATAACAGGAAATGAGAGCAATGCTGCAAGAATAGCAAATAAAACACCAAATCGTTCACTTCTTGTATATGCATAGAGAATGAGAAAAAATGTACTCACTATTGCTCCCGATATGATTGCCGCCTTATATGACATTATTTCCCTGCCATTTCTGCCGCTTTTTATAATGTATTTCCCTATATGCTCATTTTCACTATGTGCCTCTTCCAATGCCTTTTTTGCTATGAAGAATTCCGATACCTTTTCCTTCTTTGCTCTTTTCACCACAGATTTTCTGTAATAATCCTTGCTCACACTATCCATTTTACTGTAAAGTCCTGTTGGATCCCCATTTAAAAGGTCCTCAAGATAGGAAAGTCTCTCAAATAATTTTTGAAAATCAATTCCATCAAAAATACGCAAACTTGAAATCGCATTACCAAGTGATATTTGCAACGCATTTTGTCGCTCATTTTCAAAATTTATAAGCTCATTAAGACTTAAATTTATTGCTTCATATTTGCTATCCACCTTTTCTTTAAATTTTAAGTATTCTACCCTATCCTCTTTTTTCTTGTATGAAAAATGCTCTATCAAGCTACTTTCTCTTTGCGGGTCTTTTGAGAGTATTCTCTCTGCATTCTTTACTCCGCTCATACGGTCTGCTATATCTCTCTGCCGCTTTATCTCATATACCGCATTGCTTATACCACTTATTTTATGAATGAGTTTCATTTTAATCATGATACCAAGCCACCATATCTCATCTGATGTTAATGGAACTATTTCCTGATATGCAGATATAAATTCAAATATTTTATTTTCATCTATTGAACAGTCTGTGTGCGCTATCATTTCCTGCGCGATAAATGTAAGCCGCTCAGGAAGTGCTGATATATCACTTCCGTTCCTTGCACCTTTTATTTCATTTATCTTTCCCAATATTACATAATAATTTTCTATGAGTATTGTTGCCGCTGGTATGCCTCTTTTATCTGTACTGTCTGATTTTTTACTCTTACCCACACTCATATGCATATCTGCATTCAGTTCTTTATATACCTGTCTTATATTTTCAAACTTTTCTTCGCATTCCAATATGCTCGTTTCAATCCTGATTTGAGAATTGCTTATCAAACCATGTTTCTTTGCAAGCTGTCTGGCATGCTGTTTGTACTCCTCTCTTCCAAGAAGAGTTTCATCCATCATCATTATAAATATTACCCCCAAGCTTCGAAGTAATATTATTTTTCCTCTATTGGAAAATTTTATTCATAAATAATCTAGAAGTGTTCTATTAAAAAGCTGCAACTCATCATAAAAAACTCCATGCCCGCTGTTTTCAAAGGTAAACAATCTTGCCTGCGGAATTCCTCTCTTCTGAATAAGCGCAAGTTCATATGGTACAACCTCATCCTTTTTGCCATGAAAAATTCCGGTCGGAACCTTTATATATTCCAAATCTTCCCGCCCGTCCTCGTCTCTCAGTGAACGCATTGTACTCACGGTTGCAATACCAGATGCTTCATTTCCAATTAAAGCAAACCAGTTTTTGATTTCCTCGCTGTTTGGTGTTGCAAGAAGCTTCCTGCTAAAATCATGTGAAAGCTTTGCACAATCCTTCTTTGCTTGTTCAATCAAAGCATCAACTGATTGTTTTGTGACACCATACGGAAAGGTCTTATCTCTTGTAAATTTAGGCACGGCGGCTCCCATAAGAATGAGTTTTTCAACCCCATGGCCGCGGAACCGCCTCATATACCTTGCACAAATAGCGCCGCCCATTGAGAAACCAGCAAAAACAAAATTTGTGAGTTTCATTGTCATTACAACTTGAAAAATATCATCTGCCAGTCTGTCAAAGTCATATCCTCCAAAAGGCGCATCTGACTTTCCAAACCCTCTTAAGTCAATTGTAACAACACGAAATCCATGCTCAGCAAGTACTCTCTTCTGATATTCAAAAATCCTCCCTGCAAGCGGCCAGCCATGTACCATAAAAATGGTCTTCTCCGCTGTCGGATTTAAATCATAAACAGCAATTTTTACATCATCTTTCACTTTTACATAAAACATTCTGCACCTCTGAATTGTTGTGTTTTATATATAATATGAAAAATGCTGGGGTTTGCTACAAAAAAGTAAATTTACAATTTTGATTGCCAAATACAACAAGGTGTTCCTATAAGTTCATCTATAATCAATATACAAAAACATGTTTTCATGGATAAATACACGAACTTTTATGTAAAGCTACTTTAAAAAACACTCATTTTTCAAGGTAGAAATCCGCAAATAAAATCAACAAAAGCCGACATTTTGATATGTCGACTTTTGCTTTGAGTTTCTTATTATTTTAATTTTTCTTAAAATTTAACTCTCTATTGATTTTCTAGATTTTAATAGTTTAAAGGCAAGTGCCGCTATTATGGCACCTATAAATGGGGCGATAATGAATATCCACAATTCTGAGAATTCTACTCCGCCTCCTAAAACTGCGGGTGCAATGCTCCTTGCAGGGTTTACGGATGTTCCTGTAAAATTACTTCCTACAATGTGAACCAATGTAAGTGTACACCCAATAAGTGCTCCTGCAATACGACTATTCTTCTCTTTTGACGTTACAGATAACACAGTGAAAACAAAGATGAATGTTAGTATTATTTCTATTGTTAAAGCAGGTACAACACCTCTGAATCCCACACCATTTGCACCTAAATTTTTCTCTTCAAATCTCGACGCCACTAAAAGAAACTTAATCAAGCCAGAACCCGCAAATGCCCCTAACAACTGTGCAACAATATATCCTCCAAAATCAAGAATACCTATTTTTTTGTTTATAAGCATTGCAATGGAAACTGCTGGATTTATATGACAACCAGAAATATCTCCTATCACATATGTCATAATAATAAAAGCAAGTCCAAAAGCAATAGCTATTGCTAATACACTTTCTCCCCACACAGCTGCTCCACAACCCATAAATACGAGAACCGCTGTTCCACTAAATTCTGCAAAGTATTTCTTTATACTCATCTTTGCCTCCTCTTTTAAAATTTAACTATTTAACTTTTCGAAATCAATCGCATTAACTGTTATTGTATTTTAACCTAAATCCTCCATATTGATTTACATATAAATTGATTCAATTTTCTTTCTGCTGTATCAATTGACACATACGTTTCTCCTATGAGGTGTTTCTCTAAATTCTCAATTTCACAAATAATTTGAGCATTATTTTTCTTATCTTTATATTACTCCACCCACACCTTTAAACTTCTCAATAAAATTTGATATCTTTTGAAATACGCTCTGTTTTTTTGTCAAATATTTAGGATTAAGTGGGCTCATCCTAGGAAGAATTTCATTTATTTCTGTTCCGTTTTCACTTGCATATTCTTTTTTTAATGAAGAAAGAATATACCTCTTTGCTGCATCTACATTGAGATTTTCTTCATTAATCAATTCTTCGGCTTCTCTTTTTTGCTCCTTTTGTGCGAATGAGAAGAAGGAATCAATAATGCTTGCTTTATCTTGAATATCATCTAAATCAGTTTGGTTAATAAAATCTACCACCAAGCTTTCTTTTGCACGATTTCCAATACTGGAACGAATTATACGACGTATTTCTTCAACTAGAATTCCTTTATCTTTTACTTTTTTGTTTTTTTCAAAAATCAGTTCAAGAATATAATCTAAGTTTATTTCTTGTGATTTTAACAAATCTATTTCAAAAACAATATCATCCCAGTCAATTGAATTGCTTTCTTTGTCTTTACCTGCCTTTTCTCGGCGAAGCCAATCTCTAATATCGTTATATGTAGAACGATAATCTTGAATTATTCTTTCATCAGGTATAACTATTCCTTTCATAGCTTCTAAATCTTCATCACTCACATAATGATTTGCTTTGAATTCTTCCAGCGCTTTCAAATCTTGTATATCAATTGATTGCAACGCTTTCAAATTGGTAAATTCATCATAGTTTTGCAATATATTTTCGACTTTTAAATATTCTCCGAATAGTTTTACAAATGCCTTTTTATCCTTCTCGGTAACAATAGCATCAACATTGGGGAATCGTGAATTCAACTCTTCAACTACATCTACATATCCACGACGTGCCTCACCTGTAGAAATGTCAGTAAACCCTTTCATATACTCCTTATAGCTTTTTTCAAGCACTACATTTTTCGTGTTGTTATCTCCAAAGCATTTGATCGCATCTATTGTCGCTTGCTCCAGATTTCTAAAAGCAACAATATTACCAAATGTTTTTGTAGAATCATAAATACGATTAGTTCTCGAAAATGCTTGCATTAAACCGTGGTAGCGAAGATTTTTGTCGACAAACAGCGTGTTCAATGTCGGTGCATCAAACCCAGTTAAAAACATTCCAACAACAATTAAGAGGTCAATCTCCTGCTTTTTAACCCTATTTGCAAGATCACGATAATAATTTTGAAATTCCTTACTATCCCCAAAGTTAGTTGAAAACATTTTATCATAATCTTTTATAGCTAAAGACAAAAACTCCTTTGCACTGCTATCCATTGCAGTTGGTTCAAAAGATTCATCAAGAATTTCCCCAATGGCACTTTGCTCTTCATTAGCCGCAAAAGAAAAGATGGTTGCAATTTTTATAGGTTTATTGCTGTCCTTTTGCAAGTCATTTAGTGATTCATAGTATAGCTTTGCTGCATCAACACTGCTCACAGCGAACATTGCATTAAACCCCTTTGTACCAATATGCGAACGATGGGTTTTCACTCTAAAATTATTGAGAATATACTGGGACACTTCCTTTATTCTTTCAGGATGCAATAAAGCTTCTTTATTTTCAGCATCTGTCAGCTTTTTCTCATCTTGTTCCATTTCTATAGATTTAAACTTTGGACGAACGTCATTGTAATCAACTTTAAATTTAAGAACCTTTTCATCTCTAATAGCATCAGTAATCACATAAGAATGCAACTCTCTTCCAAATACTGAGGCAGTAGTTTCAGCTCCCAAAGCGTTTTCAGGGAATATTGGCGTACCTGTAAATCCAAATTGATAGTACCGTTTGAACTTCTTATTAATGTTTTTTTGTGCTTCACCAAACTGCGAACGATGAGCTTCATCAAAAATAAATACTACTTGTTTATTGTAAATTGGCAACTCCATTTCGCCTTTTATAAGATTATTTAACTTTTGAATGGTAGTTACAATAATTTTATTATCATCTTTTTCAATATTACGCTTGAGTCCAGCCGTATTTTCCGAGCCATTAACACTATCTGGTGAAAATCGTTGATATTCTTTCATTGTTTGATAATCTAAATCTTTTCTATCTACTACAAAAAACACTTTATCTATAAAATCAAGTTCTGTAGCCAATCGAGCGGTTTTAAAACTCGTCAGAGTTTTACCTGAACCAGTTGTATGCCAAATATATCCACCGCTATCAGTAGTTCTCCATTTTTTCGCTTCATATGAACTTTTGATTTTCCACAGAATTCTCTCTGTTGCAGCTATTTGATATGGGCGCATGATTAGCAAATTATCACTTGAATCAAACACCGAATAATTCAATAACACTTTAAGAATCGTATTTTTTTGAAAAAATGTTGCTGTAAAATCTTTTAAATCTTTAATAAGTGTATTGTCTGCTCTTGCCCAATTCATAGTAAAATCAAAACTATTTTTATCTCGTTTGGTAGTATTCGCAAAATAACGGCTATCTGTACCATTAGAAATTACGCAGATTTGCAAATACTTGAACAGAGAGTTATCTGAATTGAAGCTCTCCTTACTATATCTATTCACCTGATTAAAAGCTTCTCGAATGGCAACCCCACGTTTCTTTAGTTCCACCTGAACCAAAGGCAATCCGTTTACTAAAATAGTGACATCATATCTATTAGTTTGAGTTCCAGTTTGCTCAAACTGTGAAATTACCTGCATTTTGTTTTTGGTTATATTTTCCTTATCTAGCAGATAAATATTTTTTATATGTCCATCATCAAATACAAAATCATAAATATAGTCATTATGGATTTTGCGAGTTTTATCAATATGGTTATCACTTGGTTTATCTAAATATTCCTCACAGAACCTTGTCCATTCTTCACCATTAAACTGCACATTATTAAGTATTTGAAGCTGCTTTCGTACATTCTCAAGCATCGCCATTGGTGTTGTTAATTCTGGTAAATATTCATAGCCTTGATTGATTAAGTCTTGTACAAACTCACCCTCAAGGGATGCCTCTGTTTGATAAACAGCAGCTGGCTCATGTAAAACCGAATATTTTGTGTACCTATCTAAAATTATAAAATTGTTTGATTCCGCAATAGTGTTATAATCTGTCATATTTTCCTCCTAAAACCACACTTGCATGTATTATTTAAATCGATAAGTCTCCTTAATTTCTTCTAACAAAAATTTCAAAACACGTTTGTCTGATTCCGTTATTGCAACAATTTCTTCGGCTGAGTGCTTTGAATGACTAGATAAATTTAGAATTCTTTTCATATATGATTGACTTTCGCCTCTAATAGGAGAGAGTAACTCATCCCACTTCCCATATCCCAAAAACGTTGATGTTTTTTCCAAAATATTTCTCAAAAAATTAAAGTGATATTTGTATATTTTCCCTGTTTCAACCGCTACTCCAAGTTCATTTAACAAAAACAAGTGATAAGAAAATGGCGAATCGTTAGAATTTTTTAATTCATAACTCGAATCTTCGTTTTTTATTAAGCAATGTTTCTTAAAATGTTTATCTTTGTTATACCCTGTTTCCTTATTACTATTGTTAAAATCATTGCTAAGTACATTATAAAACAAGGGATTATGAGTTGTGATAACAAACTTTAAATCAGATTCGCTTTTTTTGATTATATCAGACAAGTCAACAGCCATCTGAATCAGATGGTTATCATCTAAAGAAGTTACGGGGTCATCAATAAATACATACTCCAATTTATTAAGTTTATCTGTCTCTCTGTCGTTTGGTTCTGGTACATTAAGTACATTTATTACCTGCTCCAGCAAGCTGTAAAAAACACTCCAAACAAAGTTACTCTCTTCACCTTTAGATATCTTGATATTCTCCATATCTTCATCGTTTCCACGTTTTAAAGAGAATGTAATCTCAGAAAAATCAGGATTGAATTTAGGTGTTAGTGCTAGATTGGTATAATTCTGAAAATGATTAATAACATTCAGTTCCTGTCCTTGCTCAATAAATACCCACTCAGTAAAAGCGTTTGGATGTATTTTTAGCTTTAAATCTACATCATTTTCCAAATCGTTATCCCAATAAAACAAATCCTCTGTGAATGCATTATAATAAAGGATTTTCTTATTAACCAAACCATTATCATCGGTTTCACTTTTAGGTGCAACTAAAGCTTTAAACTCTCTTGAAAGTCTTGTCTTTCCTGTGCCATTAAAGGCATAAATTAGCTGTACTTTTTTATTGTTATCCTTTAACTCCTGTGCAATTTCATTTAGACTTTTTCCCATATCACACCTCTAATTCAGCTTTCTGAAAAGTCAGAAGCTTATCTCGATAATATTCGTATTGTTTTTGGCGAGCTTCGATTTCAGCGGGTAATCCTTGTGTGATGTCGTTACAGAATGTATCGAAACGGTCAAGGATGTCAACGATGCGTTGCTGTTC
>JGI994J12354_10000875_pt1 | contig 30821 bp, 29 predicted proteins | sample IntmicLarv3ML3BL_FD_12354 | JGI IMG/M metagenome (IMG submission 12354) | reverse complement strand
CCGCTTTAGCCCTTCTCAATTATGAAACAGGATTTGCGGCAAGTGAGAACGTGTCACGTTCTCCCGACCATGAAAAATTGTTGCACCGCTTTAGCCCTTCTCAATTATGAAACAGGATTTGCGGCAAGTGAGAACGNGTCACGTTCTCCCGACCATGAAAAATTGTTGCACCGCTTTAGCCTCTTGTCGCACGCCGATAGGGGGGGTTAAATACACCCCCTATCGGCAAAAAGATGCATTAAGCGACAATTTTCGCCCAAGTGTCCCTAAGTTGCGTCTCCGCGGCAACTATACTAGCATCGTACCGCGAAACAAACTCCGCACCCTCCATCACGCCGCCAATGACACCGCGCGTACCTGTGGAGAACTCCGGATAACTGTTGTGAAAGAACACACCGGCGCGGTCAACCAAAAGGTATTTATCCATTTCCTTGAAAAAATTCTCGGAACGTTCATCTCTAATCCAATTGTTGTCGATATATTCAGCAATTTGCACTTCAACTTCATTCTTGCCGTTTGCAGCAAGAGCATTGAATACAATAGCAGCATTTTCTATATTGGGATTTTTTATCGGCAAAGCCAGAGTCCGGAAATTATGGTCCAGCGGGCAATAATTTTTGTCACCCACCTCAAGTGAAGGCAAAGGCAGCATTCCGAAATCAAATCCGGCGTCCCGCCCGAACCCTTTACCAAAACCGGCCGATTCAACAAGAAACAGCGCCTGCTGGTCATCCGAAAACTGCCGTCTTATAGACTGCTGATTTTGCAGTGTATTTTCTTTTTTAAAGCTCATAATACCTTGAACATTCATTATATTGCTCAGCTTATTATACACGCTGATAGAACGCTCATTATTCATAACAATCTTCGCGCTATTCCCATCTTCTTCAATAGTCTTACCAACCGAGGCTATATAAGCGGAATAGGCGAAATCGGTCAGCACTGCTGCACCGGCGCGGTCCTCAGTGTCAATTTTATTGTCACTATTCAAATCTTTTACAGCTGCCGCGGCAATTTCCGCGAATTTATCCCATGTCCACTCGCCCTTTTCGACGTAATCCCATGGGTTGTCCAAATTCAGTTCCTCCAGCATGTCCTTGTTAAAAAACATCACCGAGCTGGCATAGCCGGCCATCATAAACGTTGGAGACAAAAAATATGTATTGCCGCCAAAAGTCCCGACCGCGGTGATTTCTTTCGTCCAATATGACGCGTCCATATTTACACTTTCGAGCTTGTTAATCGGTTCCAAAAACTTTTCGGGCAGCAATCCGCCCATTCCCCAAAGGTTAACACCGACCAAATCATATGATTTTTCGCTAACCATTGCCTTTGTCCGTACCTGTACCGCCAAATCAAGCGGCCCAACCGGCACATATTTAATGGTGCAGTTATAATCCTGTTCAACCTTGCGAACACGATCCATAACGGCATCGCCATGAGTAGAATTCCCGGGCGGCTGATCCCACATGATGGAAAATTCATCTGCAATAGTGAACTCATACCCGTCCAAATCAACCGGAGTCAGCTCCGGATCAGTGTCCTGATGTGTGGGTCGCGAATCGGCAGTCCCGGAGGTTGATAAACCCGACGAATTCCCGTCGTTTGTACACCCGGCAAGCAAAAGCAGCAACATTATCACCGCCGAAAGCAAACATGAAATGGATTTTTTTCTCATGAAAAAGCCACTCTCCTCTCATAGCACCAAAAACATCACTGCCATTCATGCGAACAATACCGCAAAAATATACTTATAATCAATTAATTTGCCTTGCATCCCAAAATCAATGACTTATAGTACAGAGACAGCGCTTGCTGTCTCTGTACTATAATCAATTACGGTTTAAGATATCGCTGTCAAATTATTTGTCCTCAACGCGCTTTTTGCGGCTGACAACAGTAACAACAGCGGCGCTGCCAACGATTGCGGCAACAGCTAACGGAAGAGCAGTTTCAACACCGGAACCGGGGTTTTTGCCCTCTTCATCAAGATAAACAATCTTCTCTTCCTGGACATCTTTGCCAAGAGCGAAGTTTGCAATTTCGAATTTGCCGGGGAAGCTGGCGCCCTCAATGGTCCACCAAGCAGAAGTGATGGCTCTGACGTCACAGCCGCCGCGGCCAACAGAGTGCAGCTCTTTGATACCGAGCTGGCCATTAAGCATTTCCTCATTATGAGTAGGAATGTCCTTAAGCTTGGAAAATTCCATTTCCGGAATCTTCAACTTAATATGATTCCATCCAGCCTTTGTGATTTGCTCTTCATAACGATAAATGAACTCATTATTGTCCTTAGCGAGGTTGGAGCTGACACGGAACCACAGCCACAGACCATCAATAGGACTCTTCATATCACTGCCGTTAGCAACAAATTTGGCATCCTGAGCTTCTTTTGCGGCCTTAAAGCCGGCATAATCTTCGATATATACATCGAACTCAAAATACTGCCACTCGCTGGCGTTGATGGGATCTTTGCCGGGATCGCCGATGGTCGGGTGGAACCATTCCAAACCGGTTTCGCCTTTGTATCCGCGTTTTTCGGAATAGATAGTATTCTTAACAATCATCTGTGTCTTATGCACAGTTACCAGGTCGATTCTGGTAGGACGGGGGCCGGAAGGAGTAGTCTCGGGAGCAACAGTAGTTGCTTCGGGAGCAGGGGGTACAGTAGCATTCGGATTGGCGGTAGTGACAGCAGCGCCCGGAGTGGTAGCAGCAGACTCGCCGGGACGTGGGTTGTTTGTCAAATACATATTACCGATACGAACTGTGGTTTTGAATCCCCAAGTGTTTCTGTCGGTAGGATTAAACGGCTCAAACAGAAGTTCAATAGCACTAACACGGTTCATCATGAAAGGCATGGCAGTTCCGCTATAAAACTCGCCGTTATCCATATTCCAATCGCGGAAATCATACGCATCGGAATATGTCGATTCATCAGGAAGCGGCACAACAATGTGATTCCATCCGGGCTGTGTGACTTGGCTGTGAACAAAAGCGAGAGCGCAATAACCGCTATCCTTGTCAGCAGGATTATAGTCAATTTCTTTGCCGGCAGCGTCATAAGTGATGACGCCGGTGTTGATCTTCAAACGCAGCATATCAACGTTATTGTACTCATTACCTGGTTCTGGAGCAACTCTTGCAATCAAATCGTCAGGATTTTCGACATAAAGGTCAAACTCAAGACATGTTTTTCCCGAAAAATCCTTAATGTCATCATCAACAAAGAATTGATACCATTTAATAGTGGCCTCTGTATGATTAGGACCAACCGCGTCCACAGGCTCAGCAACAAGTGTTGCACCTGCCGGCACCGCAGGGACATCATTGATGTCGCCGGCAGCAGCCATAGCGAACACGCCACAGCTAATGAACAAAATTGCAGTCAGAGTCAATACACAAAGCATTGAAACCGCGCGTTTACAAAATAACTTAATCATTTGTAATTTCCTCCCTTTTCTAAATAAAAATACACTTTGACTTACGTCTTTCAACCCGAACCCCGGGGCAACCCCCGTTAACAACCTCTCTTTCCTCCTTAATATTTGCCTTGATTAAAAGTTAACTATTTTGAACCCCTTATAAAAGGGAATGTCAACCAACAATTTATTCGGCTTTGAGCAGACCGGACGGCAGGCATTCCACCAGCTCAAGACTGCCATCGGCAACTATACGACAATCGCCGCCAATACAATGCGGCATAAAGAAATAATCACCCTTGGAAATTTTGCGTGAATACCCGTCGCATTCAATTGTACCCTCGCCGTCGGTGACAACGCAAACAGCAGGAACATGAATGCCTTCAAGTATACCGCCGGTCACTCTGTGTCTGAGCACCGAGAAACAGGTGGTTTCCGCCAACCCGACCAAAACTTCGGATTTAATGGTAGGTGTATCAACATATACGCGTGGAATACGCTTGCCCATTTTAATGGCTTCATCGCCGTAAACGTCGAAATTAAAGCAACCCATCGCCACATCGCGGTCAAGGCCGAGATATTTCTCATATTCATTCAGATGGTACTCACCGCACCAATTTTCGGGCTGTATTGTGAAATCGGTAGGCTCCTGCACCTCAAGAATCAAGCAACCGTATCCGATAGCATGCACCATTTTGGCAGGAATGAAGAACACGTCGCCGGATTTAACCGGAACCTCGTTAAGTAATTCTTCCATCGCCGCGGGATTAGTTTCGCTGAGGTCCTCCGCCGCCTTGAACTGTTCAATTGTAACCTTGCTGTTGAATCCAAAATGGATTTTAGCATTTTCGCGAGTAGCAAGCACAAGCCACATTTCCGCCTTGCCATAATCGCTGTTGAAATGCACACGCGAATATGCCGTGTCGGGATGAGCCTGCACCGGAAGACGAATAGCACTGTCCAAAAGCTTAACCAGCACACCAAACTCGTCACGTCCGCCCAAAGCGGCTTCTTTATTTTCCTTTATAAAATCATCGAAATATTGGCCTTCAACACCATTTTCCACAATAAGAGAAACGCCATCTTTTTCTTTAGTACCCTCACCATTCATCGCCTTAACATAAGAAGCGACCCATTCTTCGGGAAAACGTCCGTCCTCGGACGAATCACCAAAAAACTCTGAAAACAATTTACCTCCTGTATACACGCGGGTAACACGGTTTGACTTGAAAAAAATCGGTCTGCGTAAGTTAGATGTCATATTGGTGAGAAATCCTTTCCATAAATTAATTTGTTTTTATTTGAAACTATAACAAAGCACAAAGGAGCATTCGATGTACTCATATTACAAATTTATAAATCATATCCGGTCAATTTCCATGAATGCTTCATTAATTTGTGGAAAAAACGCCTAATTTTACGCAATTAGTTTATTTTTACCAAAAACTTACGCGGGAAACAAAAACGTGAACAAACGAAGTGCCGCCGTACGCATAACCCATTGGTTACAATCCACAATAACATTCCTGCAATTTCGAACACAAAAGCCGTGAAAAAACTCAAAAAAGAACATGTAACCACCTTATGTTATACGCTGTTGCATCCCTTGCCGCAACATAAATACAGCAACATTGTGTCGCATTTCTCAAGTTCATTATATATATTACTGTCGGATTTGTCAAGCGGAAAAGACGAATTTTTTGAACAAATTGCACTGAAATTTTTGCTAAAACTTCCTTAGTGTGGGAAGTTTGTTGCATTTAACCAAAAACATCGTCGAAGATTAGCACACTTGCCCAAATGAACTTCAGACACTTCAAGCCCTCCCAATAACGGATAAAAAATCGAAACCACCCGGCAAAAACGTCCGGCAACAAAAAATACGCCCGCCGCTTTATTACAGCAAACACATCCTTCAATTCTATTACCGCGCTACAAAGCAGCACACTACCGCAAAGCATTCCAACTGTCCGTGGGAGTACGGATGGGCACGCTATTTATCTGCTACCCTTTTATGAGGTATTTACCTTTCAAAATTACTCTCGCGCAAAAATACATAATCAACAATCGCACCTGCCACATCAGCGCCGGTGCACCGTTCCAGCTCCTCCATGTGCGCGCTGGCATTAACCTCGCACAGCATCGGCCGCCCGTCGCCATCGGTAATCAAATCCACCCCACCGAAATCCAGCCCCAGCACACGGCAACTTTCCACAGCTATGTTCAATTCCTCTTGAGTTGGACTGTACACCTCACCATGTCCGCCATTACCGATATTGGCGCGAAAATCGCAATCCGACCGCCGCTTCATAGCCGCCACCGACACCCCGCCCACTACATAAACGCGCACATCAACGCCATGCGCCGCCGCAATATACCGCTGGCACAAAAACGGCCGCGCATCCATGCGCCCGGCCAATTCCCGCAATTCCATCTCGTTTTTAGCCAAATAAACCTGTCCGCCAAGCGAGCCATAGCACTCCTTAACCACCATGGGAAACCCAAGTGCCGCTTCGCACCGCCGCACAAACAGCACGCTCTGCTCAATATCCATGTGTACATATGTCATCGGGGCAACCAATGTATCCGGCATTAAAATTCCCGTGCCGGAAAGCGCCAAATGCGTCGCCGCCTTGTCGTCACACACCGCCACCGCATCGGCGCAGTTATAAAGCCGCGTCCCTATACGCTCCATCGCCCGCGCCAACCGCACATCCTTGTCCCAAAACAGCGCAAAATCCCGCTCCGACATTGCACCAACATGCACTTCACCGCCAATAATCTCCGCGACTGCGCCGGTATTGGCAATCAGTGTCAGTGCCATTCCACGTTGCTTTGCTGCTGCGGCAAGCCGGACAACAACCGACGGAGGAGCATCCGGATTCCAAAATCCGTTATAAACAATATATCCCGCCATAACAACTCCCGTCAAATATAGCTGTGTTCCACCGTAATAACGGCAAAAAGCTTCTCATCCCGTTTCCAAATCAAGCGCTGTACCTCTTCGGCAAGCTCTGCGGGACGTTTTTTCTTAATCAATTCAAACGGAACAACCAAATCAAAAATCATATTAGTGTGAGTTTCGCCCTGTACCACGCGAAAATCATGAATACTCATCGACGGGTCAATGCTGTTAACCTGCTCCATCACCATCGCGCGAAGCTCCGTAATGTTAGGATTATCACTGTCAAGCGGATCCATATGAATGCACGCAACGGCATTATATTTACGTTTAAGCTCATTTTCCACGCGGTCAATCAAATCGTGGCTGTGCATCAGGCTGTCTTTATCCGAAACCTCGGCATGCAGAGAAATTATATACTGCCTCGGCCCGTAATTGTGCACAATCAAATCATGAACGCCCAATATCTCGTCATAATCCATAACCGTCTGCCGAATACTTTTTGTAAGCTCGGGGTCAGGCGCCTGACCAAGCAGAGGGGACACGGTATCACGAAGCATAGAAATCCCCGACCATATAACAAACAGCGCAACCGCCAGCCCAACATATCCGTCAACATTCCACCCGCTGAACATTCCGGCAATCGACGAAACAAGCACGGCGGCGGTACATATAACATCATTTCGGCTGTCCGCGGCGGAAGCCATCAACGCCGCCGAGCCAATCAATCTGCCGACTCGCCTGTAAAAAAGCGCCATCCACAGCTTTACCGCCATCGCGGCGCACAAAACAATCGGTGTCCATACATTAAATGGAACCGCTACAGGATTAGCAACTTTATCCACCGACCCCCGCGCCAACTCCCACCCGGCAAATATAACCATTACAGCAATACCCATTGCCGTAAGATATTCAAACCGTCCGTGTCCAAAAGGATGTTCCTTGTCGGGCGGCGCGGACGACAACCGGAATCCCACCAGTGTAACAACCGCTGAACCAGCATCCGACAAATTATTAAAAGCATCGGCAACCACCGCGATGCTTGCGGTCATCAACCCAATAGCAATTTTAGCGGCAAACAGCAGCATATTAGCAGCCACACCAACACCGCCGGCAATCTGACCGCACTGATGACGCGACACCGACCCGTCCAAATCCCCGTTTTTAAAAAGCAGCCGAGGCAACACGTTATTCTTCCCCTCCGAAATAGTCATTTACAATAAATTCAGCGACTCCATCATTATTATTGGAGCCGATAACATAATCAGCAGCGGCAATCAAGTCTGGATGCGCGTTTTCCACAGCACACCGCACATCCGCCACTTCAAACATACTCATATCATTGAGATTATCGCCAAACACAACAACCCGTTCAGCTCGGGTCTGCTCACGAAGCCTGGAAACAGCGTTTCCCTTGCCGGAACGAGCGCTGGATGCCTCCAAAAACCAGTTGCCGTCATTATAAATATCGTGATACATCACCGTATCAACATCATCAATCAGCATCAGCTTCTCGCGAATGGGCGCAAGCACCTCCGCGGTATCCTGCATGGAAATATATACGAATCCGCCGTCCGAAATATGATACCGCTCCACCTGATTATAAAATCCGGAATGCCGCACATTACGGTCGTCAAAAAACCGCCGTTCACCGTCCGAACTAAGCCGGACAAACTCCACAAGCATCTGCCCCTCATGCACACGGTACAAAAACGGAGTGCGCCCCGCATCCTCACAAACCCGCAGAACCTCAACCGCCGTTTCGACATCCCACATGCACGCGTCGTCAATTATTTTTTCATCAAGGTTATAAAAAACCGCGCCGTTCATCAAAATAAGCGGGAGACGAAAATTCACATCTCCGCCACCAACAAGTCCAACACCGGTAACACCGCGTGCACTGGCGACCGTAACCGCCGCGCCGTCGGCTATCAGCTGGTTAAGCATTGCCGCCGTCTTATCCGAGATACGCGCATCATTGTCCAGCAATGTCCCATCAAGGTCGGTGACATAAAGTGTCCGCTTATTCACTGAAACGCATTTTTCTATTGCGGAATCCCGTCCCAAAAACATGCTCATAACCCTGCTCCCCTTTGGTCACGGTAAACACTTTCAAACAGCGCGTCAAAATACCACTTGCCATAATTGTGAAACGACCGGGCATTCACCATGTCAGCCATCCCCGCACGCGTCACCCATTTAACCTCAGCAACCTCTTCCTCTTGCAGCGCAAGCTCCTCCAATGCAACATTACGGCGCAGCAGCCACAAATCAGCGAATGAATTAGACCTCAGCAGGCGTTTTATATGCTCCATTTCGCCGGCCGCCGCATCAATCCCCAATTCCTCAAACAACTCGCGCCGCGCGGCGGTTTCACTGTCCTCGCCGCTTACCGCCGACCCGCCGGTAGCTGCCCATTTCCCCGGCAACACCGCCAAATCCGGCGCACGGCGTTGAATCAACAGCCTGCCGCTGTCATCGGCAACCCATATGTGAACCACTAAATGATACTGTCCGAAACGCAAACGTTCCCCGCGGACAATGGTCTTTCCCGTTTTTTCACCCTGCCGGTTTAAAATATCCCAAAGCTCCACGAAAACATCTCCATTTCTTCAAATTTCACTTATATAAGCGATGATTAGGTGCAAAAATTTGTGTATTAGACCTGTCCCTGAACTAAAATTTATGATATTATAGACCAATATCTCAATATTTTTGAATTATCACTCATTCTTACAAACATGAAAATTCTTTATCAATCCAAGTTATAATATCTTTTTTCATATCAATAATTGAATCGGTCAGGGATATGCGAAATCCTTTACAACCACCTTGACAATAAGAATTAGGGTCTCTTTTTTTATCACAGCCATATCCTTTATTTATTTTCTCTTGTAAATATGGATGTAACTGTTTAACGACATCGGCATATTGATGAGTGTTTTTTGCCCTTATGGCAAGCTCATAACCGTTATTGGGAGAAATGATAATTGACCAAATCTCTTTTCGTTTGTACAAAAAATAAAAACGAATACACGTATCATCTACTATACTTGATGTGCATTGAAACCCATCTTCTAAATATTTTTGGTAGAGTTTTAAGATGAACTCTTGATTTTCAAGCGGAAGCAGTTTGGTCATGTCCTTTAGAAAATATATTGATTCTATATCTTCATCTATTATCACCCTGTAGTCGCATCGCAAGAAAATACCATAAAGATCTGTGCCTTCAAATTCTTCTCTTGCCTTTGCCATAACCTTTATTCCTGTTAGTATTGAAGGATTATCGGGATATGAAACTCCAATCATTTTCGTGTCCGACAAATTGACCTTTTTTTCTGTTAAATCAATACCTGAAATACAAAATCCGTTATCTGTTAAACAATGCAAACATTCGATAATTTTTACAGCAGGAGTTTTAGCCAAATGAGCACGAAATTGATTGCCATCTACTGTCAGCAAATCGCAGCTTTTATTTAAGTCACCGTTAATGCCTATGCTAATCAGTACATCATTTATATTCCGCAAAAATGGATAATTAGCAGAAAGACTTACGCGATCTGAAAAAGGATGTGCGATTTTCTTTGGCTTATCATATAAATCGCCGTTAATAATCAAGTAGTCGCAAAACCGAAATAAGAAATCCCTTAAAACAATAACGCCTTTTCGTATGCTTTCTTCATCAAAAACGTCTTTAAACATAGGCTTAATCGCGTATGTATCAGGTATTTCCGAAAGTATTATGTTCTTTAAATGCCTTGCTATGTCCCTAAGTGGTTTTTGCATAATGATTATCTCTTCTTTTATTTTTTCCACAAGTATGACACAGTGAATGCGACAACAGTATGTCATATTTAGAAAATAAATTATTTACACAAAGCTATCCTATGGTTGTATAAACTTGCGATAATTTTTATTCTAAGCAATCCGCGTTCACCTTTACCTCGGTAGGTTTCCTTGAACATCCTAAAGTCATGTACTGTTCCCATATCATTGTATATGTCCAACACTTCCATATTTTGAGCGTTTACTAAGACTTTATATTTCGTTGTATGACGTTTTTTTGCCCGAACACGAGCTTTCTTGATTGTACTTTGGTCTTTCTATTGGTTAGTTCTTCCACATCTATTACTACAATCTTTATGGCTTCTTCAGTGGGTTTGAAGCGTTCTTTTAAATCTTTCAACTTAAAATCCTTAGATTCGCTTAACACATCCTCTACCCATAATACCGCCTTGTTGATTATGCTTTTCGCAATTTGATGGTCGTTTGCCATATGCCGAAACGAACGATATTCTCGCCAATATTCTAATGCCAATGTCAATCTCAGTTCTACTGACAGTCCCGGCTGACCGCCTTGCACATGGTTTTCGGTATATTTTTCTAGATAAATACTTCAAGCATCTTATAGAATACTTCTCTTGTTACTCCTGTTATCAACTTAAAATCTTTATCTGCTAACTTTTCTATCTTTTCATATGCGTTCATTTTTTAACACCCTGTATCATTATAACATATATCGGAGTTCAGGGACAGGTTTATTTATTCATCGGTTACTTAAAACGACCGGCCGCCGCCGCTTCCGCCGCTTCCTCCTCCGCCGCTGTAACCACCACCGCCACTGCGGCCGCCGCCACCTCTGTGGGTGTTATTCTCCGCACGCGCCGTCCGGCTTGTATGTGTGGAATGAAACCGGTCCACGCTGCGAAACAACGCAACCGGAGAATCGGAATACATCCGCGCGGAAGGTGTTTTCATGTTCCGGTTGTGCACACCAAGCATAATAAGTGTGGCAACAAGCGAAACACCAACACCAACAGAACCGGCAATAGTCCCCGCCTGTCCCACGGACATAGTATTTGAACTCGACTGACGATCAGCATAGTTGCCGCTGTAATAGTCTCCAAACATCGGCATCGAATAATCCGGTGTAACACCCTGATAATCCAACTCTATTTTAACCTGCCGCAAAAATTCCATCATCGCGTCGGCATAATTTCCCGCCTTCATATCATCAAACATAGCGTCATATATAGCGTCAATTCTGCGTGTTTTAAACACCGTCCGCGCCCATCCGTATGCAACCATGCTGTATTCGCGCGAATTCGAATCCATCTTGACCACCATCATAACACCAGCGCAATCGGAACCAATTCCCAGCCCGTTTCTCTCGTAAATTTTTTCGCCGTATTTCAACGCTCTCATCCCGTCAGCAGTATATGTAGTAAGCACCGCAACATCCAAGCCATAGCTTGAAATCATATCATCAATTTCCGCCTGAATTTCATATATTTCCGAGCTTGTAAAAAGCTCGTTATAGTCAAAAACCCGCGTATCCGCCGCCACGGCAACCAACGGCAGACATAACGCCGCCGCTATAACAAGCACAGCAATTCTGACAACAATTTTCATGACAGTCCACCTCCGGAATACAACATATACAGCCAAATTCCCAGCATGGTAAGCAAAGCAGCCGCACCGGCAATTATTCCAAGCAGCGAGAAAAACCGCCCCACGCTGATTGGTAGCCGGCCTACCAGTTTTCCTGACTGCCCATTCATGGCAAAGGTATAGGTCTTTTTGTTGTACGGCAACAGCACAGTCCACACCGGCAGCATTACATTGACAGGTTGAACACGGTCATATCGGCTGTTAAAATTAGCTACACTAACGCTGCTGTACCCTCCGATGGTACCGCGAAGCATATCGCGCAGCGCTTCATTCGACCTGCCGCCGGCTCTCTGCAAGCAAGCGTTGGAGTCCACATCATAGCTTTCGGCGAAATGCCCGGACAGATACTGCATTTCAAAATCCACCATCTGGTTATAATCAAACGGCTCAATAGCATCCATGAGCTTGTCGTCCATGCGGGACGACCCGTCGGCAGGAATCCGGCAAAATCCGGCACTACCCGCACGTTCCACAAGATAAGTGTCGGTTTTTGTATAGTTATATTTAGAATCGCTCCACCTCGAAATTTTCTTTCCCCACGCCCGCATGAACCCGCTCATATCAATATCATAAAGCCAAAACGGAACATACATTCCGGCGACATCACCCTTGTTCACAATATCGCGGAACCTGCGCGGCAGCAGCGGTTTTTTCCTGCACAGCTTTTTAAGCGCAATAATCGCCTGCTCCTTTTTGACCTTGAACGGCAAAATATAATTGGGACGGTATTCGTTATCAAGATGCGCCGCAATAACAGCAGGATTGTGGCAATAAACACAAAATGTAGCCGCAGTGACCTCATTTGTAATAATATGCCCGCCACAGCTTGGGCAAACATACGCCACCGCGCCGTCCTCCGCGCTGTAAACGCCGGCGGGTGGAGTAACATATTCTTCCTCTACCTGTTCATTCCCCGACAAAGCCTCAAGATTTCCGGCATCCTCCGGCGACACCGACGTGTTGCAAAACTCACACAACCACATCTGCGTATCAATATCATGCTTCATTGGTGCCATACAATTCGGGCACTTATAACTAACAACCTTCAATTATATTTCTCCTCCCCAAATAGAACCCGAAGACTCAGACAAATTGCCGTCGCTTTCTTGAAATGTAACAATAATTTGAGGGTTGCGAGTGGCACTTACATAAAACTTCATCAAAATGTCTTGTGCAATATCCTTGTAAAGTGTTAGCTGCATTTTATTCGCCAGCTCTTTCTGCATTTTCACAAGATCTATATCCAATTCCTCCTGCGCCATTTCACAATGCTCTTCAAACGTTTTGTTCACAAATTCCCGCAGTGTTTCAATATCACAAAAGGATTTTGGCCTAATATAATCACGCCAAAAAGGACAATTCACCATAAACTCAAAGAAATCTTTTTGCGAATCCGCTATTCTTCCACATTCTCCCTCGCTGTCATAAACACCAACAGAATCATCTTCAAAAATGATATATTCACTTCCCGCGCCATCCCTCGCAAACACCTGCCCTGTTAAATTAAAGGTTAGCCGTCCATCTGCATCATTCGGATTTTTGGGCTGTGAAAGAACATCAACATCGCATATATCATACATCATACCCGCGAGTTCCTGGTCTTTACGCAATAAATCCAACATAAATATTTCTCCCTTATATTCAAAAACTATCCTAACTTTGTGCCGCAATTCGCGCAAAACTTACCGGCAGATTTCTCGCCGCATTCGGAACAGAACCGTCCGGCACTTTCGGGACGAGCCACGCCGCAATTCGCACAGAACTTACCAGTGGATTTTTCACCGCATGCTCCGCAAACCCACGTATCGGCAGCAGCAGGAGCAGGTGTATCACGCTGCATTTGTTCCTGATTATTGCGGCTGACATCCGCCATAAACCCGCCGCCCGACTGCATGCCCATGCCAACACCCATGAACCCCTGCATCGACCCGGCAGCATTGGAACCGGCAGCTTCAATGCCGCGTGCAACACTGCCCTGCACATATCCCTCGCGCACCGCCGCATCGGACAGCATAGCACCCTGATTGCGCATATTGATAAGCTTTTTGGATTCCTCGTCGTATCCCAAGCTGGAAATACCAACCGATTCGACACGAAAACCGCGCTTTTCGGTCCATTCATCGTCCAACACGTCCGCCATATACTTCGACAGCTCTTGAGTCTTAGAACCGACATGCGAAATGCGGATACCATCCACCGACATTTTGCTGACAGCCGACTGCAAAGCGGTCAAAAACTCCGACAAATACAGCTGATTAATATCGCGGATATCAACGCGATTGGCGTTACGCGCCACAACCTCGCTGAAAAACAGCGGCGGATTAACAACACGAATGGAAAAGAAACCGTGCACCCGAAGGAACAACTCCGCATTATAAAAACCGTCGAAATAATTTATCGGATTAGGTGTGCCAAACGGAATGTTTTTAATTTCCTGTGTATTAATATAGTAAACCTTCTGCATAAATGGAGCAGCACCGCCGTACTTTATGCGCTCGAAGGTATCGTTCAACACCTCGCCGAAATCACCATTAAACAGCGAAGGAGCGGTGCCGTTTTTGACGGTAAAATACCCCGGTTCGGCAGAAAAGTCAACGATTTTCCCGCCATCGGACAGCAACATAAACTGGTTTTGAGAAATCATAATAGTAGAGCCGTCGGTAATAATCCCGTCACTACCCTTTTTATTTTGATTGCGTTTATCGCCGCGCCGCATAATAACACCGGGTGCCATAACAGTAGTTTCGCTCATATCCTCGGCCTCAATAACCTCCAGCCACTGATCAGCCAAGCTCCCGCCGACCGCCGAAGTAACCGCACGAATAATTCCCATAAACAACCATTCCTCTCGCATAATATTCAAATTTATATACTTTTAATTGTACATGAAAAATCCAATAATAGCAAGCGAATTGCACAAAAAAATGACAGCCGCTGCAAAAGCATAAAAAAGCACGGCAAATGACCAATAATTGTCATTTTGAGCAACGCGAAGAATCTTTGTTCCAAATTTCGAGAAAGTTCAGGATGACAGGATGGGGAGTGACCAAAAGGATTTCTTTTCGTCATTGCAGTCGCGCCTTGCAGCGCAAGCCAATGACTCATTGTCATTGCGGATTTGATCCGCAATCTCGTGAGAATGCAACAAATTGCGGGTCAAGCCAGCAATGACGATACGCGCCTTTTGACCACTTCCGCATATGCAAAGAAAAATAGTTTAAATATAACTTGTAATTGCTATCCAAATGGGTCATAGTATAATATATAACAACAAAAAAGGAGCGGTATTTTGACATACAAATTACAACAAAACTCTGATGACAGCTATGATATTGCGATTGAACTTTCAAAAGATGAAGCGGAATTTTCCGCCGATTTAATCTCCGGAGGGTTTCTCAATCCAAAAGCCGAAAGCGCGATGGAATTTGTCAAACGCCAATCAAAAAACCTGAACATCAGGGCGGTAAAGGTGATAATATCCGGCATTCTTATCGCAGCAATCCCGCTTTCGGCCTTCGCCGCCATGCCGGCATCCGCGTCCGCCGCGGACAGCAAATACAGCATGGCATATCTTTACATCGGCAACACACAACAGCAAATTGACTATGTAAAAGCCACCCGCGGCGCGGTTAATGTAGTAGCGCCAAGCTGGCTTGACATCACAGAGGACGGCAGCCTTGACATTAAATATTCCAGTCCCCAGCTGATAAAATCCATGCACGACAGCGGCATCCGTGTCACGCCGTTCCTGTCAAACCACTGGAACCGCGCCGCCGGAATCGCCTTTCTCGCCCAGCCCGACCATTATTCCACAGTTCTGGCAAACTATGTCACAAGCAACAACCTTGACGGGCTGAACATCGACATTGAAAACGTTACCCACAACGAACGGGCACAGTACACCGAATTCGTACGCCTTCTGCGCCAAAAGCTTCCCGCCGGCAAGGAATTATCGGTTGCCGTCGCCGCAAATCCCAATGGCTGGACCCAAGGCTGGCATGGGTCATATGACTATGCCGCGCTGGGGCAGTATGCCGACACGCTGTTTATAATGGCGTACGACGAAAGCTATCAAGGCGGTCCGGCGGGTCCGGTAGCTTCCATAGGATTTGTGGAAAAGTCGATTCAATATGCGCTGAAATACGTGCCGGCAAACAAAATCGCAATGGGACTTCCGCTGTTCGGGCGGCTGTGGAGCGACACCGGCTTTAACGGTCAGGGCGTGTATCTAAGCTATGGCGATATGATTGTCAATCAATATAACGCCGCCGTCAACTTTGACGCCGCGTCCCAATCTCCCCGCGCAACCTTCACTATTCGTGATAGTGACCCGCAAATAACGGTACTGGGGCGCAAGCTCACGCCCGGAAACTATACCATGTGGATGGAAAATAAACAGTCCATAGAAAAAAAGCTGTCATTGGTGACAAAATACAATCTCAAAGGCGCGGGAAGCTGGGCGCTGGGGCAGGAAACGGCGGATATCTGGCAGGATTACACCGCCGTTCTCAATAATATTTCCATTCCAACGCCGGCGCCGCCCCCCACAACACACGCTCCCCAAACCACTGCAAAACCCACAGCAACCCGCCCGCAAACTTCAAACACCACAACCACCGCCGCCAACCCGCAACAATCTGAAACAGAATCCACACAGGAATCAACGGAAGTATCACAAGCACCAACCAAATCCGCCACACCGGATATAGAAGCAGACCTGCCCGACAATTTTGTCGAACAGGTCTATGCGGCAGAGGAAAACACCAAAATACTTGACGCGCCCGGCGGGCGGCCAATAGCCGCCATAGCCACCGGCACAGCGTTGCTAATGGTTGGAATTACGTTGACCGGATATTTTATAATCCGATGGAAAAACGGGCGCGGATATGTGAAAAAAGACGATGTATTCCGCCAAAACCGTCCGCCGCAATAGGGGATTCGAATACATCCCCTCGCGCAAAAAAAGAGACTGCTTTATGGGCAGTCTCTTTAACATTTACGCAAGCTTTTCAAGCTTATTCGCTTTCAAACGGTATCAACGCGATATGGCGTGAGCGTTTGATAGCAACAGTCAGCACACGCTGATGACGAGCGCAAGTACCGGTCACACGACGCGGCAAAATCTTAGCGCGCTCGGACATAAAACGGCGAAGTCTGGCTGCGTCTTTGTAATCAATATTATCAATACGATCCACGCAAAAGCTGCACACCTTACGGCGGCCTTTACGACCGCCACGGCCGCCCGGCGCAGAGCGTTCTGCTCTTTCAGGTCTATCGGACATAACAATTCCTCTCCTTTACAATCAAATCTTAGAATGGCAAATCATCATCGCCAAGGATTTCCTCAAAATCATTGGAAGCAGCGGTAGAAAACGCAGGCGGTGCCGCAGCGTCAGAAAACTGAGGTGTTTGAGCTTGATAACGCGGAGAATAACCATCATCCCGTTTCGGCTCACCAAAAAACACCTGATCAGCAACCAACTCAACCGAGCGGCGGCTGTTGCCGTCACGGTCGTCATAGGTACGCGTCTGAATAGAACCCTGCACAACAATCATAGAACCCTTGTGAAAATATTTTGCAACAAACTCAGCGGTCTGCCGCCAAGCCACAACGTCAATCCAGTCAGTCTGTTTTTCTTGCCCCTTAGGCTGATAATTACGATCAACAGCGACACGGAAAGTAGTCACAGGAACCTGAGTTTGCGTATGACGCAACTCCGGATCGGCAGCAAGCCGTCCCATGATACAAGCGATGTTCAGCATCGAGAATCCTCCTTACTTGTCATTGCGGATAATCAGTGAACGCAGCACGCCTTCGGTAATTTTGCAAACGCGGTCAAGCTCGGCAGGGAATTCAGGACCGCTGACATAGCGATACAACACGTAAAAGCCGTCAATTTCATCGTTAATAGGATAAGCCAAACGGCGTTTTCCCCATTCATCAACTTCAGAAATCTCGGCATTTCCCCCGATAAGAGTCTTGAATTTTTCGTTGATAGCGTTCAATCCATCTTCCCCAAGATTCATGGAAAAAATGAGAACGGTTTCATACGAGCCTTTAACTGTGGGCATTATTAAGCACCTCCTCATGGTCTTATGGCCCCGAAACCTTGTTCGGAGCAAGGATGTAATATACTTTGTAAGGCGAACGGAAACAACCGCCGCACCTCCGCAGTTTTTATATTATACCAGCAACTCCCGGCAGAGTCAAGACCTAAAATAATAAAAAATGATGTTTTAATGAAAATTTACGGGTAAAAAGCATGGTGAAACTGAAGTGAAAATGATAGTTTTTAAGCGTTTTTGTTTGAAGTATAGTCTATTGTTTTTTTGCGTGGTTGCGAAAAAAATTTTTCGCAGGCTCAGAATGACAGGCGGCAGAGGGGAATGACGGGGTTTGTTCGTTTGTTCATTCCTGAAATCGACAAAAAAGCACGCCAACCGTCTGAAAAAACCAGAAGATTAGCGTGCTTTCATATGGCTCCCCTCAAAAACAAGGCGAGTTTTTTTGCATCAAATTATTTCTCGTCGTTCCAGCTGTACATTTTCCGCAATTCCTTGCCGACAGCTTCCAGCTCATGCTCTGCGCCGATGCGGCGGCAAGCGTTGAAGTGAGAACGGCCGACCTTGTTTTCATTTATCCATTTGGAAGCAAAGGTTCCATCCTGAATTTCCTGTAAAACCTTCTTCATTTCCTTTTTGGTTTCGTCGGTGATAAGACGCTTTCCTGTTTCATAATCGCCATACTCGGCGGTGTCTGAAATGGAATACCGCATCATCGAGAACCCGCCCTTGTAAATCAAATCAACAATAAGCTTCATCTCATGAATGCACTCAAAATAAGCGCTTTCCGGTGCATATCCGGCTTCAACAAGCGTCTCAAATCCTGCCTGCATCAAAGCAGTAACACCACCGCAAAGCACAGCCTGCTCACCGAACAAATCGGTTTCGGTTTCGTCACGGAAAGTGGTTTCCAACACGCCTGCACGCGAACCGCCGATACCGGCAGCATATGCCAGCGCAACATCCAGCGCACGGCCGGTAGCGTCCTGATGAATCGCAACCAAGCAAGGCACGCCTTTGCCTTCGACATACTCGCTGCGTACAGTATGACCCGGGCCCTTGGGTGCAATCATAAACACGTCAATGTCAGCGGCGGGCTGAATCTGTGCAAAATGGATGTTAAAACCATGAGCAAAAGCCAACGCTTTTCCGGCGGTGAGATTGGGCTCAATATCATTTTTGTACAAATCGCCCTGTTTTTCATCGTTAATCAAAATCATGATAATATCAGATGCGCGGGTAGCATCGGCAGCGGTCATAACGGTAAGTCCGGCAGCCTCAGCCTTAGCCCAACTTTTTGAACCATTGTACAGACCGACAATAACCTTGACACCACTTTCATGCAGATTCAGTGCATGAGCGTGACCCTGTGAGCCGTAACCGATAACGGCAACGGTTTTGTCCTTGAGAATACCGAGATTGCAATCGCTTTGGTAATAGATTTTTGGCATGATAATTTCCTCCTATAAATACCGAACAAACGGCTTTTTACAAATTAATGATGACACCTACTGCTCATCAGACTCATCTTCCATCTTTTTGATGCACTTATTGAAGTACATGGTTCCACTTCTGAAATAAAATATAGCGCAAATTAAAACAAACAAACCCACAATCAACATCAGGAATACCAATAGTTCAATAATCGCTCCCACTAACCATACCTCCTTATCTCTTTTCTACACGAATAGGATTCGCACCCTTTTCGATAGCGATAATACCAGTACGCACGACCTCTTTGATTCCATAAGGACGGAGCAGCGCCTCCAGTGTAGCGGTGCGTTCAACCGAATCGGTAAACTCCAGTGTCAGCGTGGCGCGTGTAACGTCCACAATTCTAGCGCGCATAAGCTCGGCAATACGCATAACATCGGGACGGGTAGACTGCCCCACCGACACTTTAAAAAGCGACGTAGTGCGGGCGATAGTGTTTTTTGCGGTCAGCTGTTTAACCTTGATAACCGAAATAACCTTGTTAAGCTGTTTTTCCATTTGTTCCGCCTGATGCTCGTTGCCTTCAAGGACAATGGTCATCCGGGAAATATGCGTGTCATCGGTCACACCAACGGCCAGCGAATGGATGTTGAACCCGCGCCGCGCAAAAAGCCCGGATACCTTGGCAAGGACACCGGCCTGATTTTCGACCAGCACCGACAATGTATGTAGCAACGCAATCACATCCTCTCAAACAAAACGACTGTTATAACGATGGGAAGTCCGGCGGACAAACGCATTCCAGCAAATATGGCCCGTCATGCGCCAGCATATCGGAAATAGCGTCCTCTGCCTCATCTTGACAATCAACCGACCGTGCGGGAATTCCATAAGCCAGCGCGATTTTGACAATATCGGGGCTGCCGTCCAAATATACCGCGCTGTGCTGCCCCTTGTAAAGACTATCTTGAATTTCCCGCACCATACCAAGGCGGGTGTTACGCATAACAACAATTTTAACCGGCAAACCTTCCTGACAAATGGTCGCCAGCTCTGCCATTTCCATCTGGAAAGAACCATCACCGCACACGGCGCAAACCTGCCGCCGTCCGTCCGCCAACGCGGCACCCACGGCGCAAGGGATGGAATAACCCATAGTACCCATTCCGCCGGTAGTCAAAAACCTCGAAGCGCGAATTTCGAAATGATTCGCCGACCATATTTGATTTTGTCCCACATCGGCGCACAACACAGCGTCATCCTTCATAAGCCGCGACAATGACCGCATAAAAAGCATTGGATTGACAAATCCGGAAAGCTTGTCCCAGGATGCACCGTTCGTATATCTCTCCCGCCTGCCGGTCACCTGCCGCACCCATTCCTCGGGAGCACGGTGCCCGGCCGACTCGCCAAGAGCGGCAAGAACGCCCCGCAAATGCCCCACAATGGGCACATTAACTGCCATATTTTTACCTATTTCGGCGGGGTCAATATCTATATGAATAATCTTTGCGCGTTTCGCGACTTGGTCTGGAGCGGCAACCGAGCGGTCGCCAACCCTCGCGCCAGCAAGTATAATGAGGTCGGCATCACGAATCGCCTTGTTCGCCGCCACAACACCATGACTGCCAATCATTCCGAGAGCGAGCGGATGAGCCGCCGGCAACGCGCCGATCCCCATCATCGTATGAACCACGGGAATTCCCCGCCGTTCGGCAAGCTCCCGCAGCTCACCGCAGGCATCCGCGCCCAGCACACCGCCGCCGGCGCATATAACAGGCCGCACGGCCGCTTCAATAGCGCCCACTGCTTTTTTAATCTGCAAAGCGTGACCTTGCACGCTTGGTTTGTATCCGATAATATTGACCGGCGCATCGAAATCCGGTTCGCCCGCCTGTGCAAGCTGCACATCAACCGGCACATCTACAAGCACAGGTCCCGGTCGTCCGGTTGATGCAATATGAAATGCCTCCCGCAATACACGCGCCAAATCCTTCGCGTTCTTCACAAGATAGGTGTGTTTAGTAAAAGGCTCAGCCGCGCCGGTAGTGTCCGCCTCTTGGAAAACATCGCTGCCGAGCAAATCGCTGCGCACCTGTCCGGTGATAGCCACCAACGGTATAGAATCCATATATGCCGTCGCGATACCGGTAAGCAGGTTGGTTGCGCCGGGGCCGGAGGTGGCGATGCAAACGCCGACAGTACCGGTCATGCGGGCGTATCCGCTGGCGGAATGAGCGGCATTTTGTTCCGACCTGACAAGAACGTGATGAATGGGGCTTGACAATAAAGCGTCATAAAATGGGCAGATAGCCGCACCGGGATACCCAAAAGCAACGCGCGCACCTTCGTGTTCAAGACATTTCACCATAGCTTCAGCCCCGGTCATACAATCCGCCCCCTTTTTAATGTGTTTCAGAATATTATATCGCCGGAATCCTCTTGTGTCAACCACAGAACGTCATTTTTTAGATTTTTTCGATAAAATATTCAACCATGACAAAAAAGAGCATATCGAAAAAAGCTTTTCGATATGCTCTTTTTAAATAAAACTAAGTAAGTGATGATTAAATCGGGCGCTTATTTAAAGTCAAATAGAACCTTAGGCTCAATTTCAAGCGCCTTCGCGATGTCAAACAAAGTCGCAATTGAAAATGAGGAAACCATGTTAGGTGCTTCAATATGGCTCAAGTGTCCTCTGCTTATATGAACCAAATCTGCAAATTCTTGTTGTGAAAATCCCTTTATTCTTCTGTAGTAGGAGATGTTAAGACCCAACTGACGATAGTTTTCATCCTGATTGCTCATACAATTAATCCTCCTAAGGAGCGTATAAATGAACACTTATAATGTGAACATCCTGTCATTCTGAACAGCGCGAAGAATCCTTTTGAGGCACTGATATTTAAGTTCCTTCGTTCACTCGGAATGACACTGAGAAGAGCATCCTTTGTCCACTCTCTCCTCCCATTGATATTGTACCTCAATTTTCTATCGTTATCAGCTTGACATTAAAGCGCATTTGCTATATTATAGATAGCAAATATGATGTAGAATACACTTATTGCTTATTTGAAGGAGTGATCACATTGGAAGAATACAAAATCGAGATGGATGACAACCACGCAAGAATATATGAGTACATCTCCGAAATGTGTAACATACCGGTTGAAAAAGCGTTGCAAAACGTGTTGGAAATCGTACTTGACACCATGATAATCAATGGCAACTCAATAGATAATTCAATCTGCTATGATTTTTTTCACAAGCTATAAGGCCGCACAATTATAGTCAATTGACTATATCACAAAGAAATCACCGGTCGAAAGAGCATTCGACCGGTGATTTCTTTGTATAAAACTAATTCGGCATTATGTAGCTACTCGGCAAAATTGCTTTTCCGAATTCCAAAAAACTTACGAAGCATGCCGCCAAAAATCCGAGGACTTTTCACCACAACAATTTTCATAGAAACTCCTCCAAAAAAATCAAAATTTCGCAATCGACAGATCGGAAGAGCGTCGTGCAAGAGCTGCCAGCACCAAAATCAGCCGTGTGGGGCATATCAGCGCAAGCAACAAACCGGCACCAAACGCGGCAAACAGTAACCCGACTCCCACGCCGCAACCACGCCGACCGCTCCGACCGCAGTGCCGGTAATTTTGCCACCGCCTCATAAAATCACCCCATCCCGTCTTTCATATGATGTATAGTCAATTGACTATATACTTCATCATATTCGCAAACAGGCGAAATGGTGTCAATCTTTTGAAATAAAAATCAGAAGCAACCCTTTTTCAAACGAAATCCGCGCCGGAGAACAAACAATCTTATTGCTGACTCCAATCGGAAAATCGGGGGAAATTGTAGCGTTTTTTAGCGGATATTCTACGTTTTTTATCGTTAATCCGCCAACCTCTCCGCCATAAGGAAGCAGCGACAAATATGTTTCCGACTGCTCCTCCACAGTATACTCACCAGGCGAGCACATTGACACATATTCATTATCAGTCGCCATTTCGACACCAATTCCACGGGCGGCAAGCCACGCCATCACCGCAAAATTTCCCAGTGTATGGTCCAGCCTTCCACCCGCCGCGCCAAGCAACAGCACATCATCAAATCCCATATCCGCCGCCATTTTCGCTGCCGCCATGGTATCGGTATCGTCCTTTTTCACCGGCAATCTCACAATCTCTGCCGACCGCAAATCATGTTCCCCCAGCGAATCAAAATCACCGATAATTATATCCGGGCATCGTCCAAAACCGGCGGCCAGCCTCGCCCCGCCATCAGCCGCAATAATGGTATCACCATCCCGCACCAATGACTTCATCAGTTCCGGACACGGAGCTTCTCCCGCCGCCAAAATCACGCATCTTTTGCGTGTTTTCGGGTCATTTATCATGAATGCCCCTTCCCTTCTTTTGCGTTGACAGCCCAAGCCTTAACCGTCTCTAACTCACGGTAAATAGCGGCATAACTGCGATATCTTCCCGAATCGATCAGCCCGTCCCGCAACGCATCCGACACTGCACAATCACACTCGTCCAAATGGCGGCAATCAGCAAATCTGCACTTACCATGCATTGGTTCAAACTCCCGAAACAGCGCTGCCAATTCCTCCGGTCGAGCTGCCAAAACCTTCGCCATATCAAAGGTGGAAAACCCCGGCGTATCCGCCAAAAACCCGCCGTCCGGCTGGATTAGAAGCTCGGTAACGCGGGTAGTATGCCGACCCCGGCCCAGCTTTTTGCTGGTTTCGCCGGTCGCAAGCTCAAACCTGCTGTCCAGCGCGTTCAATATACTCGACTTACCCACACCGGAATTGCCGGCAAACACACAAAACTTGCCACGAATACACTCCCGCAAAGGCTCAATCCCATCGCCGGTTTCGGCGGAAACGGCAAACGCATCATATCCCGCACGGCGATAAACCTCCTCCGGAAGCATCAAATCCACCTCATTTTCCGGACGGGGAAGGTCGGTTTTATTGATAATAATAATCGGCCGGATGCCCGCGTGCTCCGCAACGGCGATCATTTTATCAATAATAAGCGGGTTGGGCGCAGGGGCAACAACCGATGCAACCACGGCCAGCATTTCTGCATTAGCTATCGGCGGACGAACAAGGAATGTACGCCGCGGAAAAATTTCCTCAATACACCCGCTGCCATCATCAGCGACCGACAACCGCACATGGTCGCCCGCAACAGGAGACCGGCCATCCTTGCGAAAAATCCCCCTTGCCGTACACACAAAAAGGCAGTCGGCGACCCCCTGCCCGGATTTCTCCAGGCAGGTATACAGGCCGCCGACACATTTTAAAATAATAGCTTGCTTAATTTCCATCAACCATTAATCCTCATCCGAAATAGGGACAGTAGTGGCAACGGCGGTAGCAGACGTTACATTTGTTGTCCCCGCGGACGAACCACCGGTTGTCGTCTGTGGTCTTGTAGTAGCAGTCGGAGGAATAAACTCACCGCGTTCGGTAACAGTTTTCGAACCGGTTTTGCCGCTGACGCTATAAGCCATCAAGGTCTGCCAATCGCTTTGCGATGAAGCCTTGATACGAATCACAACCGAATACTCGGCCTTGCGAACCGAGAATGTCAGCGTTTGTGCCGAGGAGCCTTTGAGCAAAATACCGTTCATAGACTTTTCAACATCGGGCACAGAATCAACATAAATCATCACATCAACCGGTTGGTCATAATTGCTGGGCAGCACAAGCGGAATTGTCGCATCGGTAAAGCCGGAGCTGACCTCAATGGTAACCACTGTACCCGGAACAACCGGTTCACCGGCGGTCGGTGTTTGTTTTATGACCGTCCCCTCGGGATGGCTGACCGTATTGACAACGTTAACAATTTGAATACCATCTTCGCTTATAAACAGCTCGGCAATGCGAATACGCTCCACAGCCGCATCAGCCGAACTCATGCCTGTAACATTCGGCATAGTTATAGGCTCGACCGGAACGGCGCCGTTGCTCACAAAAATAGTAACAATAGTGTCCTCCGCCAACTCCTTGCCGATAGACTCCGACAACATGATTACGCGGCCATCAGGAATAGCCTCGTCCATCTCGCGGACTATTCGGTATTTAAGTTTTGCGCGGGTCAATTTGTCAATAACTTCCTGCAGGTCATCGCCGGGCATATATGACGGAACCTTAACCCTTATCGGGCCGGAGCTTACAACAAGCTTGGTAGGTCTGTTGGCACGGAACGGGTCGCCGGCTTTGGGGTCCTGGCTGATAACTTCCCCCTCGGGCTTATCGCTCTGCACATGATCAACATTTTCCTCGCTGATGTTATAATCTCTTCGCAGCTCTTCGTTATTAATTATATCCTCATATTTCATCCCAACGAAATTCGGAATAACCGAACCCACGCTATCGCTATCGCCAAATATTTTTGACAGGAAAATAAAGCCGGAAAATAATATCAAAACCAACACCAGCGCACCGGTAACAGCCACCATAATCGGAATAACCGGCGGGCCTTTAACAATTTCATCGTCGTCGTCATCCGTCACCACAGCAACAGGCTCCGGCTCGCCCTTGATACGGGAAATAGCCTCCACAAAACGGGTAGGTGAATCGTCGTGATAATAAGTATACTGAAAATGGATGCTTGGATTGCGCTTAAATTCATCAATATCATACAACATTTCCGCCGCCGATTGATACCGGCGTGCAGGATCCTTTTGCATGGCCTTTATAGTGATTTCTTCGAGTCCGTCCGGAATTTCGCTGTTCAGCTCGGACGGTTTTTTCGGCTCGGCCTGCATCTGCATAATAGCCACCGACACCGCGTTATCCGCCTCAAACGGAAGGCGGCCGGTCAACATTTCATACAACATTACGCCAACTGAATAAATATCGGCCTTCTCATCGGTAATGGCACCACGAGCCTGTTCCGGGCTGATATAATGCACCGATCCTATCGCCTTATCGGCATCTCCGGTAGCATTAAGATTCTGCCGGGCGAAGCGGGCAATGCCAAAATCAGTCACCTTGATGGTTCCGTCAGGCAACAACATAATATTTTGCGGTTTAATATCGCGATGAACAATACCTTTATCATGAGCGTGCTGGAGCGCGCGGAGAATCTGGACAGTGAAATGTACAGACTCACGCCAGCGAATATCCTTTTGCTGTTCAATATATTCCTTGAGAGTAATGCCGTCAATATATTCCATGACGATATACTGCAAACGGGCACCAAAGCTGACATCAAACACCTTCACGATGTTTGGATGCGACAAAATAGCAATCGCCTTGGATTCGTTCTTGAAGCGGCGGGTAAAATCCTCATTTGTAAGGAATTCATCCTTGAGAATTTTAACAGCGACGATCCGGTCGTCCATGGCGTCATAAGCCTTATAAACATAGGCCATGCCGCCAACACCGATTACCTCTCTTATTTCATATCTGCCATCCAAGCGCTTACCAACATATTTATCCACTTATGACCATTCCTTCCTTGACGAATTTCTCGTCAACTTTCCCCAATAACAAAGTTGCAATCATCTGATAAGGACTGCGGTAATATTATCACTTCCGCCTGCCATGTTTGCGGCATGAATCAATCTTTCCGGGGCTGTCTCCGACTCATTCGCGTGAATGAGTCGATGTATGTCATCGGAATCCACCATGTTGGTGAGCCCGTCAGTGCAGATAAGAAGGCCGGCTGAATCGTCCAAATCTATTTCCATATAATCGCATTCAACCGACTGGTCAACACCCAGCGCACGGGTAATAAAATGCTTGCGCGGATGCGTTTTTGCCTGGTCACGGGTAAGCTTGCCCTTTTCGACCATATCTTGAACTATTGAATGGTCGCGGGTAAGCTGGCTCAAAGCTTCGGGAGTGTCGAGATAAGCACGGCTGTCCCCAACATGCGCGATGTGCGCGTGACCGCCGGTAATTATCACCGCCACAACAGTAGTACCCATTCCACGCAGCTCCGGTGTGGCCATCGCCATATCAAAAATATCAATATTAGCAGCCACTATTGCACTTTCAATAAGATTGCGTACCGAATTAACACCAAGGTCGGAGCGAAACACATCAATAATACGTTCGGAAAGGGTGCTTACCGCAATCGAGCTGGCGATATTGCCGCCATTAGCCCCGCCCATACCATCGCAAACGACCGCAAACATAGCATCATCTGCCAACACTCCACAGACAAAGGAATCTTGATTGCCGGAACGGGCACGGCCAACATCGGTTTTTCCATATGCTTTAAGCGTCCTCACAGGACAACACCCCCCTTCGGAAAATCAGCAATGGTTGTTTGTATACTCTTAAATAAGCTTTATGCGGGTTAGAAATCAAGAATGCCTGAAGTGTGTTTTTTGCGTGGTTGGAAAGAAGATTCTTCGCTTTGCTCAGAATGACATCTGCTCTCATTTGCACATGTTAAAGTGTCTGACGACGTCTCAAATGTCAGGAAAACGCGAATGCGTTTTTGAACAGACACAAATTCCGTTTATCTATCGGAGAAACGCTAAAGTGTCTGACGACACCTCAAACGTTAGGAAAACGTGGATGCGTTTTCGAACAGACACAAATTCCGTTTATCTATCGGAGAAACGCTAAAGTGTCTGACCTTGCCTCAAACGTTAGGAAAACGCGGATGCGTTTTCGAACAGACACAAATTCCGTTTATCTATCGGAGAAACGCTAAAGTGTCTGACCTTGCCTCAACTGACCGCACGAAGCGTTAATATCAGTGCCGAGTGTGCGCCGCACAGTCGCGGTCAATCCGGAACGCTCCAAAACAGAGCGGAACACCTGCAATCTTGCCGCTTTACTGCGACGGTGCAAATCCGACCCGCCATCCACCGGATTCAGCGGAATAAGATTAACATGGCACAGAATGCCACGCAACCGTGCCGCCAGTTCACGGGCACACGCATCGCTGTCATTAACACCGTCAATCATGGCGTATTCGAACGAAATACGACGCCCCGTCACCGCCGCGTAATCACGGCATACCGACAGCAATTCGTCAATATTCCACCGACGGGCAACCGGCATAAGCTGTGTGCGGATTTCATCATTAGGTGCGTGCAGCGACACTGAAAGAGTCAGCTGCCATTTATATTCCATAAGCCGGACAATACCGTCCACCAATCCGCAGGTGGAAAGCGACAAATGCCGCATACCGATATTAATTCCGCCCGGCTCGCTTATAAGCTGGAGAAAGCGGGTAACATTATCAAAATTGTCCAACGGCTCACCCATACCCATAAGGACAACGGAGGAAACCCGGACACCGCAGTCGGTCTGTGCCGCCGCAATTTGCGCCAGCATTTCGGACGGCGTGAGATTGCGCGTGAATCCGTCCATACCAGTAGCACAAAAGGTGCATCCCATTTTACAGCCCACTTGAGTGGACAAACACTGCGACCATCCATGACGATAGTTCATCAGCACCGACTCCACAGCATTACCATCATCAAGCCCAAAAAGATATTTCACCGTCCCATCATCCTTAATCTCCGACTCGAGACGTTTTTCGATGGTAACCGATGGAAGCAAATAGGTTTTTTCAAGATGTTCCCGCAACACGGCGGGGAGATTCGTCATATCGGTGAAATGCGAAGTCCCGTCCTTGAGCCATTTCCAAAGCTGCTCCGCGCGATAAGCGGGAAACCCCTCCCGCACCAGGTCGTCGCGCAGCTGTGTAACAGTCAGCGTACGACAATCAATATATGCCAAACCATCACTCCGTTTTCGGTAATTTGACAAAACCGGCGATAAAAAATCCGTCCGTCCCGTGGATGTGCGGAAACAGTGTAATGCTGTGAGACGGCGGGACACCCAAAGCGGCAAACTGTTCTCCAATCGGCAGTATGCGCGGCGCAAAATCGGGATGACTGTGTAAAAACCATTCGGATATCTTTTCATTTTCCGCCGGATTAAGCGTACATGTAGAATATTGCAAAAATCCGCCGACAGCAACCAATTTTGCCGATTGTTCCAAAATACGCCGTTGTATAATGGGAAGCCCGCTGAAAGACGAAACCGGTTTATATTTTATTTCCGGTTTGCGCCGAACCGCGCCAAAACCGGAGCATGGAGCGTCACACAGCACCCGGTCAAAGCCGCCATGAAGATGCTCCGGCCATTCGCCGGACGCGTCACGGCACATTACCCCGGCGAATCCCACGCCCAATTCCGCAAAACGAAACCGCATAGCATCACACTTTTCGGCATTAACATCGGAAGCAAGTATATGACCATTTCCCATAATTCCGGCACAGGTCAGCGATTTGCCGCCGGGAGCAGCGCACACATCGGCAACACGGTCACCGGAACGCGGCGAAAGAGCGGCGCAACAAAGCTGTGATGCCGTATCTTGAAGATAATAGCAGTTTTTGGAGCAATTTGCAAGGTTTTTGAGCAAATTCCCTTGTAAAATCTCAAAACAAGCCGGCAATTCGACCTTTTTAGTGTATAAAACACCATTTTCGATTAATATTTTTTCAAATTCATCGGGAGTCATAATAAGCGTATTGACCCGAACAATCGCGTGGGGGGATTCAAGGCTGCTGTGAGCTATTGCCGCGGCAGTTTCATAACCGTACGCGGATTTCCACATTGAAATAAGCTCGGGCGGGCACGAGGTTTGAATCGACAAATCCGGAAAGTCCCGCAACCCGTCGCGGTTTCGGTCAATCGCACGCAAAACGGCATTAACAAACCCTGCCGCGTGGTCCTGTTTCATCACACGGGCAAGGCTCACCGCTTCATTAACAGCGGCGGACGGCGGAATTTTATCCATATACAGCAACTGATAACAACCGGTGCGTAACAGCTCCAAAACCGTAGGATGAAGGCGGTTGAACCCTTTTGTGCAATGGCGGCGGATAATATGGTCAAGGGTAAGCCGCCGGGATATTACGCCATACACAAGAAGCGTCGTTAATGACTTGTCGGCAACACTCATACCGGCGCAAACGCCGCTTAGCGCGATGTCAAGCATTTTGCCGGAAAAACCTTCCTCCCGCTGTATCCGCAAGAGAATGTCCACCGCCGCGCGACGTGCCGATGGAATCGAATTTTGCATGAGCGTTACCGTTCCTTTCAAGTTGTGTCCTGCCGGGAAATGTTGAAGCGTTTTTGCGTGGTTGGGAATAGGATTTTTCACTGTGTTCAGAATGACAGGGTGGGGATACTCGCCGAACCGTATCTCTACCGCGTTTTTAACGCCGTCTACCCCGTCCCGAAACAATCAGCAAAAGGCGAATCATGCTCATCATTGAGAGGAACAGCGCCGCAACATATGTCATGGCGGCGGCGGTCAAAACCTTGCGGGCACCGGCAAGCTCTTCCGCGGTCAAAATCTGTTGGGATTCCAGCGATTTTATAGCACGGCGGCTGGCGTCAAATTCCACCGGAAGTGTAACAAGCTGGAATAAAACAGCCATTCCAAAAAATGCCACTCCGACATATGCCAGCGGAAGCAGCGACGAAAAAACCAGTCCCGCCATCACGAGCCATGGAGCCGCAGCCGAAGCGACACGGG
>JGI994J12354_10000874_pt1 | contig 30836 bp, 28 predicted proteins | sample IntmicLarv3ML3BL_FD_12354 | JGI IMG/M metagenome (IMG submission 12354) | reverse complement strand
TTGTACTTACCATAGTCGATAATCTTACATACTGGTGGCTGTGCTTTAGGGGCAATCTTAACCAAATCAAGACCTGTCTCAACTGCACGGGCATATGCCTCTGATGTCGGCATGACCCCTAGTTGCTCGCCATTCTCTCCAACTAATCGAATTTCTCGATCGCGAATTTGTTCATTAATCATTAAATCGCCGATAATCGTATCCTCCATAAAAAGTTTAAAGTGGCTAGTCGCCAAGACCATCCACTTTAATATCTACACAATAATAGTACTCACGCACTACTCCTATCGAATATTAACACTTAGTCGCTTAAAACACGCTAAGGTGAGAGTGGACACTCTTCTTTATTTTCGTACTTTGTCATTCTATCATCTAACCCTTGGCATGTCAAGAGATTTTCGCTTTGAAATAGGCTTTGACATCAATAAACATATCGTCAAAAACCACGATAACTTCTTTGCAGTCCTTATCAACCAAAAATGCTACTTGCCCGAAAGCTTTCTCGCCTCTTCTTGACAAATCAGCTTGTGCTAATTCCGCAGAAAAGTACGGCATACTGACAGCATCGTTTGCCAATAACTTAAAGCTCATATCATCAAACATCAAATTGCCCGCCGACATTTGATTAGTGTAACTATAACTAACGATAACCACCTTCTTGCCCTTTATATCGCCCATATTTTCAATTTTCATATCGGAACTTAGCACCGAGTCAATTGCAAATAAGCAAACTTCTTCTCCTGTTTTACTTTTAAACATTACTGGTTCACCTATCGCGGACTCTTGCATTCTCGCAATATTTGGCATAGTACTATCAGTCATTCCATCACCGCCAATATCTTCTATTGCCGTTTGTGGAACATTGCCCTCTATAAAATCGCCGGTATCCTTACCATCTACGCTAGCTGAGTCTAATGATTTATCATCTTCTGTATCACTAGTTGGTGTCACACTTTGTGCACTCTCTTGCTCATCTGCTTGTGTCTTTGCTGTTGCATCTACTGGTTTTTCTTCATCGACTCCACAACCGACCAAAGAAATAGCTACCGCCCCCACAATAACTAATAACATCTTATACAATCCCTTTATCTTCATAAAATATTCTCCTTAAGGCAAAATTATAAGAAGCAAAAGTGCTTCTTATAATTTTTCATCTTCTCTAGCTTTACGCTTTTTAGCAATTGCTAGGACAATAACACCTATTGATGATAATGCCAATGCCACCAGTGTATATATCTTCGTCGCATCACCAGTCAGTATGCCACCCGCTCGACCTTGTGTTCCTGGTCTATTTAGTTGTGCTGGCTTCCGTGTTGGTATTCCTGGTCGCTGTGTTGGGGTTGGCCTGTCTGTTGGTATCACCGTTGGGTTACCTGTTGGTGTCACCGTTGGGTTTCCAGTCGGCTTTCCTGTTGGCGTTGCTGTTGGTTTGCCTGTTGGCGTTGGTGTCAAGGTTGGCTCTCTTGGCGTAATTGTGCCACCCAATGATGCATCATCAACTATATACACGAATGGCGGGTCAGCTACCTTTACGCCATCTTCGTTAAATGCAAACACAAATGGTTCTAATTCCCCACTCATCTTCTTAAGTACCGTCACCTCAACCCGATATGACATTACACTAGCTGGACTTAGCCCATTCAAATTACTTGTACTTGAAACCTTTAAGGTGTACTCAAATGTTCCTGCATTATTAAACATAATCGTTACACTACTACTCGCAATACCTTTTAGGGGCTTTAACCAAACATCCCCGACACTGCCTGTTGGCATCGGATTGCCTGGTACGTTGGCAACTAATTCATAAATAAGCTCCCTATCAATAGTCACTGCATTACCATCTTTATCAAGAAATGACTGGCCGAAGATTACCTCCATCTTAGCAATGCCACTCGCGTGGATAGGACTTGCCTTTTCAACTACAAAGGAAAACATAATTATGCAGCTTAGTATTGCCAATTTAATTTTCTTCGCTACCTTCCTTTTGTTCATCCAACTCACTCTCTTTTTCCTTGTCTTCTTTCTTATCTTTTTTCTTACTCTTTTTGTCTTTCTTAGCCCTTTTATTCTTTGTAATGCTTCGTATTCCGTCAGCAATAAGAAGTATTAATAACAGTAATAATACCCATAGAACAAACCAGCCCCATATCGGAATTCGGTCAAGAAGCGATATTCCCGCTTGGTTGTCGATACCACCGATACCTAATCCACCGCCATCTTCGTCTTCTGGGAATGGGTTAGCAAAGCTGTCCTCCAGAATTCGTGCTGCTAGAATATGTCTGCCATTAGTACTATCAGAAGTGCAGGTACTAAGTAGCAAAATATTGTCATCTATCGTTACACCGATATCTCTAGTGTTCATTGCTTTGTCATATAAATTGTCGATAAATTCCTGTCGTCTATCGTCTGATACGCCCACGTTATAGATTGTAAAATCATACGCATCTACGTGCATAAATGCAAAAAATTCTAGTCCATGCTCTCTGCCACTGTGGAACAAATTACCATAACGTCTTTCATCAAAAAAATCTTTGTCGCCAAAATATTCGAGCCCGCCAAACATCACTTGCTTGTCCATATGATGTCCGTAAATTATACTATTAAAATCTGAAAAGTCAGAAGCATTTTGGTAATCTAAAAATAATGCTCCAGACAAAGAATAATTGCCCTTAATATCTGTATTAACATATTTACTATTGTTATCGGTTTGCGCAACTGGATAGTCTACATTAGTACCATAGACACTCAGCCATGCGATAACTTCGTCACTGACTGCTTGTAAGTCTTGAAAAGACTCTACTTCTTCAGTGGTTGGCTTATACATTGCGTATTGATTAGCACCAGCCGCTTGATATACTTGATGCGAGTCCCACAGCGAATACGACCCAAAAACAAGCAGTAATAATAGAAGAATTAGCACCGCAAGGTTCACGGTGCTATTCAACGTTTTTGTGACTATTTTACCGACTTTTTCATACGGTTTCATTTTTAATTAGTTTGTTGCCTTTCTTCTCTTGTGCGCAATATATCCAACAAATCCGCCAATTGATACTACAATAAGTAGGATGAATGGTAAATTATTTAGTAGTATACCTGTTGGTGTTACGTCTCTATATGTGTTTGTCCAAACTGATGCGTTAGTATTAATGCCTAAGGTTAAATCAGTTCCTACTGGTGCTTCTGCAATTTCTAAATCATCTCCAGCGCCCGTGCCTGGTACTGTTTCTCCCGAAGTTGTAGTTATATTGTTCCAAACTTCTGCTGATGCCGTATATCCTAGGGTGCCAGTTTCCACCAATGTGTACGTTGTTCCTGATGGTAATCCACTGTCGTCTGCATGTGGAGCAATATTAAATCGCAGTGACTCGTTGTGCTTTAATGTGAATGTCAACGTGTCACTTTCAAGTTTTGTTTTCTCAAAAGTAACTACTACTGGACGTTCGGGACTTACTGCTTTTACGCCATCAACGTAGATATACCCTGTATATGTCCTATCTACTGTTTCGTCTTTAACTTTTTGAGTCTCTGGTCTAGTGAATACAGGTGTAAAAGTAAATTCTTTTGTTGTATCGGCAAACTCACCAGCCACTTTTTTCGCCACTGAGAAGTTAACTAGCGGATTTAATTCATTAACAAAATCTGGTGATGCCTTAGGGTATGCTTGCCCACTTACTAACGGAACATTATCATCAGCTTCTGGCGCTACCAAGGTTGGTGTTGTTCCGTTATCATTTCTCACTTTTCTAAATCCTACATTAGTTACTGTCGTTACAACTGGTGTAGATACTGTCACACCATCAGCTTCAACCGCATTTTCAACATAAACAATCATTTGATATTCTGCTAGAGAGTAGTCCATTCCATTCGTACTTCCTGCAGTTTCTGTAATTGTATATACATACACTCCAGCATGAAGAAATGTTGCACTTGCTAATAAATCCGTCGTGCGTACTGTCTGTTCCATCATACCTGTCACGGTATTCAGCGTTCCGCCAGTAAATGCAGTTCCAGCGATAACTGTTGGTGTAGTCAACGTCGGAATAGTCGCTGTTGTATCAATTGTCCCATCGGGTTTCATAAGTCCTTCTTTTGTAATTACAAAGCTGAAATTCTCAGTTGTGTCAAAAACCGCACCTGGTGCTACGTTCAACGTCTTGCTTATGATAGCCGTTGCTCCCGTTTGCTTTGAAGCCGGCGGTACAACTGACGCCGATACAGCTACCACTGTCCCCATAACCATCGTAAGCGCCAACACCCCTGTTACAATTTTCTTCATTAACTTGTTCATACTTTCTTCCTCCTGAAATTCTCTCTTAACTTTTGTCTTTGTTCTTTAGATTATATATTCCTTCGTCGAATAATAGTCATTACCTTACCCAACGTATCCTTGATTTCAACTGCTCCGTACAGACGACTATCCATTGAATATTCGCGTCCATCACCAAGCACAAACACTTGTCCATTCTCTATCGTAATCGGGAATGAAATACCATCTTCATAACGCAATGTTTCACCAAATATCTTTTGTTCTTGCACTAATGAATCATTGATTAGTAATCCATCTTCCGTAATATCTACTGTATCGCCTGCCACTGCAACTACTCGTCGTACTTGTTGCTCGCCTGCATAGCTGACTACTATCGCATCCGATGCAACATACTCCTTATCCAACCGATACCACATGACGACATCTCCGTCTTGAAGGGTGGGACTCATTGCAATATCATTTACCCTCAATATTCCGAACATAAAAGTAAACAACAACACTACTACAACGCATATCACTGCTATCTTGAGCAGTAGATATAAAACGTCTTGTGTCAAGGTCGTCGTTGGCCGACCCTTGTCTTGCTGCACTGTCACTTCTTCTATCGCCATTAGTTCTTCCTTTGTTGATTTTCTTGCAAATTAGCCCCTAAGCCAACCAGCATATTACTGTATGTTACATGGTATCATAGCACCCTATAAAAGTCTAGTAAAATATACTATTTTTTATACTAATCTTTACATTTTCCTCCCTTTGTATCAATATAAATAAGAACAAATAGTCTGCTTGCTTAACGAGTCGCACCGAGCGTTCTTCCTATTAAATGAGCGTGCATCTTGCGACATTTTCCTTGTACGCCGAGGTGCGACCCCACGGAGTGTTGTTTCTCTATAGGCGTAATTTCCTATAGCGAAACAAATCGCATGTACCTATCGGCACATGCGACTAAATAATTACATTTTATTTTTTATTTGCAGGATATTCTACTTCTATCTTGCGTATCTCTTTTGTTTTAATTTCATGGCAAATATCTGCAACAAATTTCTCTAGTGGCTTTTGCCCCTCGTCACCTAAGTAACGACTTCTGATAGCAACCACACCCTCCTCTTCTTCTTGGGCGCCAACCACTAACATGTACGGCACTTTGTTGAGACGAGTTTCGCGGATTTTGTAGCCAATCTTCTCAGCCCGATTGTCTATCGTTGCACGGATGCCATGTTCTTTTAACTTTGCCAATACCTCGCCCGCATAAGTCGCATGTTTTTCTGAAATAGGTAGTACTCTTACTTGTTCAGGGCTTAGCCATGTTGGAAATAGACCGGCATATTTTTCAATTAGCCATGCCAATGTTCTCTCGTAGCAACCAAGGCTCGTACGGTGGATGATAAATGGTAATTGTTTTTCGCCGTGCTCATCAATATAGTACATATCAAATTGCTTAGCTAAAGCAAAGTCTAGTTGAATGGTTATCATTGTATCTTCTTTACCGTAAACATTTTTCGCCTGGATATCTAGCTTTGGTCCATAAAAGGCCGCTTCGCCGTCAGCTTCTTCAAAATCAACTCCTAGTTCAACTAATAGTTCACGCATCTTGTCTTGTGCGCTTTCCCAATAAACTGCATCACCGATATACTTTTCCGTATTAGACGCATCCCACTTTGACAAACGATAGCTTACATCGTCAGCTAGTCCTAGGGTCGTCAATACGTGAATAGCTAGTTTGACACAGCTTTTGAATTCTTCGTCTACTTGGTCGGGGCGGGTAATTAAATGTCCTTCCGAAATCGTAAACTGGCGAACCCTTGTTAGTCCATGCATCTCACCCGACTCTTCATTACGGAATAAAGTTGCCGTCTCACCGTATCTAATTGGTAATTCACGGTAACTGTGATGTCCTGCTTTATAAATAAAATACTGGAACGGACAAGTCATTGGGCGTAGAGCAAAAACTTCTTTGTCACTTTCTTCATCGCCAAGAACAAACATACCGTCACGGTAATGGTCCCAATGTCCAGAAATCTTGTATAAGTCACTCTTTGCCATAAATGGTGTCTGTGTTCTAACATAACCCCATTCATTATCTTCAATATCTTCAATCCAACGCTTCAGTTCTGTCATCATAATTACACCCTTAGGCATAAGCAATGGCAATCCTTGCCCCACGCACTCAACCGTTGTAAAAATTTCCATCTCGCGACCTAATTTATTATGGTCACGCTTTTTGGCTTCTTCAAGGCGTTCAAGATGTTCGTTAAGTTCATCTTTTTTAGCGTATGCTGTACCGTAAACGCGAGTTAGCATCTTATTTTTCTCACTACCACGCCAGTATGCCCCCGATGAAGAAATCAATTTGAATGCCTTGATACCTTTTGTACTCATCAAATGCGGCCCCGCACAAAGGTCTACAAAATCGCCTTGTGAATAAAATGAAATAACCGCATCTGCTGGTAAATCTTCAATCAACTCAACCTTGTATGGCTCGCCCATTTCTCTCATATATTCAATCGCTTCTTGTCTTGGCTTAGTAAAACATTCGACTTTCGCACCCTCTTTGATGATTTTCTTCATCTCTTTTTCGATAGCATCTAAATCTTCGCGCGAAAATGATGGGCAATCAAAGTCATAGTAAAAGCCCGTCTCAATTGATGGTCCAATCGCTATCTTAGCTTGTGGGTATAATCGTTTAACTGCTTCCGCTAGGACGTGCGATGCCGTATGACGCAAAGCACTTAAGCCTTCTTTGTCATTAGCGGTTAAGATGTTAAGCTCGCAATCTTCGCTTACCTTTGTTCGCAAATCAACAATTTCGCCATTGACTTCGCCCGCTGTTGCCATGCGTGCTAATCCTTCGCTAATATCAAAGGCAATGTCATATACAGTTTTTGCACCATCGTATTCTTTTACACTTTTGTCTTTTAATGTGATTTTCATTTTCTTCTCCTAATCATTTGCTTAGCCAAACAGTAACAAAAATCGCCCTCTACCCGCACTATTAGCACAGATAGGGGCGATAAATAATCGCGGTTCCACCCTACTTCACTTAAATATAAGTCTCTTAGTTAGATGATAACGGAATCACCGGGCGGGATTAGCGCCACTCAGAGTTGGTTTCTCGTCAACGTATTGGTTAGATTTTATATCATCTTACCCACTTTTGTCAATGATAACCTATTCTCGTTGTTACTCGTCATTATTGCTCGCATCAATATACCTCTATTTCACCGTATTGATACTCGCTTGTTTCTTCATATTCAAATCGCTCCTCCACAAATGTCGGCAAATCGGTTCTGATACTGTAGTATTCTCTTTGCCCACCGTATCTCGCCTCAAAAGCAACTTCTACTGTTTGATATTCATCTAACCATCTATAAAATCCATTGTTTTCCATAATTAGCCCACAAGCAAGAATTTGTTCTATCTCATTCTTATCAGTAATCACGGCAATACTTCTAACTTCTTGAGTTTCATCGTACTTACTAAGCGTTATTTCACTAATGTTCTCTGGCTCAAATTCGCCTGCCATTTTATAGCCAAGGGCATTTAATTCTTTGATTGTTCGCTGAAAAGATTGATAAATAGGATATTGTACTACATTCGAATAATTGTCAATTTCCGAATATATTATTGTAAATTCGCTTTTTTCATCTTCTTTTAAATAGCTATACCCCAGCGCACCAACAATGTTACTTTCTTTAATGTCTGCGAAGGTCAATTCTAATAAATCCGCCTTGTATGCTTCAATTATTTGTCGATAATCACCCTCTATATATTCACCGCTACTATTGCTCTTATCAAATAAATCAATGATAAATAGTTTTCCAACACTAGCAGCATCAAGGCTTAAGACAGGATACTTGCTTTCTTTAAAACCTTTCGCCTCATATAGCTTAACTAAGTACGTTTCCAATTCTTTGATATCGATTTCGTATCTACGATAAACTTTCATACCATTATTCATTTTGAAGCTTATTGCAACTTGACGTTGCATATCATTTGGATTAGCATCTATACGTGTCCCCAGCAAGTCCATTGTGTTTTTACCACCTTTTTTATCGGCTGCATTAGCAATTCCTTTTTGGACTATATCATAGATTACTGGAGCATCTTTTATCTCACCATCAGACCAATGTTGCACCAAACCGCTTCCAGCGATATCAAAGCTATCGTTAATTCCGTTAATTGAAACCGCCACTGATTCGACTTTATCTGGACTTGGCTTATACCTATCATAACCAAACACATCAAAACGGAAAATAATTACAATCAACAATACACAAACTGTCGCTATCCCAAATGATTTTTTGCCAGAAAATATCTTACTAATATCCCCAGTATAGACAACCGCAATCACGCCTTGCGATATCACCAATCCTAATGCTAAGCCAATGGCAAACCATACATCATAATTAACATCTGCCACTAAGCCTAAGAATAATCCTGTCCCAATTGATATCACTATCATTAAAAGTATTTTTATAATCGGCATTATCTTTGGAAATGCCATCGCCCATCCAGCACTTTCTGATGACCTTTTACGGTATATCAAGATAGCCCCACCAAGGGCAGCCAAGATAATAACCACCTCAATAATCATTGTCATCGCCATTAAGTTAATCACATCTTCGTATCCATACTCTTGGTTACTTACCGTCAACTGTACACTCTGAATTGCTACTGGCGATACGTATAGCACTCGTCCGAAAATCTGTTCACCCAAACTGCTTGCTGCATGGTAAGTATAGAAAAATCTTTCGTACAACCCTCTCACTAAGATATACAAAATCGGCATATATCCCCATAGTACTAGCATACCCAAAATACCAACCATGATTTTGCCAGTTAGCATAATCGCTAAAATAGCCACATTATAGTACATCAAAAAATGTAACAAAGAAAAACCAAGCCCTTTAAATAATATCAATACTAGTTCTGTGGTTATTACATCATTCGTCAACCAAACGACTAGGACTAGCAAGTAGCTGATAATCACTGGAACTACAACATTTACAATACCGCTTATATATTGCACGAAAAATAATTTCTCGCGCTTCATCGGAATACTATGAAAAACGTCTAGCTTGGTTTTTTTATATAAATAATCAAACCCTGAAAATGCACTTAAGACTGCCCCGCCAACTACTCCCACGCCAGCTACTGTCGAGATGGTGGCGAACCATTCTTTTATATTCCTATAAACATCGACCATTTCTGAATGTCCTGCTACCACATTCGCTTTTTCATACCCCAACACAATTGCCCCTGTTAGTGGTAATGCCAAGAGAAATCCAACTGCGACAATGATAAAAAGCCAAAGTCGGCGTTTACTGTCATTTAATACCATCTTAAAAAATGAGATTTTTGATGTCATATCCTTCTACCTCCGTTTCGCTGATGAAGATTTCTTCCAACGTTAATGGAAGGATTTCTTGAAAAACATAATCTCTTCTGCTAATTCGCTCAGCAATCTCCATGCTTGTTCCTCGCGCGGTAATCGTTAGTAACGAACCACTTCTACTACATGCAAGCACTTCTAAATCTTTTAATAGTACTTCCTCTTCGGTTGAATTTTTAAGTACGCATTGAACTTTATGAATGTTACTCTTCATATCCTCTAAATCACGTGAAAATAAAATACCGCCCTTATGTAAAAGTCCCACGTGGTCGCAAATATCTTCTAACTCTCTAAGATTATGCGAAGCTACTATCGGAGTAAATTCACGACTAACGATTTCCGATACGAAGATGCTTTTCACTGCTTGTCTCATGACTGGGTCTAATCCATCAAATGTTTCATCGCAAAGCAAGTATTTAGTGCCCGCACAAATCCCTAACAATACTGAAACTTGTCGCTTCATGCCCTTGGAAAAAGTGCTTATCTTTCTATTCATTACTAAATCGAATTTTTCAATATATTCGGCAAATTTGTCTTTATCAAATTTCGGATAAATCATTGCGTAATACTCCATCATGTCTTTGGGTGTTGCATTTGGAAAAAAGTATTGTTCATCTGGAATGAAAAATAGTTTGTTCTTTGCCACTTCATTTTCAAAGACATCTTCGCCATCGATGAGGATTTGTCCTTTTTCTGGCTTTAATATTCCCGCCACCATTCTAAGAAATGTTGATTTGCCTGCCCCATTGGTTCCAACCAGACCAAAAACAGCGCCTTCTTTGATTGTCGCACTAATATTTTTGACAGCTTCAATGTCACCGAATGATTTCTCTGTCTTAATTGCTTCTATCATGACGTTTCCTCCTTATAAATTCTTTCGGTACGTGCCAACACTTCGCTCAGTGGGATACCAATATCTATCCCTTGCTGGAGCTGTGCCTTTAAATTTTTGAAAAATTGTTCTTTTTCTTCATTAATAAAGTCTTTTTTAGGCGAAACAAAATTCCCCCGACCTTTAATTGGATAAATATATCCCTTCGACTCAAGTAGCGCATATGCTCGTTGAATGGTATTCGGATTGATTGATAAATCCATTGCCAATTTACGTACTGATGGCATCTGTGTATTCACTTCTAGGATATCCTTATTGATAAGCACTTGAAGTTTTTCAGCTATCTGCTCATAAATTGGACGACGGTCTTGATAATCTAATACAATCATCACATTTCCTCCAGTATCTAGTGTTCTATCTCTCTTAGTACACTTGCAGTATATAATAAAGCCTCAACTAATGTCAAGGCTTTATTGAACAATCTTCGTACTAAGTTCAAGCTTCGCTTACTAAGTATTCTAGACCCCGCAACATTTCTTGTATTTCTTACCACTACCGCAAGGGCATGGGTCGTTACGACCAACTTTGTCACCCTTAACGATAGTGCCTGATTTCTTTTGTTCCATATATAATTCTTTGCGCTTTTCTTCCGTGAAAATAGGCTCCCACTCTGGCAACTCGTATAACCAGTCAGCCTTCGCATCAACCATATTCTTATAGAGTTTTTCTTTATCAAAACCTAAGTTCACCTTGGTATTCTCGGTCATCTTTTCAATTGGATTTGGTTTTACCAGACTGTCATTAATACCATCTAAGAAACCAACCATCGTTCGTAAATCAACTTCGTATTTGCTAGCGAGGTCTTCAACCTTGCCCGCAACCACTTCATCTGGGTTAGCCAACAATTGCTCATAAATACCCTTTTCAAGCAAAAAATATTCCGCCCAAAATTGCTTTAACTGTCCTCTATCACCTTGTTGATTATATGCATAATCACGCCATTCCTGTAAAATACTCTTAGCCTTCGCCATTTCATTCCCTCATTTCCAAAGTTTGTGTGACTATTATATCGAAATACCGATATCGCGTCAAGCATCTCCTTCTACTCTTCTTTTTCTTTGTTGAAATCGTCTTATCCCCACTCAATATCTTCTAATTTTTTCACTTTTCCTTGCTCTATTTCCTTATTTGCTCTCTTGATAGCTATTACTTCGTCAGCAATCGGATAGTCTGCTGGCACTAGCTGTATCAAGTATTTATACACTTCCATCCATTGCTCTTCACCTAAACAATCAATTAATTTATACAATACATCTTTTCCCATTATTTCATCCTCCTTTTTGTTATTCTTTTGTATGCATTTTCTCGCGGCAAGACATCCTTAATTATAATAGTGTCTTTGGTTTTTTCATAAATCACTCGATAGTCATTTCCTATTCTGAGTCTATAATGATTTTTAATCCCCTTTAAATTTGTAACATCACCAAAGGGAAGTTTATTAATGCTTTCTAATATTTTATTTCTAAGTTTGTTATTCACTTTTCTTAATTTTTTTCGGCTTGGTTAGTTATTATTATTTCTTTCATAAATCGTACTTGTCCTTTCTAGGTGCAAGTGATAATATCCGAAAAATATACTTCACCAAAGAAAGTTCCCACTTTTATAGTATATCGCAAGGAATAACAGTTAGCAACAGCTACCATCATCAAATTTCCGATGTTATCACACACATATTTAATTGTATTCTATTTGGAAATCTCGAACCGAATGATTCGTAAAGATTATTTTTAAATATAGCAAAATAGGAGGTTACTGTCAATAGGAGGTTACTATCAATAAAATGTTGTGACTCAAATATATTCGTCTCATTTAAAAAGCACCAAAACCATAATTGTGGTTTTGATGCTTTCACAAATTACTCGATTTAATTATTTCGCAAATGACAATCTATGTAGACGAACTTTTCCTTCCTCAACCACAACTCGGAGACGTCCAGTATCTTTATTAAAAGTTACTGGTACGGTATCAATTGTGGCTACCGAGGCATCTAAAGAGATTTCCGCCGTTTCTCCATTGGTCCAAATGAGCTTTAGTTTTGCTGGCTGTTGGCATTCTAAGGTGATGCTCACTTTGAAATCATCGTCCTTTGAACAAACTGTGTAATCAGCAAATTCTCCTGTTTCGAGAACCAAACCTAGTTGGTCCCAGCCACAATCAAACCAAAACTCTTTTTCGGTTTCTTCGCAAACAGCTTCAATACGCATCTTGGTATCCATGCGGTAACGATATTCATTGCCCGCATTGGCCGTACCACTAAATGATTGACCTTGTCCAGGGAATTGGTCGAAATCTGTCGCACGTATCGTAAAGGTTGGTTTTTTGAATATTCCATCATGTATTTTGGTGTGGTGCACACAATTCTCAATCAGAATATTATCAAGATATTCATCAAAAATCTGTTGTGCACGCTCATAAGACGGCTTCTTGCCACCATCTATAAATGTGATGATTTCATCCCACCCTTCGGGTTGCTTGATATCACAAGGCGAATTATCATTTTGCTTAACCATTTTCTTCCATGGCCAAAGATTAACACCGATATCTAGCGACAAAGAAAGGGCTGTCAGGGCATTAAACCACTCAATTTTATTCTCACCCGTTTCCCCTACCCATAATGGTTGGTCTAATTCCTGAGAGACTTTCAAATATGGGTCAAACGCATCCATCCCCGGCATAACTGCATAACGATGAAAGTGAATAAGCATATTATCATCATAGCGCTTGAAGAAAATAGCATTATCAGTAGAAAAATGACCGCCCTCAAGTTGTAACATATGAACCTGGTCGATTTCGCGAATTGCCATAACACACTCCTCATAGAAGCGTGAAAGTAAAGATATATACTTGTTACGGCTTAATTCGCTACACAGATTTGGTCGTACTGGTTCATTGAGCAAGTCATAACTACCAACAATCCAGCGGTCTTTGTAACGACGGGCGATTTCACGCCACAGCTCAATACCTTTATCCCAATAATCTTCATCCATTAGCAGACGTGGTAGATTGCCCACACTATCGTCTGTATTCCAACCACTTTGGCTACCTGGTGCTCCATGGAGGTCCAAAATAGCATAAATACCAACTTCTTCACACCAATCAAGACAACGGTCAATCAACGCAAAGCCCTCTTCGCACCATTGATATCCTGGTTCTTCTTTCATCAAGACCCGCCAGTTAAACGGAATACGAACCGAATTATAACCAAGGTCATACATATTTTGTATATCCGCCTTCGTAATATAACGGTCGCGAAATGTTTTCCAAAATTTGTCTGCATATTCGCTACCAGTGAGTGTCTTAATCGTATCTTCAATTCGGCGTGGACGGTCAAAACTGTCATGCCACGAAAGCCACATATAGCCCTCTTGAAGCAACCAGTTACCGACTCCCCAACCAAGCATTACAACTTCTTCGCCATCACCATTTACTACTTTCGTACCTTCGGCACGTAAAAAGCCCTTAACTCTATTCGGATTACATTTTTCAAACATAGATTTCCTCCCAAGCCTGCGCTATCATTAAATTTTCTTTATCAAAATATTATCTAAAATTCACGTTTTGATATCTTATGGCTCATTATAGCAAATGGCACCAAAAAATGACAGTCACAAAAAAGACTTCTTGTTGGACAAAAACGACTTTTTTATACTGAAAATTTCTTCATCTTACAGTAAACTAATCTCACTGCGGGACGGGAACCCCGTCCCCTACTTTTCATCATACAGTCGATAAATCCCACTCCTCATGGATTTTCGGAACGTCATTAATAAGCCGCTTCGTATATGCTGCCTGAGGCCGAAGAATAACATCGTCTGCTGTTCCTCTTTCTACAAATTTACCCCGCTCCATGATATAAACCGAGTCTGATACGTAATATGCAAGCCCAATATCATGGGTGATAAAAATAATAGTCATATTAACTTCATCACGCAGTTTCAATAACATATCTAAAATAGTGGCTCTTGAACAAGCATCTATCATTGAAGTTGGTTCGTCAGCAATCAGTATCCGTGGTTTTAGTAGAAATATCCGTGCAATCATCAAGCGTTGCATCTGCCCGCCCGAGAGTTCAAATGGGTATTTGTTCGTAAGCTCTGCATATTTCAAATTGACAAAGGCACAAGCTTTTGCCATCATTTCCTCTTTTTCTTCTTTTGATTTGTTCCGTCCACCCATCAGATTTATACAATCGAGCAGCAAATCATCAATTTTATGAAACATATTAAAGGAAGAAAACGGGTCTTGAAACACCGCTTGAATACTTTTCCAGTATTCTCTTTTCTTCCTATAAGAAGAGATATCACGTTCTTTGTCATTTACATACATAGTACCTTCGGTTTCGCCGATTAGGCCTAGCATCATTTTGGCAATAGTTGTCTTGCCTGAACCAGACTCACCAACAATTGACACTACTTCTCCTGCCCGAAAATCAAAATCAACATGGTCTACCGCCAGCGTTCCTGTCTTACCAAATCCAAATTTTTTCGTAATTCCTTCACCACGTAGTACCGAGTCACCTTCGAAAACAGCTGGTGTTTTTGTATCATTAGCCATTAGTCTCACCCGCTTTCATATAAGATTGTTTCAAATAATCTATATCGTAAATACAACGATAAAAACGTTCATCACCAAAATTCTTGCCTGGCACTTCGATTACATGGCATTCTGGTTTTGCATACTTGCATCTAGCCGCAAACCGACAACCCTTAGGTGGGTCTTTCAAGTTAGGCGGTGTCCCTGGAATTGCCTCCAACTTAACATCTCTAACTCCTTCTTCTGGAACAATGATAGAGCCCATCAATCCTTTTGAATAAGGATGAACTGGGTCGAAAACCATATCAGATGCCGAGCCCTTTTCGACAATTTGCCCTGCATACATTACCATAATATCATCTGTCACATTATAAAGTAGTGGTAACTCATGCGTAATAAAAATCATCGAGCGGATAAAACCTTTTTCCATTAACTCACGTAACATTCTAATAACCATTTTTTGTGAAGTTACATCTAGCGCCGATGATGGTTCATCCGCAATCAACACTTTCGGCGAAAGAATGGTTGAAATCGCAATAACAATACGTTGCTTCATTCCGCCCGAAAGTTCCACCGCATACTTGTGCAAAGCTTCTTGTGGCAGACCCAATTCTTCAAAGCGTTTTGAAGCCAAATCATAAATATCTTGTTTAGACATCTTGGGCTCATGAGCATGGATGACGTCCTCAATGAAGCGAATAATACGCCTTGTTGGATTTAAGGCATTCATCGCCGCTTGCGGAATATATGCAATTTCTGTCCCCAATATTTTCTTACGAACGTCATCAGCTTTCATCCCTGATATCGTTTTCCCATCAATAATAATATCGCCACTAGTATAATGAAGCGGAGCAAAATAATAACCCATCAGACTCAAAGCCAAAGTTGACTTTCCACAACCTGACTCGCCGGCAATCCCTAATGATTTTCCGTCCTCTAATTTTAGTGAAACACCATCAACCGCGTACACTGCTTCCTTAGAGCGAGTAATATATCTTGTTTTTAAATCATTGACTTGAAGCATTGTTTTTCCCATATAAATCACTCTCCTTTTTAGTCGCCACGAAGCTGCGGATTAAATACTTGGTCAAGACCAGTATTCATTAAATTCATTGAAAAAGTAATCAATGTAATTGATAAAATTACAGGGACGAAAGCCCACCATGCACCAAGTGTATGCGCAGAAAATTTCGTTGCCCACTGCATCATAATGCCAAGCGTTGTCACATTAGCTGTCGATGGACCCAATCCTAGCATCGATAATTGTGCCTCAGCTAAAATGCCCGATGATATCTGCAATATCAACGCCATTACGACATAGGATGCAATATAAGGTAAAATGTCAAAGACCACTATCCGCGGCAAACTATGTCCAGATAATTTAGAAAGGTTTACGTGGTCTCTGTTTCTTAATGAAATAACTTGTGAACGTACTGACCGACAAGTCCACGGCCAAGCTGTCAGCCCAATGATTATCGCCACTATGCCTGGTCCTCTTGCCGATTGGCCAATTGAGTTGGCAATCAATATCAGGATAACAAAGCTTGGAATTACGGTGAATATATTAGTAAGGAAGGTAATTAGATTATCTACAAATCCCCCCACATAACCTGCAATCAAACCTAAGCTAAGTCCAATCAACGTTGCAATTGCCCCTGCAATCAATCCCATCCGAAGCGATAGCCCAATTGCCACCGATAACTTTGTCAGCATATCAGCACCAAAATTATCTGTTCCTAAAGGAAAGTTCACTGCTCCCGCAATATCGGTATCTTTTACAAACGCTTGTGGTAAGACTTCTCTTTTTTGCTCCAACTGCCTATCTTCGTTCCATTGAGCAATGATTGTTTCATCATCTTCAAGCATCTTTTGAATTGCGATATTCATACGTGAATAGGCATTTCTTTGTGCATTCAAAAGGCCTGTCTGAGGATGTGTAGCATCATACTTTTCAAGCCATAATGACACGAGATATTCCGCATCATTCGCGTCAATATCTGCTTCTGATACATCGCCAAACCTTACTAACCACTCTTTCATACTTTCTTTATCTTCTGATGATATGCGATTCTCAATATTTTTCGTTCCCTCATAACTAAGGGTCTGTTCTGGGGCATTTAAAACTTCGCCTACGTTATAATATATGCCTGGGGCATGAAACCCTGACCCGACCAATTCCATTGTGTCAAATGTAGAAAAAATGTAATAAAAACTCAGTAGAAAAGTCAAGACAAAAAGAACGAACCCAATTACAAATTTCGGTGCTTCGAATATATTTTTTAGAATTTGTTTCATTGTATGTCTTCCTCCCTTCTCACGATTCCATCTGTGTCGCTTTAATTCTTGGGTCAATCAGGCCATATACCAACTCTACTGCGAGATTGGCAATTAAAACCATAACTGTGATAATCAAGGTACAACCTGATAGCAACGGATAATCTCTTGTTGAAATAGCTGATAGCATCGTCGAACCTAATCCTGGATAGCTGAAAATAATCTCAGCCACTAGATTACCCGCCACAATACCGCCAAGAGACAGCGCCAATCCAGTTATCTGTGGAAGCATCGCATTTCTAAATACATAGCGAATGATTTTGCTATCCTTGATACCTAAAAAGCGACTATATTTTACATAATCGGTATTGAGTTCGTAAATCGCCATCGAACGCATACCAATCGCTTGTCCGCCAATTGCAATAATAACCATTGTCCAAAATGGTAACTGATAGTGCTGAAACAATGAACCTATAAATTGCGGTGAAAAACTTGGAATTAAATCATATCCATAACCGCCACCAACTGGAAACCATCCTAGCCTGACCGAAAAAATAGTCAAAAATATAATAGCCAACCCAAATGCTGGTGTATTGCTTAAAAACATAAAAATCGGCAATACTATCTTATCAACCCATTTCCCCACATAAGCAGCAATCGCACCAAGGATATTACCTAAAATCCAGCCCAATATAATCGCTGGAATTTGCAGTGCCAGTGTCCACCCTATGGACGAAGCAATTACCTGTGACACACTATTAGGATACCGTGAAAAAGAGATACCCATATCCCCTCGAAATAAGCGGGCTATATATATAACAAATTGTTCTGGCATTGACTTATCCAGTCCAAATTCTTTTGTATAATTTTCAATCACTCGTTGTACTGCACTAGGATCTGTTACGCCCTGAGTCGCCTGAAGTGCAATCTGTTTTACTGGGTCACCAGGCATTAACCTTGGCAAAAGAAAGTTTAATAAGACTGCAATAATCAATGTCGCCAGATACCACAAAATCCTTTTTCTGTAATACTTCATAAAATTTTTCATGTGAGCTCCCTCGCTTAGGATTCTTCGCTTTGCTCCGAATGACAGTTTTCATAACTCATTATGACACTGTCATAAGAACAAATGGCTGACATCTATGACAATTACACTGTCTTCATATCTGTCAGCCATTAAAGGATATTATCCTAGTATTTTATTGTTCTACTAATGTAATGTTATATAATGACGCAATCCCATAACCACTACAAGCAACCTGTGGTGGAATATTTGTGCCATCTCCTTCCGCCGGAAATCCTGTCCATACAGTTTCATTTACTTCATGGAAAAATACCGGGCGATACATTAGAGCGAATGAAGGAACTTCATCAAGATAGATAATGTTCAGCTCTTCCCAAAGCTCTTTTAATTTTTGTTCATCTCTTTCGTTCGGAATTAAAGCTAATATTTCATCAGCTCGTTCACTATAAAAACGACCGTAGTTAAATGTCACGCTCTCTGGGAAATTCCCACCAAATCCATGAAGCATACTATATGCTGAAGACCATGGAGCAGAAATACCAGCCGCAAAACTATTCATCGTAATATCAAAATTACCTGTTTGGATATTTTCTTGCCATTGAGGTGTCTCTGGGTAATTTGTCTCTAGTTCAATACCAATGCTATTTCCTATACTAGAAACAATGCTAAGAGCCGCTTCCCAGTCAGACCAACCAACTGGACACTCTAAGACAAATGATAGATTTTCGCCATTGTATTCGCGAATGCCATCTCCATCCGTATCCACAATCCCAGCTTCATCCAAGATTGCGTTAGATTTCTCAATGTCGCCGCCAACCCATTGATACTCTGCAAGCTTAGCTTCATCAAGAACCAATGCTCTTTGCGGTGCACTTGGATTAAACAAACTACGTGGATAATCTCTAAATGATGGCGATTGATTTGTCATTGCCGCTGATATGATTTGATCATAGTCAACTGCGTATGCGATAGCTTGACGAACAGCCTTTTGGTCTAGCCCTTCACGTTCGGTATTAAATATAGCAGATGGCATGATTGCCGCCATTTGGTATGGTGGGTCAAAGTAATATGTAGAAATTGGTAGACCCTTTTCTAACCAAGTCTTTTGAATTTCTGGCATGTATTGTTGATTTACGTCAATTTCACCTGCTTCAAAAGCAATACCCATCGCGTTATTATCTGCATAAACATTATGCGCTACATATTTAGGAACTGGAAGTTGACCCCACATAGAAGGATCTTGTCCCCAATAATCATCGTTTCGTTCTAATACTATTTTTTGGTCTGAATTAAACATTACGCCATATGGTCCACTAAATGGAGCATCCCAAAAGTCAGCATTCTTCATCTCTTCAGCAACTTCGCCTGTCTTGGCTTCCAATTGTTCAAGATATGCTTTTTGAAGCGTCAATGCCTTTGGTAGATACGACTCAATCTTTAGCATATTTAAGTTGTCTTTATTTGCTGTGATTTCGATTGTTAAATCATCACTTGCGATAAAGCTTTCGATATATGGAGCATACTCAACCCCAATGCCGGTCTCATATTTTACATGTGTAGCATATGTATAAGCAACATCATGTGCTGTAACTGCTGTTCCATCACTCCATTTCGCCGCTTCGTTTATGCCAAATGTAAGAACTGCCGTTTCTGTATCCCATACATAATCGCCTGCCGCTAGTAATGGATGCGCTACGCCATCAAGCATATTAAACATATATAGTGTTTCATAGTGAAGCACACGTGCCATATCGCCTTGGTCTACATTAAGTGAGTTGTTAGCATTACCACTAAGAGGGTTATTATTAATTACTGGACTCCACTGACCTGTACCCATGTACAATGTCTCTTCTCTAGGTGTCTCGCCACCCCCCCCCACAGTTGTTTCCGTGGTTGTTTCTTCTGTTTCTTCTGCTTCTTCTGTTACTGTTTCATCACTTGTTGCAGCTTCTGGTGTTTCCGTTTCTTCTTGCGATGTCGCATCGTCTGACGGCGCTGTGTCATTAGCACCACACGCTATCATAGAGAATACCATCATCACACTTAGCAGCAACGCTGCTATTTTTTTCCAACTTTTCATTTTAAAACCCTCCTTTTAGTTTCTAGTGACATTTAATGCTGACACATTTCATAACTTATCAAATTCTATCATCCGACTCGTTATTTTTTATTATTTTATCATGTTGTAGCATTTTTTACAATCTTTTTTCGATATTCTGCCATTTTACATCAATTATTCACATGCCTTTTCTTATACACCATTACGTCTTAGCACATTGTCCACAAATGCTTTCGCCCGCGGAATATCATCTTCGTCAAGATGCTCTATGATAAGCGGAATATTAGGATGCTTGCTTGCCAACAACTGGACATACAAGTCGTAATTCAATTTCCCCAAACCTGGGGCTGGCAACTCAACTGAGCCAGCTCCACGAAAACGATGTGACTCATCAGCATCAATATCTGCTTCTTTGACGGCATGATTTTCGGCACGCTTAATATCCTTCGCATGAGCAATAACCATTTTGTCCGAAAGAGCATTAAATATGCGATTTAACTGACCGTCAACATCATCAAAATTATCATCAGTAAAATAATTTGTCGGGTCACAAATCAATTTTAGATTAGGCATATTAATATCACTAAACAATCTTTGTATTTGCTCAACAGAACCGATGACATTGTTAATATAATTCTCAACAATAAACGTCGCTCCTACTTCCCGTCCAAACTTAACAACATCGTCGATAACCTCGGCAGCTTGTTGATAAGCGGACTCCGAAGCATTTTCATCATCCCAAACCCAATCACTTTCACGATTGAATGTTCCTGTTTCGCTTGCAACATACGGACACCCTAAATCAAGTGCTCGTTCCATTATTCGCTTGAGATAGTCGATATTCTTTTCCCGTTGTTTTAAATCGGCGGCGACAATATTAGTATAGCCTGAAATTGCGACAATCGGCAGATTGGCATCACGGAATTTCGCTCCTATTTCTCTTGCTTGTTGTTTGCCCAAAAGTGTTTGGGCAGCATCACAATCTTTGAATGAAACGTCTAATTGCACGCAACTAAAGCCGTCCGCTTTAACACGTTTAATTACTTCATCTACGGTATACGGATAGTATCCCGTAAAAATCCCAGTTGAAATCATAACAACCTCCGTTTCCCACTAAAATGTCGTATTTAGTTGCAATGTCCGTTTTTGTTTTGCTGCTTCTGGCACCGTACAAAGGATGTCCACAATGTGACGGGCATGTTCTGGGCGAAGTCCTGTTTCTCTGTCTTGTTCAATTGCTTCAATTAAGTCTTGCAAGCAATCACATTGCTTAAACTCATGTGGCATCTCTTGTGGTTGCGGGTCAATCCAGCCACGTAACTTCATATCTGGGCTGTCAAGATACATGCGCACACCATCACCAGCACCAATTTTAAGATGTCCAAGGATAGTAATCGTACCATGTGAACCATATACTTCTAGATGATTTGTCGTCGTCGCTTTTTGGCAAAATCCGGTGTCAATAATACCAATTGTACCATTGCCCCAATCTAGTGAAATCAAATAGTTATCATACATTTTATCTGACTCAATTTTCTTGCCATCAAAGGCACCTGAGCGAACCTTGCGTTCTGGTTCAGAAATCGCCGCCGTACAAGAAACCTCTTTTGCTGGACCAAGGATACCTGTAACCATTGCAATGCCATGTACCCCCATGTCATATAACGCCCCTGCCCCTGGCTCATAAAACCAAGATGGGTCAGCGTCACGATATTGGAAGTATTCTGGACCGCCGTGGGCAACACAGCAACGAATCATTGACACAGTGCCGATAACACCGTCATCAATCAGTTTTTTCACTTGTTGAATATCTGGGCGAACCATATGAATAGGCGATGCCGAGTATTTAACACCCGCCACTTTTGCCGCTTCGATTTGCTCTGTCACATCGTCTACTGTAAGTCCGACTGGTTTTTGTGAATACAAATGCTTGCCCGCTTTAAGCGCTTTCATATTGATTTCATGATGCGCTTGAATTGATGTGGTGTTCATCAAAATTTCAAAATCACCTTTTTCCAATAACTCATCGATACCTGAGTACCATGCCGGTACGTTGAAGCGTTCTGCGTATTCTTGCGCGCGTTCTGGCAAAATATCGCATACCGCAACTAACTCGGCATTAGGAATATCACGCATCTGAGGAATGTAAATACCCTCCGCAATAGAACCACAGCCGATTAATGCAACTTTCCATTTCTTCATGACCTTTTCCTCCTATACTTTATAATATTATTAATGTGATTTTCGTTCAGCATCACGCCAATTATCTTGATAACCCGATAGCAAATCAATAAAACGCTTGGCAATTAAGTGGGGACGGGTAATCGCACTACCTACCACCACTGAATGTGCACCTAGATACAGACATTTCATCGCATCTTCTGGGGTATAGATATGCCCTTCCATCATCACATATGCCTCGTCTTTGAAATCTCGGCACATTCGCGCAAATGCCCGCATATCAGGTTGGTCTATGTGGGCTGTCGCTGCCGTATATCCATAAAGTGTCGGTGCCACAATATCAGCACCCATATCAATCGCCCGTCGTGCTTCTTCATAATTGGTTACATCCGCAAAAATAATTGCCTCCGGCAATGCTTTTATTACCTTTGGTAATAATTCATAAGCTGGTCTACCATTTATCAGACTTTCGGTGCAGTCAAGAGCTACAATTTCTGCTCCTGCTTCGTATACTTGAATCGCTGATTCTAGTGTCGGGGTAATAAAAACTTCCGTATCCGGCGACCAGATTTTATATAACCCAATCAATGGCAAATCCACTTCTTTTTTTATTGCTCTAATTTGTTCTGGCGTGTTAGCACGTATCCCTACAGCTCCTGCCCATTGGGCCGCTTGAGCCATCTTGACAGGCATTTCGGCAGAATAAATCGGGTCATCTGCTTGTACTTGGCAAGACACAATCATCCCGTTTGCGAATGATTCGAGAATTTCACGCTTTCTAGCATCTTTTGTTTTCATATTCAATAACCTCATTTCTTTATTGTCCACTTTGAGTAACATTTATTTAATCTGCTATTGTTCACCATCAACGTCTAGCATCGCCGCCCCGATAAGGCCTGCATCATTCCCTAATTTTGCTTTGATTACTGGCGGCACTCCGACTTCATTCGCCGCAAAAGTACATTGACGTAACTTTTCATTCAATGGCTTTAATAATATTTGTTCTTGCCTACTAATGCCACCGCCAATAATAATTGCTTCTGGGCGAAAAATCGTCACCAAAGATGATAAGCCAGCTGCCAGATAAGCGATGTATTGCTCGATTACAGCTATCGCCGTCTCGTCTCCTTGCTTTGCCGCATCGAAAGCCGTTCGCCCCTCGATTTGACTTAAATCACCTGCACATAGCGTATTCAAAAGTGAGTCTGGAACTGCTTTAGCTGCTTGTCTAGTCTGATTAATCAGCGCTGTCGCCGAAGCATATGCTTCAAAACATCCTTGCTGTCCACAGGTACACATTTCACCTTCAAAGACTAGCTTTGTATGGCCTAACTCGGCCCCCATCCCATCACAACCATTAAAAATATGTTTATCCAAAATGACCCCGCCACCAACACCTGTTCCTAAGGTAATCATAACCGCACTTTGCAGATGACTGGCTGCCCCTGCGAGCACTTCGCCATAAGCCGCACAATCGGCATCATTGCGGATAAGAAGAGGCTTTAAAAGGCGCTCTTGTAACATCTTATGTAACGGAACATTATGCCAATCAAAGCAATTCAAATGAACGTGTAGTCCTGTCTTAGGGTCCATACAGCTAGGCGAGCCCATGCCGACGCTTTCTAATTGCTCTAACGTCATATCCGCTTGTTCCAAGACCATATCTATTGCATGGATGATTTGATTGGTAACACTTTCTAATGAATGGTCTATCCCAACTTTTTCTGTATACTTTGTAATAATTTCGTACTTTTCGGTAACAACCCCTGTCACAATGTTAGTTCCACCCAAATCAATACCCAGATAGTATTTCATCCATTATCACCATCCTTCTTATGCATCAAGCGTTTCGGCAAAAGCCAAGCATTGCTTAAGACTGCTGATACTATCGGGACATTTAGCTTCACATTCGATAACCATTTGAATGCCTAATTCTTTTGCTTTTTTATAGGCTTCTCTTATCGGTGCTCCGCCTGCCCCAAGTGGTCTTCCAATACCAACTTTATTAATTACATCAGCGTATAATTCTAACATCGGTACGCCTGTCACAGGTAGCGGATTTGGGATACTATCACGCAAATGAATTAATCGAAGTCGCTCTTGATATTGGTTCATCATCGCAACTGGGTCTTGTCCTGCTGAAAAAGACCAGCCCGTATCAATTTCTAAAAATAAATTGGTGCGTTCAATAAGCTGTTCGTAAATCATTGAGCCATCGGTATTTGGCGAAAATTCATGCAGGTGGTTATGATAACACAAGGTTATTCCATCCGCCTTGGCTTTTGGCTGTAGCACTTTAAGCGTCTCGACAAAGTTATCTAATGCCTCCTGAGACGGTAGTGGTTCCATTGGGAAGACAATAAATTCGTTGCCAATCTTTTTATGATAAGCGATGGTGCCATCATAATCATCAACTAATTCTGCCATCGGCGTATGTGTACTAGAAACAACAAGTCCATGTTTGTTTAGCATCTCATTTATTTCCTCTGCCGAATGATTAAAAAAGCCTGCGAATTCTACTTTTTTAAATCCTAGTTCTGCCACTTGCTTCAACGCATCATCCATATTTACCGTAGTGAGGTCGTGGACACTAAACATTCCTAAGCTAAAATCTGTCATTGTTTAAATTCCTCCTTTGTTTTAATTGTTTGTATTTATTTGCAAAAAGATTATATCCTTCACTTCGTTCAGGATGACAATCGTAGTGCATATCATTAGCGTGTCAGTCGTATAGTACTCTGCTCAATAATTCCTGCTGTATATCTGCTTCCAAATCCACAAAAACTGCCGAAAAGCCAGATACCCGCACAATCAAATCAGGATAGTTTTCAGGATGTTTCATCGCATCTTCTAACACGCCTCGTCCAACTACCGTCACCATGATGTGCGAACCGCCTTTTTTGAAGTATGTTTTAAATAATGTCTCGATTAATTTTGTGTTTTCTGCAAAAAATGATGGTGAGAACTTGATATTTTGCACCGAGCCAGCGTGATAGCGTGCGTCAATCTTGGCTAACGAATTGAGCATCGCAGTCGGCCCTCTCTTATTCGCCCCACCTTGGGGATTATTGGCTGGATTCATATACATACCACTCAAACGCCCATCAAGCGAAGCCCCCGTTACACGCCCCCATTCAGTGTTTAGCTGATTATTGCTGATAACAATCAAAAAGTATTGCATACCTGCATCGATGCCACGTTGTCTCACACCTTTTGCGATGTATTCGTATAAATCTACAGCCAATTCATCGGCGGTATCTAAATCATTGCCATATTTGTCGCAAAGCCAAAGCTCTTGACGCATCTGCTCATGGCCTTCAAAATTTGAAAGGGCTGCATTCGCTAATTCAGAAAGGGTATAACGCTTTTGCTGATACACCAATTCACGAATTGCTTCCAATGCATCAGAAGTATTAAACAAACCATAAATTTCATTGGTACCACCAAGATAGCGAACACCGCCGTCTAAAAGGGCTTTCTTTCGCATTATGCAATCATCCATCAACATACTATTGAATATAAATGAAACTTGCTCATTCATCACTTGGTAGGAATGCATCTGTGCATCAATTGATAAATCCATATAGAAATCAAGGATTTTCTTAAAATCATCGTACAGTAATTCAAAGGTTACATATTCCGACAAAGGTTTCAACCGCACCGCTTGCGCCACCTTTTTTTTGTTGATGGGGTCAATGCCATCGTTCATTAGTGCCGTCATTATCTTAAGCACATTTAAACATATATTGGGTGTACCTGTACTCTGTCCCCAAAGGACAAATTCAGTACAGCCAAAAGGTACATACCGCTTTGCCGTTGCTTCATCAACCCGCATCCCATATGAAACTGCTGGAACATTTACTTCATCATTGTAAATTGTCGGGTAGGTCGCTCCTGCTGCAAGTGCCTCCATCGCCAGCGACCAAATATCTGCCGGCGTATCATCTGTGACTCGCAATGTAAACTGCGGTTCGACATAGCGCACGTCTTTTGCAACTCGTAATGCTATTCTTGTGAACACATCCGCTTCATCAGGGTGCAAGCGCCCTTTTCCGCCGACAATAATTCGTCCATTGACCGTAGTTCTGCGATTTTCAATCATTGTCCATAGTGCTTTTATATATTGATATGCTTCATCTTCCGTGATAATACCTGCCTCTATATCTTGTACCAGATATGGACCTAATAAGTCATCTAGCCGTCCGTAATTGATAACGCCTGCCAATAGTGCATATAACCAAAATAATTGCATAGCATCATGAAAATTTTGAGGCGGATTTGTGGTTATGGCACGAAGCCCTTGTGCCATGCGAGTAAGCTGAATTTGTCGTTCTTTACTTTGCCCAACTTTTTGGAGTTCTGCCATTACTGCCAGATGTTCACAACAATCCACAAATAAATCAAGGCAACTCAAAGCTGCTATCAAAAATTCATTTTCCGAATTCGTCGCAAGCTGCAATAAAATTTCTTCACGCAACCCGCCAATGCCGAGTTTTAACAACTTTGGATAATCAAGCATCATGCCCGATAATCGTGCTGTCGCAATCATCGCATAATCCGTATCAATGAAGCGTCCAATCGTATCCGTTGTCAATACATCCTGACAATAAAGCGTTTTAACATCGTGCTTCAACCAATAATCATATAGCAAATCTACGGCTTTTTGCTCTTCTACAGACTCAAGTGTCTTTTGAAATTCTCGTAATTTGCCAAATACGCAATAGTGACCGACTCCTCCTAGTGAAGTTACACAGCCAAAACCAATTGGCAAAAAATCAATACGCCCAACAATCATGTCTGTTGCTTCGATTTTGCGGAACAATCGTGGAAAAATCGCACTCAAACAGGCTGCTTCCCGCAATGCCTTATCCTCATGTTGTGCATGAGTTTTGGTATAAAGTTGCATAATCTCCAACTGCTCTTTTGGGGATTTTTCGCAAGGTAATTTTTTGCTGATTTCAACATTTTGTACACCATCTACATCAAATTGAACCAATGTTTTAAGCCTCCTGCTCTAATACACAATCATTATACTTTCGGTAAGATTTTACTTGTTTGCAGTATAGCACGAGCATGTTCTTTTTTCAACATTTATTTTCTTTTTTTATCATTTTTTATCATTTTGTGGTTGTGGAATTAGTTGGGAAATGGATGAAGTGCTTACCAGAGTGCGACGTCATTGCGGGTCAATCCTGCAATGACGAGTGTTGTCTACAATGACAGGTGTTGTCAGTATTTATTTTATTGTACGACAATGAGATTATTCGGGAGTTTTCTATCAGTTTGGACGGCATCACAGACAACCGCTTCAAATGTAGAAAAATCAGATAATTTGAAAAATCCGCGTTTGCCAAATTTGCTTGAGTCAGCGAGCAGAAAACTACGCTTTGCATTTTCCATTGCAATATGCTTCATGATTTGTCCCTCTGTCTCAGATAGATATGCTACCCGCTGTTCTATATCGACACCGGCACAACCGATGAAGGCAATATCAAAATAAAATTTCTTGAGCATATCTTGTGCGAATGTACCTGTGTTCATATTATAATACGGGAGATACTTACCTCCCAACACAATAATTTCGGCTAGAGGATTTTTCAATTTTCGTAACGCCAAGGTGCTATATGTAACAATGACAATTCGCTTATTAGCAATCAAATCAATTAACGGTAGCATCGTTGTCCCGCTATCAATAAATACACAATCACCGTCTTTTACGAAATCAGCAGCATATTGAGCAATTTTGGTTTTTTCGTCGAGATTAAGCATGATTTTTTTTGTCATTGTCAACTCAACTCCATCGCTGCCATTAGTATTTTCTAGCGAGTCTTCCAATTCTACGCCACCTTGTACGCGTTTAAGCTTGCCCTCTTTTTCCAATTTTTCAAAGTCACGTCGTATTGTAATTTCAGACGCGCCAACCATCTTGGCAGTTTCCTTCAAACTAAGGATGCCCGCCTTTCTCAATTCATTCAAAATATACCGCTTACGTTCAGATGCAATCATTATCTTTTACCTTTCTGCTTTATACAATTTCCGCTTTCCATCGTTGTTTTTCTGATGGTGAAGCGTCCGCTAAATATCCTAGTTGGTACTCTAATCCAAGCGACTCCCACTTATGTTTTCCTAAGGTATGATACGGTATTATTTCTACTTGACTAATATTATTATACTGTTGTTTCAACCGGCGAATTGCCGCAAAATGTTCAGCATCATCATTTAGCCCTTGAATTATTGGGCATCTTAGAATAGTTTCTCTTTGCTTTTTGTTTAGATATTTCAACGTGCATAATACTTGCTCGCCATTGTTACCAGTTAATTCTTTGTGTTTAAGTGCACCTGTTGCTTTGTAATCTAGTAGATACAAGTCAACATATGGTTCTATTTGCTCCAAGTAATCGTTTGGAATAATACCATTTGTCTCCAAGCAAGTGTGGATTGCATTTTTTTGGCACTCTCGCAGCAACGCCAACAAAAAATCCTGCTGTACTGTCGGTTCCCCACCTGAGATGGTAACACCACCACCCGATGCTTGGTAATACTCAACATCCTTTAAGACATCTTCCATAACCGCTTCTACACTCATTGTCTGCCCAAAAACTTTAAGACTGTGAGTCGGACAAATCGTCACACAGCGACCACAACCACTGCATCTGCTAACTTGCAATTGATGACCTTTTGATGTGATTTGGTGAACATTGTCCAAACAGGCATTGGCACACTGCCCACAGTTAACACAAGTTTTATAATCAATTGATATCTGTGGAGCAGTCTCAAATGATTCAGGATTGTGGCACCATAAACAACGTACATTACAGCCTTTCAAGAAAACGGTGGTCCGAATTCCTGGGCCATCATGCACCGAACATTTTTGGATATCAAATACCATTCCCATTGCCATTAACTCCTCCGTAATCTAGTTAACATTGCGACCGCCTTGGGCGGAGAACTTCGTAACCGAAATTCTTTTTCATTCAGATTTTTAGACTTCAATCATACCTAGTAGCTCGAATTTTTCTGCTGAAACAGCAATATTGGCATGAATTTGCTCAGTAACATTTTCTGATTTTTTAATCATTCCTAAAATACAGGCTCCAACCAGCGGGTGAAATTTGGCACCAATGATATTTGCACTTTTCGCCGATTGTGATATCGTTTTCACAACTTCCTTGGTAAGATAGCTTTGTTGTCCTTTGAAAATGCTACCCGCCAAAATAATATCACACGGAATATCCAACATGTTCATTTTATCCATAGCGGCGACGAAACATCTACATAAATCATCTGAAAATGATGTTAGTATCTCTTGTGCTACAAAGTCGCCATTATTGGCTAATCCTATGATTTGAGGTACTAGCGAGATGATTTTAAGCAAAAAACCCTCCTCCGTTATATATCTTTGGAGCAACCCAAAAACACTGGTTTCATTCGAGAAATCTAAAAATAGTTTGGTAAGTTTTGTTGCGGGGAAAGCACCGATTTCAGAGTCGAAAACTGCCTCAATTGCTCTTCTTGAAATGGCACTGCCACCTTGAATAGAAGATTTCATATAATCTCCTAATACGAATTTTTGGTCGTCCGGTGCAATAATCGCCACATTAACCCCCGTTCCAGCACAAATCACAGCGCCTACAGGGTTTAATGCGCCACTGTAATAAGCTATCTCACAGTCATTGCAAGCGACAATTTCCTGGTTCGCAAATCGTACCCGTAATGCATCAGCAATAATGTCATCATCGCCATCCCAGTCAATACCAGTGACTCCTGCTACTACTATATCTATGTCATTTTCGCTTACCTTTGCACCCTTTAGCACATTGTCAGTCGCATCAAAGATATAACCCATGGCATTTTCCAGACCGTCGTTAGGGAAATAGCAACCGCCTGTTCTGTGATAACTTAGAATATTTCCATTAAAATCCATAACTGCAGCGCACGTCTTCGTGCCACCTTGGTCTATCCCTAGTATGTATCCTTTTGTCATTTGTCCTTTAGCTCCTTTATTTAATTGTATGTTTTGCTTTTGGCGGGATGGCATGGAAGCCATCTCCTACGGTTTCTCGTTGTGTTATGTAGGGGTGGGACTCCTCCACTCGTAAATTATTGCCGGAAAAATGTGAATTGATTCACTTTGGGTTCATGGTAACAGTGCCGTAACTTATTGTCAATATTTTTTCCAAAAAACTCTTGCATATTGTAAACCGCTTCGATGTA
>JGI994J12354_10000873_pt1 | contig 30858 bp, 16 predicted proteins | sample IntmicLarv3ML3BL_FD_12354 | JGI IMG/M metagenome (IMG submission 12354) | reverse complement strand
CCATTGTAAATCATTAGAAAATATTAACATACCTCAATCCGTAACCTCTATTGGTTCAGGTGCATTTAATAGTTGTGAAGCTTTGCTTGAAATTGTTTTTCCTGACAATATTAAAGAAGTTGCTAATAACGCATTTGATGGTTGTAACTCTTTAGAGAGTATAACCGTGAATGAGAATATCATGAAGATAGGCACAGAATCCTTTAAATATTGTCAAGGACTGCAAGTTGTAAATATCCAAGAAGGTACTACGATGATTCCGAATATGGCATTTAAGGATATGTTCAACTTGACCGAGGTTAATATCCCAAGCACGGTTACGCATATTGCGAACAACGCTTTTGAGGGTTGTTTGAGCTTGGAGAGCTTGACGCTTCCGGAAGGCGTTTTAATGATAAGCCATTACGCTTTCACCAACTGCCGTAGCTTGAAGAAAATAGTTATGCCTCGTAGCATAGTTTCTATCGGTGATAATGCTTTCCATCGCTCAACACGCGTAGTTATTAATACTTATCGTGGTTCAAAAGCTGATGAATATGCAACAGAAAACGGAATTGCGCTGCAGTATTTGGACTAGAAAAAGATAATTAGATTTTAAACAACATACAACATTAATATAAAAAGATGTTGTATGTTGTTTTCATTTTTACTTAAATATTAGTTTTGCCTATGAATAAATATCTTTACAAATTGGTGGTTATGATCATGCTGCTCACTATGAGTGGCATAATGGTTTTTGCTGCCAATATGCCGGGCGCAATAGATATAACAGATAACTTATCATATAACATTGATGTCAATTTTACGGCGCAAAATGATAGTGGCAATGCGAGCATATTCATAGAGTCGGTTGATAAGAAAAACTGTATTCGTCTTGATATTACAAAAAAGAGCATTATAATAAATAGTATAACAAACGGCAAAGCTAGTAAAATTGACAGCGTAAATATTGACTTTCCGAAAGAAAATGAAGTCAGTTTAAGCGTTAAAAGACGCGGTACAGAATTAGGCATTATTCTAAATGAGGATATAATCTATCGCTTTTCAAATGTTGAGCGTGGTAAAGGGAATAAAATTGCCGTAACATTTAGTAAATGGAAGCAACTAGCGGCTAGCGTGTCTCCGCTAGACCCGGTATTTTTCACCGACGACTTTATGCGCGACTATACGGATATAAATAATTTAAGTGGTTGGGAGATAGTCAGTGGCGTGTGGCATTTGCGCTCTGCATGGGATAACGACCCTCATCTTTTGGCCACAAGTAAGAATATTTTGAAGAAGATTAGCGGCGGTCAAAACCCCTTTTCGTGGGTGAGTATGGGCGTGCCTGCTATGGCGATTATCGGCGATGACGAATGGGAAGACTACACCTTTAAAGCTGCTTTTCGGGCGACTGAGAACAGCACATATGGGATTATTGCTAATTACAAAGACAAAGATAATTACATTTTGGCTGAATGTTCATCTGCCGGCGATAAGTCCGAAAACGGAAACAAAATAGCGATTTACCAAATAAAAGATGGCAATAAAACTCTTCTAAACTCAGTAAAGGGCGGATATTTGCCCGGCGAATGGTATGAGCTATCGGTGCAGACCTCTATTAATAGTATAGCGGTGAGTGTTGACGGTCAAGAGAGGGTTTTAGCAACCAATACCCAAACTTGGCAGGGAAAAGCAGGTATATATATTAATGGTATATCTTTGGTTGAGATAGACGATGTGTCCGCTCTTGGTCGCGACGTTGACTTTGATGCATTGCGTGAGATAATCGCTCATCAAAACAATGACCGTTTTTCAAAAGATTTGAACGGTATGAACGCCTGGGCAGGTACAGCTTATGACTGGAGCAACGCGGATATACCCCAAGAAATTCCATACAAAAAATACCGAGCGAATATTTACGGCGATAAACTTTGGATTTTAATGACCATTACTCCGCGTGCGAATATTCCTGACGGCGCTATAAATCTCCTCTTAAATAGTATGCCGAACGATAATAAAATAAGCTATCGTGCTGAACTTAATACAAAAGATGGCAAAACATCATGCGCGTTATACCAAAATAATAAGGTGGTAGCTAAAAAAACACTTGGCGCTGAATATTTGCCATCGGATAGAGCGTCAACGATAAGGTTTTTACGCGAGAATGATATAATAACGCTCAGCATTGACGATGAAATAATCCTTTTTTCAAAGGTTGATAAAACAAAAACCCCCGGGTTTTTGCCGGCATTTAGCGCGAGTGGGAGATATCCGGACAAAACTCCAATCCAGTCAAGCGCACCAACGATTGCGCAGGTGCTGGGCGACAATCTAATAGATTATACCTTTGATAGCACACCGACCGATTGGCTATCCGAAGGTGTTTGGACTTCATCAACACGTTGGGCGTGCGATCCGGAATGGTCATTTTTATCCGGTTATAGTAATAGCCGAGTTGCGCTTTGGAACAAGAGCGTCTTTACAGGTGATCAGCATTTTCAAGCGTATGTTGGCATTAAGATGGAGTACGAACGCGAACGCAATACATACTACGAGCGGTATCGGGATTTGAATATTTCCATATGTACTGATGGCGTCAACCCGATGAGTGGATATAGCGGTGTATATGGTAGTGCGGATAAGCGAATGGTTCTTTACAGAAACGGCGTTGAGGTAGCGTCAACCGTATTAAGCGGTACTGCTCTGCCAAACGGACAACACCATAACCTGTGGTATGACTTGGAGATGAGCAAAATCGGCAGCAAAATTATATTTACCGGCACGGTTTATATGCAAAAAGATGAGCGCGGAATTGCGATAAATGAACCAAGCATAACCACCCTTACGTTTGACGATGCTAACCCGATAGACGGCGGTGTGCCGGTTGTTTGGAGTTACAATAACGGCATTTCCGTTGCGCGCGTAAGAATGAGCTTTGCTCAAAGACCGGAACTTCGCTCGCGTCCATTTGCTGTGATTGATATGCCGGCATATCCGGAGTTTATGTCGGTCGGAACGCCGCTTATTTTGGATTTAAAAGCTGTATCTACAGAGGATAGCATTGATACAGTGTTGAATATAAAAAATGTTCTTCTGCCTAAAGACCCAACATCAGACCCTGCAAATCCTAAAACCGTGTTTGACCCATTGGCACTTGACGCTAAGAGGTTAACTATTACCTTTAGGCCGCATTTTGTAGGAGAGTATCAGTATGACATTACGGGAATTGTAGGCGGTATAACAACACAGGAAGTCAACCTATACACTCATGTTTTTGACCCAACGCAAAACAAGAAAATATCTGATAACCTCCTTTTGCGCTACGATTTCATAGAGGGAGAGGGGAATATTATACATGACACCTCAAATAATGGCGAGCCGGTTAATCTTGTTATTGGCAAGATGACTTATCAAGAAAAAGGCGAAGATGGCAAGGTTGAAACTAAAGAGAGCGATGAGCTTAACGCACAGTGGCTTGATGGGCAGGGGATTGCGATGAATACTCTCTCAAGCGTGATATCCGACAAGGGGATTGGTACAAAATTTAGCGCATTAAAGGAAACTAATACCGTTACGGTGGAGATGTGGGTTTCGCTCTCGACCATTTATTCGGAAAACTTAATGGGCTGGCTGTGCAGCTACTTTGAGATAAACGATCCAACAACTGCTGACGGTACAAAGCGTTGGATGACCTTTGGGCAAAATGGTGGTGAGATTTTTATAAACAGCATAACCAGCAGGGAGTTTAACCCGGGAATAAGCCAACGTCTGGGCAATGTTCGCACCGGATTGCAGCATATAGTTGTCACATATGATTGGGATACGAAACTGACTAATGCTTATATAAATGGTGCGCAAAGTTATTCAAAGAAACTTGTAAACTGGCGATTTGATGACCTTGATGACAGTATGAGATTGATTCTAGGTAATGCTGTACAACCAATGGGGAATCCGGTAAAACCGACATTGTGCGCTGCTTTTTCGGGCAATATATATTACTTTGCAGTTTACAATAAAGCATTCACCGAAGAAGAAGTCAAGACTAATTATAACGCCGGACCCAGACCATAGCCAGTTACTTACTAACTATTGTTTAAATTTAGACAAGTTTCTATTATAATGGCGTTACAGTATATTTTTTGAAAAAATATCGTTTTTTGTAAAAGAAATATTGTAAACTATATTGACAAATGGATTATAAAGTAGTATATTAGTATATGAAGAATACATATTATTTTAAGGTGGTTTCTGTTAATGCAGTCGTGGGTTGCTCGTAAAGTTAATACTATTTTACTATTTGCGCTATTGCTTATTATGGCAAATATCGCTTTAGGTGCAGACACGACTAAGCTAAAAACTATTGATACGGCAGGTTGTAACCTAGCAATCATTGAAGAAACATCTCCTAACACTTATTCCTTAATTTCCACTTCCAAAGCCCCGAATTGGTTTTCTGCTGTATTTACTAATATTGATACTTCAAAAGAATTGACGTTTTCGCTATGTATGAACGGTAATGATGCGGTAGGCGCTGCAGGTGATGTTTCAAAATGGGACGGTTTGTGGCCTGTTTATACTTACGGTGAGTACTTAAATTACAATACATATATATATTATGCAAAAAATATTGATGGCTATTGGGTTTCTTCTGACCCATTTTTGACAGGCGAAGCTCGTTTAGCCGGCAATGGTAAAACCCCTGTTCAAACCGTAATTCCAACTGAACTCGCTGAAGAGTTTTTATCCAAAAACGGCAATTATTGGAGTGCTTGGGCTGAGCTACAGGATACTCACACCAATACAGGTTCTAATACATTTTTTATGACAAAACAGTTCAGCTCATCGAATGTCTCCATAGCTATGAAATATCCATATAATTATGATTATGAACTTGAGTATATGAAACGCCTGAAAGATGCAAATATTTCAGGCGTTACTGTTCATAATATAGGTAAAAGCATAAAAGATCATAACCTTTATGTTATTGAGGTTTCCGACCCCAATGCTACAGAAGAAGAACTAAAAGAGCGTCGGGTCGTTTTAATTTATGCTAACGAAGACGGTAATGAACCTGACGGTTCTTGGGTAGCCCAAGGTGCGATGAGCTATTTTATAAACGGATTGGCAGCCATTAAAAATAAACAAAACAACGAACATTTCAGCGACAAAGATAAAAAACTCGCACTTGAAACAGAAAAAATACTAAAAGAAGTTACATTTTTGATTATACCTTTATTTGACCTGGCCGGTTGGAATGACTCAACCTATGCGTCTATAACCGATCTATTTAAATATGAAGATTTTGAAGATGTTCGTCCTGAGGTTATTGCTTATACAAAGTTTATAATTGATTGGATAGCAGTCAAAGAAAGGAACCTTGACGTAGTTGTCAACTTGCATAATGTAGAGTGCAATGAATCGGTTAACCTTTTTTGCCCATATAAAAATATGCTTAAACATAACGCAATGTCCGAGCTAAATAGCTTTATATTATCATCAAATTTTCCTTCGTATATAACTTCAAACAATGGCACCTGGATGGAAGGGTATTCTGATAAACGTTTTATGGACTGGTGCGATAACTTGTGGGGAAGCGTAACAATCCCGTATGAAATTAATTCAAGGTATCCGGAGAATAGATTATCTTTAAGCAGTTTGAGTGATTTGGGCAAAGGATTTGTTTTTGCTTTAAGCGACTATTTTGCGAGTGATAGTTATGAATATATTATGCCGCAAATTGAAAAGAGAAAATTGGAACAATTAGAAAAACGAGCGCAGTTTTGGAATGATTACCCAAAAGGTGAAGATGCGCATATTTATTTTACAATAGGCGCAGGTTTTTAATAGATATAAATGTAGTAATACATAACGGCTTAGGAGTTTTTGAATTATGTCAAAATTTAATTTATTATTTTTGTTAGCAGTATTGCTGTCTTTAGTTGCAATTTCTTTTGCACAAGATGTTGCTTTAGATGACCAAAACATATCTTCAGATACTGTTATAACATTAGTTAATGAAGCTCCGGTAACCGAAGCTATTGTTAACGAGGTAATGACAAAAGAAAATACTTCGGTTATTATTGAGGATCCTACTATAGCAAAAAATCCTGCTCCGGTTATTTCTAAAGCTACGACAGATACAACTCCTTTAATATCCGGTGGTTATGGCACAGCAAACCATTTAGCTATAAATATCGTCAGTGTGACGAGTGAAACCGGCACTACCGGTATAGTCGGCGGCAAAGTAAAAGTTCGTATTCAGGTGCAATATGGTGATAATGTATCAATAAATACTCCTATTTTAAAAATAGTTGAAGACGGTAAAACTGCTCCGGAGTTTTCTCCTTCCTGTACCCTTATTTCTTCAACAGTTGATAATAGCCAAGCTAGCCCGCGAAATATAAAAATATATGAAGTAACTTGGGATACTAAAGCAAGCAATATCTTTAATACAAACTATAAATTCATAGCTTCAGTCACATATACAAATAACCATGCGAAACATTATAATCAGACCATTTCCTCCTCTGCTGTTATAGCCCTTGTGCGAAATTTGGTTGTTTCTTCTGTAAATTATCCTTCTGCTTTGGTTGTAACACCCGGGCAAACATCAAGTGTTAATATAAGCGCTAGTCTTACCGACTACTCAAGCAATTTGTCTTACTCGGTTGTAGCGACTATTTATGATGCCGAAAGCGGTCAAGCTGTAAAAACCTTAACGCAAAATGTGACAGGATTCTCGTGTAATTTCACTTGGGATCTGTCTTTATCAGGCGGTGGTTCAGCCGGCACGAAGGGAGGTTTTTATGTTATTGATGTAACAGCGACTCGCTCTTTAGATAACTTAACTGACAGTTACCGCTCTAAAAAACTTGGACTATCACGCCATGAACTGAAATATGAGCAGGAAGGCGGTCAAATAGTTTATAAACATGAGCTAAACCAAGATCCTTATTCAGCCGGTACAGCAGTGACGTTTTATTCAAGTATTTCAAGTACCGCTCAACGAAGTTTTGGCGGTATAAGCGGCAAAGACCATTACAGTGATGAGACAGATATAAATTACAGTGACTCTTATACGAATTGGCTTTACGGCATAATAACGAGCACTGACAATCATAAAGATGAGTATCGCAACCGCACAGCAAAGACTATGTTGCCGCGTGGAGTTACCGGTGAGATCTATAGAGTTGACTTGCAGGTTCAAGGGCTATATGAAAACAATGAGGAAACAGTAGGAGCGGTTTTATCTCAGCAAGGGACCGGTCAAAACACTACAAGCGCTTGGATTTATTATTCAGTGTCCCATGGCGGTAGCTTAAAGGTTGAAGCAACTAACGGCTTAGAGTTTATAATTAATAATGAAGCTGTAACAAGCTATACTTGGAATATTTCCGAAGACTCTGTAGCTTCCGGTTCGCAATATATTACTATTAGAACTACCAAAGATAGTGATGTAGTAAGAGACCAGCAAATAAAGGCAACTTTGATGAAAGGTGGAACGTCAAAGAATGCAGATATAGTCAAGGTTACGACAGCGTACGTTAAACTGACAGTAGATAAAGTTGATAATAATAAGAAGGTTACCCCCGGTGTATTTGTTGGCGTTACTGACAGTACAGATAATACATTAACTAAGATGACTCTTGAGTACACTAGCGGACTTGACTCAGGTACGCTTCAACTGGCGGGATATTTTGGGAACAATATGATGTTTTGGAAAACTCCAAACAAAGCTGCCGGCACTTTTCTCAGCAGCACCACTTCTTGGAATCTAGCGCAGCATGAAGTGCCCGAGTACGTTTATGTTGAAGGTTTACAGACCAGCCAAAGCAACTATATATATTTAAACTACAATTCAGCATCTCCATACAGTAATATATCTATTTCAGATTATGTATCAGCTCACGTAGTTCGCACAGCTGTTGGCATTGGCGGCATGGGTGATCCAATAATACTTAGAAATAACCAAGAGGAGAACATAACCGGCAGTCTATCCAATCAGCCATTATACATATTCCCTAACCTTTACGGCACAGCTACATTTAAATTAACTCTGCCGTCAAATGTTCGCGCATGGAAAGATAGTGGGCGCACAGAGCAGATTCAGAGCAATTCCACTTGGGATGTTGAGCTAAATGGTAATATGTATTATCAAATTTACCTTGAAGGCTATGGCGCATCAAGCAGCTATCAGGACGGAACTATCTCCTTTGAAATGCTCCAAAACGGCAGACATGTTCACACATCAACAGCAAAGACTACGGTAATTGATGTTAACCTCATTGCCGATAACCTTCCTGCATCCGAGGAAGCAACTCCGGGACTATTTATCGGGCAGAATGATACATATAACACCGCAACCGATAATTTAGTTCGCATTGAGATTAAGGGGCCTACTGTTATGGATCATGGCAAGCTTCGCCTTGAATATAATAACAGTAATATAAAGATTTGGACAGCCGGTAATAAAGCCGAAGGAACTGAATTGGCAAGCACTTACAATGGCTACAGCTATAGTTACACTTGGGATTACGCGGTTGCCGGAACTACAGTTCCCAGGTATATTTACCTTGAAGGTATTAATGCGGCGACTAGCTCACTGAACCTTTATTATGAAGAATATCCTTATTCTATGACCAGTGGACTTAGTGACTATATAGTTGCAACAGTTGTACGAACTAATGTTGGGACAACTTCTAATAATGAGATAGTTCTGCGCGATAACTCACGCGAGCCAAGCAGCAGTAATTTACGTGCGATAAACACCGCTATCATTCCTGCGGCAAATATAACTAAAGTAGGTAAAGTAAAATTAACCCTATCAAGTGGCGTTAAGGCTTGGACAAATAACACGAAATCAGAAGAGATATCTTCCGGCAAAACTTGGGATTTGGCAAATACCGCTACAGATCCTATCCCAACTTATATATATTTAGAGGGAACATCATTATCAAGTTCGTACCAAGATAAGTACATGAAACTTGAGTACGCTGACAATCATAATAAAACTATTTATGGTCGTGAGGTGAAGATTACCGTAGTTGACGCTTATTTAGATGTTACAGGAACAGTTGCGGAAGAAAAAGTGACGCCCGGTACATTTATAGGCGTTAATGATTTCCCGGAGAATGAACTAACGAAAGTAAAAGTAAATTACGCAACCGGCGTCCATAAAGGCAACTTAAAGGTAACCTTTGGCGGTCAGATAAAATTATGGTCAAGCTCGGATAAAGCAGATGGAACATCTATCGCTAATAACAAGACGTGGGACTTAGCAGACGCTAATGTAGCCGTTCCGGAGTTTGTATATGTAGAAGGCATATCTACAGGCACAGCAACCTTGACCCTCACCTATACGATGAACACTCAGACCTTTACAGACGCGGCTACTTTTACAGTTGTGAAAACCGGTTTAAGCAGCTCATATCTTATGAACAATGAGTTTATCCTCGTAAATAACGAAGATAAACAGCAGCTGAGCAATTTAAGGTCTGCCAGTGTTACATTGACTCCTCTGCAGAGCGTTGGCAAAGTAAAACTTACTATGCCGGATAATGTTAAAGCGTACACAGCATATGACCTTGAAACAGAGACCTCGGAGATTATTTGGGATTTAGCCGACGTTCAAAATCAATACTTTTACACTTACTTTTACATTGGTGGTATGGGCGTATCTTCCGAATATCAAGATGGCGATATCAAAGTAACGTATATCCGCGATGAAAAAGATATCCATATAACACACGTAAAGACTACAGTTGTTGAAACCGAGCTTGTACCGGAAGATTTAAAGAAAGAAGATAAGGTAACTCCGGGCTTATTTATGCCATTAAATGACGACTTTGACAATGGCACCTATATGGCGGATAACTACTATTACGCGTACACTGACGGCAATCCGCCGCAGTATTCTACTTACATTGAGGACGAAGATGATTTAGTTAAAGTTGAGCTCAAATACCCTGATTACCTAAACTTTGGCACGCTAATGCTCAGCTTTGGCAGCAACGTCAAAGTTTGGACAGATGCGAACAAGGCTGACGGCACACAATATACGAACTATTCCAAGAGTTGGAACCTAGCAAACGCGAACGAAAAAGAGTCAATCCCTCAATATATTTACTTAGAGGGCTACAATGCAGGCCGTGATTGCATTAGCTTTGATTATAACTATTACTTAGGCGGAAACACGGTTCACACCTCTGACGCAGTAAATGTGACTATCGTAAAGACTAACTTACCGCAGAGCAGCGAGCTTATCTTAAAGAATAATGAGAATGATAACCTCAACGCCAACCTAAAATCGTTCATAGTTTCAACTACTCCGAACAATATGACTACTGGCAAGGTGATGCTTGAGCTTCCATCTAATATCCGTGCTTGGAAAGACAACACAAAAACAGAGATGTGGGATGGAAATCCAACTTGGGAATTGACCCCTGCAGCTCCCGGCCTTAGCAATAAAACCCTTTATTTAGAAGGATGGGGTTATTCCAATTCTTACCAAGACGGCACATTAAAGTTAACTTATACTGACTACTATGGCAATGTAGTTCACGCATCCGAGATTAAAACAACGGTAGTAGACCTTGAAATAAAGAGCTTTGTTGATATTATTTATCTTAACAGCAATGACGACGATAGCAACGATCATCCGGACAAGGATGATACCGATATAGTTGTTGGCGAAAATGATTTGGAAGCGTTGATGATCAACGTTTATCCATTCAATATGCCTATAGGCACTCTGTCAGCTAGCAGACAAACATTAGATGGTCAAGGCGCTGTAACTAATGGTACAGCAAACTATTTGAAATTTTACAAAACCAGTGATAAGGAGCGGTTCGCGCATCAAGCTCTCTATCCTAATCCTCTAAGCTTTAATTTCGCGAACCCGAATAATTACGATAAATCCGAGGTTAAACCGAACGAAATTTATTTAGAGGCATATGGCATAAATCCAAATGGTGCGATAGACGACCAACAGATAACAGTAAGCTATAATGTTGGTGGTATAACAATAACCAGGACTAAAAAGTTCACTATCAATGTTAAAACCGGTGATAATGAGCTAAACTTTAAGATATTAAAATCTGACCCGTTTGCTGTCGGAGCTAAAAAGGACGTACTTACCGATTATAAGGGTGTTATAGGTGGTACAGTTTATTTAGTTGCTGAAGTGAAAGTTGGCGTAGGTAACAGAGTAGCCTCTCAGCAGGATACTATGAAAGTACGCATTAACGATGAATGGGATGGTTATGAAGAGGGCATCAATAGAGCACTTAAAGATTACAACTTTAGTTTTGATGGCTGGACAGAGTACCTTGGCGTAAGTAAAGAAGAAGATAATACCAAGGATAATATTTTGTGGGCAAACACCACAACTAATTTAAGCGATGTCAACAACCTTGAAGGTATGAAGACAGTGACGTATTATAAAGTGATAAAAATATGGAATAGTATAGCGGAACCCTATGTGGAATATTTATATAATGGTTATTGGGCACGAGTTATCCCTGAAACAAGTCATAACGGCAAACACAGCATTAAGCTGATAGATGAATATGAAGACGAGGCTGAAGGTGTTTTGTTCCAGGAATTTGACACAGAAGCTGATGTACCTGGATGGCAAGAACCGGAAGCGATTAATTTCAAAGAACGCAATGTTGAAGTTAACAATCTTGTAGTTAAGTCAATGAATGTAATGGGTAACAAAGATTACTTTGTTTATTCACCGGATGTAAATTTAGGCTTCAATGAACCTAAACTAACATTTAGTTTCAATCACACTAATCTTACTCCGGATAACCATTATTACAAAGTATATTGGTTTATTTTCCCAACAGGTGCTACTTCGTCTCCGGTATTTTTCCCTTCAGGATCTAACATAAATCAAAATACTACTGATTTTAGTGCTGGTCTACGAGACCTTTCATACGCTGTAGTTGAGATGCAGGGTATGTTAACATCAGGTACTACCTATTCCATGCAATGGGATGGTCTTACAAAAGATGGAACCCAAGCTGATGCTTCAACTTACACATATGATATTGTTATTGAAGAATATGTGAATATGGGAGCTTCTAATCCTACAACTTGGTTTTCATACAAGTTCCCATATTGTTCAACTATGGGTAATCATTGTATTCACGCTTTAGATAATGACGAAACAGAATATTGTTCTATTTGTAGAGAAAGTGTAAATGATATTAGTAATGAATCGGGGAGTAAGTTATACTTTGCCTATAATGAATTGGCTGATCTTGCACGACAGAACAGTTACCCTAATGAGAAAGACCCTACTATATATAATTTTAAGATAGATATTCTGGACGAAAAGTTTCATAAACAAAAGGCTGTTTCATTAGATCCAGATAATCATACACATCAAATTGCGATGGAAAAAAATAATGAAAGCAAATCTTATTTCTCATATTGGAGAACTGTTTACACAGGACAAGATGAATGTTGGATGGCATATCGTCGTGATCATAGCGAAAGCTTGATGTTAGCGGCAAACATAGTCGCACGTGGTATATTTAATGTAGATATTAATGACGTTATTGGTGCAAATAAAGGACTGCCTGGTGTTATTGTTGGATATGACCCTGATAATTTAGCCATCAATGCCCTTGACATTACTGATTATTTAATACCACGTGGACGTGTAAATACAGGTACCAACTTCACATTTAGACTAACTAAAGATTATGCTAATGATGTTAGTAGTTATAATATAGAGTTTAATTACTCAGGTACAGAAGTGGATCAAATAGATATTGATTTAAATAGAGCTATAGCTGATGTTGAAAATGATGTTGAAAATAATATTAGAATAAGTGTAACTGGAAGTAATAGCCGGTTCCGAGATAGAAGGATTGTTGCAGAGATTTTTGATGAAACAGGAACACGTGTAGAAGGTCCTATCGGCATATTAATTACTGCTGTTAGACCAGAACTAGAGTCTGATCAAATCGTAAGCTATATAGATACAAGTGTTACTCCTAATATAGGTAGGAATGAGCTAATACTTACTACGGATAATATTGTAAAAGCAGAATTAAAAATGCCGGCAAATATTAATGTTGGTCAATTAACATTAGCATATGATGATAACATTGTTACTATTTGGGCTCCAATTGATGATGAAGGTCCAGTTAACAATATTAATAATGGTAGGTTATTTACACTTGGTGGTGTTCAGTATACTGAACAATATCTTCAATGGACAGATGCTGCTGGTACACCAATATTTGCAAGAACGGGAGCAACGTTCTGTATAGATCATAATAATAATTTACACTTGGCTACTGGTGGTGATGCTGGGTTAGAGGGTATTCTTAGTACTGTTGGACTTACAATAATTCCTATAAATGGTCAAAATTTTGTAGAGATAGATGATGCGGCTTTAACAATTTTAATGACACATACGATTGGATTTTTAACCACATTAAATAATGCAGACTTCAAAATGGATGAGTTTAATTTATATTATCGTAAAATAGATAGAAACACAGTTTGGGACTTGACTCTTCGAAAGTTACCACAATATATATATATTGAAGGCATATCTGCAGGCAATACAGACATTCGCCTCGAATATGACTATGATCCTACTACGCATGTGATTGTTACATCTCATGGTAACAGAATTCTGACACGTGCCGTAGCCGCCACTATAGCTGGAGCAACGACACTGAATATTACTGGAAGAACTGTTAATGTTGGCACTATAACCACTGCCAATGTAATAGAATTAGATATGCGAAATTTAACAGATGATGGTATAGTCTTGATCAATATTCATGATAATGAGGAAAAGAGTAAAGATAAGAATTCGGAGCAGTTTACTGTTTTTAGTATCTCTACTACATTACCTGGTGGCGCAGTTACTGTTACTTTACCAAGCGGTGTAACAGATGATAATGGAAGTTCTACGATATCATTTAATCTAAATCGTGGCGATACTTTTTCTCAAGATATTATTTTAGAGGGTAATGGGGTATCAGATCATTATAAAGATCGTAACATTAGATTAGTTTATAATTATAATAATAAAGATCTTTATACAAAAGAGATTCCTGTTACTTTAGTAGACTTTGATCTTTCGCTTGAGAGTAGTACTATCTATGTAAATAGTGACGATGATGATAATAGGGGAGATGGTGTCCAGGATAAAGATAGAGCCGGTATAGTCTATAATGAAGATGACCTTGTTGGTTTAAATATTTTAATAAAACCTTTTGATTTGCCTGTTGGTAACATAGAAGGCATCAATAAAGACAGCGATGTGATCAAATTCTTCAAATCAAGTGTTAGAGGGGGTATTAATGCTGGTTCGGATCAATTTAGTATGCCTATAGCAGACATATTACCAAAGGGCGACATTTATTTAGAAGCTGTTGCAGAGAGTGAAGATAAAGAGAAAATAGTAGTTACTTATAAAATAAATAATTTGGAGCTTTCAAAATCAGTCGATTTAGATGTATTATCGCCTGCTGGCGGAAATGATGTTGTGTTTAAAGTTTTAAAATCAAATCCATTTGATACAAATGACACTGAAGATATAAAAGGTAAAATTGGGAGTAAAGTTTATGTGGTAGCAGTCGTTACAGTAAAATCTGGTAATTATGTAAGCACTACTCAAGATGACTTAAATGTTTTGATAAAAGACAAATGGTCTGGATATGATGAGAACACTAGAGCGCAAAGCGACTATCCTTTTGATATTGATAGTGGTTGGCGTGAATATAGTATAGATGTTACTAATAATATTACATGGGGAGCTCCAACAGCATTACCACAAACTGCTAACGCGCTAGACCGTGTGTATTATAAAATAATAGGTGAGAGTACTGGTGCAGAGACTTTACCTTGGAACACTGAGACAGGTCCGAGAACGGAATATATGGTGAATGGAGATTGGCAAGATGTAGGTTTACCCTTGGGACACAATGGCGAACACAATATTAGTCTTATTAATGGTGACGGTACAACTACTCAAGGTGTTAGGTTTGAAAGTGGTACGACCTCTAATTATAAAAAACCTAACGATCGAAACGTTAATATAGATAATTTATCAATAAACAGTGCAACCGTTACATCTAGTGCTATTGCAAATGAAAATTATTTTGTATATAAGTCAGGCAAAGCATCTAAGTATAGACGTCCACAGTTAAAATATTCATTTAGTGATACTAACCTGGATGGGAATCAACATACTTATCAAGTGACTTGGGTTATTTGGAAAGCTGATGATATTAATGTTGAGTTAGGTCCTAATGTTGACAATAATCAAATAAAAGCAAATCCTTACGCAACAGTTACAACTACTCATGATAGTCCTGGAAGTTATACTTTGACTTGGGATGGCAATAATGACCTGGCTGATTGGGGCATATACACTTATGATATTTTAATAGAAGAATATATAGGTACGGAGGAATTAGTATCGTCATGGGATGCATATAAATGGCCATACTGTTCTATAGTACAAGATCAAACATTAACTGCAGTAAATATTACTCCGGGTAGTGAACTGAAATATTCGTATAATTTAGTAGATTCATGTGTATACACTGATAGGCAAAGCATAACTGATTCTGAGATAATACTTTATGATAACGATTTTATTGAACAAGATTCTATTGATTTCGAAATTCTGGATGGCATATTAGTTTTGAATGAATTAGTAGAAGATATAACTGCACATAGCAATACTACTAACGAATCATATTTTTATGCGGGATGGAGTGTTATATATACTGGTAAAGACGAATGTTGGGAAGCATACCGTCGTAATCACAAAATTAATAATATGTTAACAGCCAGCAGTACAGAAAGCGGAAGCAAGATTCAAAAAGCTCGAATTATTGTTGCATATGATGATAGAGCATTAACTTTAAGACCAGGTGATTTAACGTTCATAACATCGGCGTTTAATAATGAGTTTAATGTTAATATGTTCATTATAAATACGACGTTAGATCGAGCAACTAACCCAGATGGTTCTCCAGCGTTCTTTGACACTAGATTTAGGGCAGAAATGCAAGATGTGTTTATTGATGAATATACATCATTAACTATAGCTGAACTTAATGGAACAACACTAAGAGATACAACTGCAAACCCATACGACAATTTATATAATGATAGTACATATTTTATTGTTTTGCGTGGTGTCGAAACAGCAGCTACATTTGGAGTAGCAGCAAGAGATAGAGCTGTTGACCCAAATAATGGTGGTACTACTTGGTTTGTAGCAAGATTACACGATGAAAATTATTCGCAAATTGTTATAAATACTGCGGACGTCACAGATCCAGATCTTTTACGTAATATAATTACTCATGAAATAGGTCATGCATTAAACTTAGTACAAAATAGAGATAATGGTATGCACTGTTCTGATAGGGACTGTATAATGTATAAACAATTTGGTTTTAATGCACAAATATCTACGAATTGGAGACCGGTATACATAGAGTCTGATGTTAGTAGGATATGGTGTAGTATATATATGCCGGAACATAAATATGATGTTAACAACCTATTTTCTCCTAGATAATAAAACAATGAAGGTGATATCAAATGAAGCAAAACATTTACATTACAATTATGATATTGATTTTTTCTTTATCAACACCACTATTTTGTCTTGAAGAGGATAATGACGTCATGAAAGATAAAATACAGCCAACAATCATTAAACAACCGTTAGGAGAAGAAGGGTTAAAAATAAATATAACTGCAGATGATGGTACTAAATTTGTTGTAAGACAAATATCCTTTGGGCATTATGAAAATATTTTCTATGATCCTTTGACTCTTAGTGTTTATGGTTTAATGCTTGAAGACGAAACTGCTGTACTAGCATCGTTTATCTTGAATAAAACATATTTTTATAGTGATTATGTGATTAAGATAAATAAAGCTTATAGTTTTGAAAGTTTAGATGTTTATATTATGAAGTTTTACGATTTAGAGAATGAAGTGCGTAATATTTTTAAATTTCCTGGGACTGAAATAGACAAGGAGTCTATTATTAAAAGTAGAAATATTCAACCAATGGCAATATCATTTTGGATTGACAAAAATAATAATATATTTAATGGCGGTGATGATATTATCGCTTATCAAATAAATAAATCATATAACCCAGATTTATACACAAAAGAACAATTCTTTTTATTGAAAGATTTTTATATTGATTTAATTAATAGAAACAATAAAGAAATGAGCTTAGCATTAGAAACATTTTCTAAGTGTCATGTACTCTCACTAGATTATGTGTTTACTGCAATGTTGGAGTATGATACAGAAAATAAAGGTATGTGGGAAAGTTATTTGAAAGAAGGAAAAGCTCTAAGTAAAAAATTATTTGACATAAGAGATAAAATAGAGAATCAAGAACGACTGAAAAGATATACAAAACCGCTAAGCGTTATTTGTGATTATTGGCCTGGCGTAGTTGAACTACAAAAGCTTGATGCTATAAGAAATGATATGAAATTGCCGAGAACTGATGAAGAGTTTGTCAGATATATGCATTGGCTTGACGGTAACGAAAATATAAATAATGAAAAATACAAAAGTGGAGTTGTTTTGGATTTTTACGGTACTCCTATAAAGTATGAGCTCTTAAAAGATATTGGCATAAAAGCTACTTCAGCTGGGCGTGATAAAATATTTGATACTGAAGATGATCAAGTACATATAAGTACATATGAAGAAAATGACATCACAGAATAAAATAGGTCTATAGAGTAAATCATTGATAAACTTAATTTTGTGTAAACTCCCCAGATGATTATTATGGCGGTTAAGCCATACCGACTACGACTCAACCGCCAAAATAAAATACATCTTTTAAGGCTACAGATGGGATTTACTCATTTATTTTAGATATTCAATTTTAATATTATTATCTTTAGCATACTTATCAGCAGTGGTACCTTCTGTCGTATAGATAATAACATTAGGAGACTTAAAGAAAACGTCCTTATCAAATTTTGTGTTAGGGTTAGGTATATACACTTCTTTCAAGCTTTTACAATTAGCGAACGCTCCTTTTTCTATATGCTCAACGTTACTAGGGATGATGATGTTTTTTAGGTCAGTTTCCATGAAAGCGCTTTCTCCTATAAGTAAAGTGGTTTCAGGAATATTTATTTCACGAAGTATTTTGCACATGGCAAATGTATACGGTGAAATTTCTTTTGTCTGTCCTTCTATAGTTACCCTTATCAAATCTTTACAAAGCATAAATGCTCTTTGGCCAATTTCAGTGATATTTTCCGGTATTACAATACTTGACATAGTCTTATTGTAGAAGGCATTATCACCTATTTTTTCTATTTTAACATCATCAATATTTTGTGGTATAACTAAGTCTTGTTCGTTAGCAAAATAATAAATTATTTTGTTTTCAAAAACGATGTAATCTTTTTCATTTAAAGAATCTCCATTTTCATCTACTATGTATTTTAAACTTCTATTTAACCAAAATAGATTTGCGCCAAAATTTGTAACTGTAGTTGGAATAACGATTTTTTCCAATGAAGTACATTCGTTAAAAGCTTTATCACCAATATATAAACAGCCAGTAGGTATAATGATTTCTTTTATTTGTGGGCAATTTTCAAAAACACCGTTACCAATATGTTTTATTTTTTCAGGTAAAGTAATTTTGTTTAATGCTTTACAGTCCCTAAATGCATTATCATTAATAACTTCAATATCATCAGATAATTTAACGTTATTTAGTGCTATACATAACCGAAAAGATTCGTAGGGTATTACAGTAATTTTATTGGGAAGTGATATGTCTGTTAATTTATAACAGTACTTAAATACTTTATCTCCTATTGAAGCAACATCATCAGGAATATTTATTCTCTCCAAATATCGGCATTCTTCAAAAGCGCTATTGCCTATACTTACTATACTATTTGGTAGTGTTACATTCTTGATTGTTCTATTACTAAAAAAAGCATTGTTTGCGATTTTTTTTATTTCAACCCCATTTATTGTACTCGGCACTATAACATTTGCTTCTTTTCCTATATAACAAATTATGCTATCATTTATTACCAGAAAATTTTCATCACCTATATAGTTACCATCTGGATCCTTTATAGCTTTTAAAGACGGGCAGTCTACAAATACACCTTTGCCCAAGTCAATATCTTTGTTTGGTAAGACTATTGTTGTTAAGTATTGACTATTAGCAAAAGCTCTATCTCCGATATAAAGTATGCCATCAGGTATTTTAAGTTCAACGAGACCATTATCTGCAAAAGCTTCTTCTTCTATGTATTTCACTGTGTTTGGTATAGTTACTTTGTGCATGGTGCTTTTGCTACAAGATTGTTTAGCAAGAGTTGTTACCGGCATATCTTCTATAGTTTCCGGTATATTGAAGTCTCCATAATTTGCATTAATTCCAACTATAGTAATAGTTTTGTCATCATTTACAAAATATTCATATTCGCCAAATATTTTGTTTTCTGCAAATAGTTGAGTGTTCAAAATGAATAGTAAAAATAATATTATACTATTTATACGTTTCATGTTTATCATAATAACTCTCCTTTGAATGTTTTAACATTCTTAAGTATTATATCATTTTGCAGGATTTTTTGCAACACGTTATTACATAATATTTACAGTTATATTTTAAATATAACACAGAATAATTTTTCGTCTTGACAAATCTCCCGAAATATGGTATAATATAAGCGTCTTTAATAAGAGTAAACTTTAATATTTACTTTTAGTTTTTAACTTTTCGTTATACTCCAAATATTACTGTATTAGCTGCGAACTATAATATATCTATTTATGAGTTTGTTCTATTATGGTTCCAAGTTATCTCCGAACCTTACAGAAACCCCTGAGGGTTTTTTGATATGCTTAAATGTACCTATTGCTCGTACAGGTGATATGCAGTATATGCTCGCTGAATTGGGATTAAGTATTGATTCTACTGCCAATTCCAACGCAAAATATCCACAGTCACAGCACTGTTGGGGCACGGCCTTTGACTTCTGCCGCAATGTAAAGGGCAGGGAATTTGATGACAGTGACGGCTTTTTCGGTAAAGTGGGAAAAGTCGGAAAATCATTAGGGCTTGAGTGGGGCGGTGACTGGAAAAAACCTGTAGATAAGCCGCACTTTCAGCTTAAAGGCACAGAATATAATTGGCGCAACCTTCAAGCAAAGCACGGCACGCCCGAAAAGTACAAAGCTACGTGGACTAATATTAAAACAGAGGAGGGAAAAATGGACGAAAAACGAAACGAAACAGCAATCGCCGAAGCCAAAACCATTATCGGCAAACTGGGAAAAGCAATAGAAATCAGCGACGTAAATACCGCAGTTTTGCAGCTCGCGGACAACTACAACAACTCCGTTTGGTGGATATTGAAGAAGGTGGTGGATAAGTTGGAGCGATAAATTTGAATTTTTTATAAAAATAGTTTATAATATAATCAATTGAAAAGCTTTGGGAGGCTGAGTATATTGACAGAAAAACGCAAACCTATAATAAAACGTGTTGAAATAAAACAATTTAGGGCCTTAAGGGATATATGTTTTGATTTAGCACCATCTATAACTGCCCTAGCAGGCAAAAATGGAACCTTAAAAACAACTTTACTTGGTTTAATATCACAACCATTTAGCCTTGAAACTATAGAAAATTCCTTACGTGGTAGAAGGGGTATAGATGGGTATGATTTTAAATCGCAATTACGTGAAAAAATAAAACTTTCAGAATATGATATACCAGGTGAGCATACTTGGAAATTGCATATCAATGAAGATATTTACCCGTTAAATGGTGGAATATTAGAAGTGACCAGCATAAAAAGAGATGGTAAGAGCAATGATATTAGATTTTGGAGTGCAAAAAATAAATCAAAGGGATCCGGATATGCTCAATGTCCGGTAATTTATTTGAGTTTAAAAAGAGTGTATCCTATCGCCGAAATATATACTTTGCAATCAACATCACCCTTGGAAGACGAAGAGAAAAAGCTGTTTCTAAAATGGTATAAGGATATTTTAACGGATCTTTCAATTGACGATTCTCATACCGCAGTAATGATTGACTCGCCCCATAAGAAGACATTGTCTATATCATCGCTTGCTAATAGTCCACTAACAATATCTGCTGGCCAAGATAATTTGGGCAAAATATTGCTCGCAATATTAACCTTTAAGAGACTATCTGAAAAGTGCCAAGAAGACTATAAAGGTGGTGTTTTGTTTGTAGATGAGATTGAATCGACGCTACACCCATCTGCAATTAAAAAGCTTATTAAAATTTTGGCCCATGCAAGTAGTCGTTATAATATCCAAATAGTAATAACAACACATTCCAATATAGTATTATGCGAATTGCAGTCTAAGGAACGTATTCATGAGTGTAAAACCCTGTTTTTATCTAAAAAAGAGGGGCAAATACGTATAGACGAAAATCCATCAATAGAAGAGATGGAATGCGGACTTTCAATTACACAGCCTAAAGAAAAAGTATCGAAAAAATACGATGTTTACTCCGAAGATGAAGTTGGGTGTGAATTTGTAAAAATATTGAAACAAACAAAAGGGTGCCCTTTTAATTTTCAACCTTTAGATTTAGGGGCAGAACAAATAGAAACGTTGATTAGTAGAAGAATAAAAGGGTTTACTAACAGTATTTTAGTAATAGATGGCGATAAACGCAACAGTGAGAAGATAAAGAAACATAGAAATGTTGTTTTTCTTCCAGGGGATACATTTCCGGAAAAATTTTTTTATAATTATTTATTTAGCTTGTCTGAAAACGATAGTTTTTGGGGTGAAAAAGATTGGGAGTATACACAAGAGCATTGCTTTGCTGATTATATGGAGCCGGTAAACGATAAACAATATAAAGATTGGTACCATGAGCAAAAAATAAATTGGGGTAAAAACGGGTTATCTAAACTGAAAAGAAAGTTTATGACAGATTCAAGTAACGAAGTCGTTATAAAAAAGTTTTGTGATGATTTTGAAAAGGCTTTTAAACATGTTAAAAATAAATGATTTAACTATGGCCAAAAATGTTTTTTTATGCTATAATATTACAGAAAGTAATTATGGAGAATAATAAATGCCCACAACTTTATCGCCATTAAGGTATCCCGGTGGCAAAACGGTTTTATATGACAGAATAACAGATGTACTTCTTAGAAATAGTATGTCTGGTTCAACTTATATAGAACCATTTGCCGGCGGATGTGGGCTGGCCTTAAAGCTTTTATTCAATGGCGATGTTTCAGATATCGTCATAAATGACTTTGACTACGCTATTTATTGTATCTGGAATAATATCTTATGTCATAGTGAAGAATACGTATCGGCAATTGATGGGTTAGACATATCAATTGGTGAATGGGAAAAACAAAAAGATATATATATAAATAAGGATTCTCATACCGGTTTTGAAATAGGTGTTGCTGCTTTATTTTTAAACAGGACGAATCACGCAGGAGTTATAAAGGGTGGGCCAATAGGTGGTAAGCTACAAAATAGTAAGTATAGGTTAGATTGTCGATTTAACAAAAAATCAATAATTGAAAAAATTAAACTTATAGCTGATTATAGCGACCGAATAAAACTTTTTAATCTTGATGTTATTGATTTTATTGATGAAGCGGTTTTGAGGTCATCTAAGAATAGCTTTATATATTTTGACCCACCATACATACAAAAAGGGCCGGCACTTTATCAAAATTACTTCACAAAGAGCGACCATGCGGCTTTATCTGATAAAATAACCAGTTCTTTGAAAGAATATAAATGGGTGGTTACTTATGATGATGCTCCTTTGGTTGACGAGCTGTATACTGGCTGTAATAAGGAAGTGTTTACTTTACCGTATTCTGCCGGCAACACCAAAACCGGTACAGAAATAATGATATATAGTAATATGCTTAAATAATGATATATAGCTATTTTTTTGTAGCTTCGTTGCTAAATTTGACAGCGGGACAGAAAAGTAATATAATAATCCTTATGAAAAAGCTTTTTATATCTCGAAAATGCTCTTCGGACACCAAACTGTAACGCCGCATTCAGCTTTTAGTAAAACATCTTTTTCGGTTTCTTTTTCAACTGCAGCCATTCCGCCATCGGTTTTTAACCTGTAGACTTCCGCATTCGTAAATTTTTCTGTTATAAAATCTGGTAAATCCAAGATGTGTAAAGTTTTGTTTTTCATTCTTCTAATCCCCTTTTTTAGTTTTATTATAAGCTCAATCCCTGCTTACATATATATTATACCATATACGGGGTACCGTGTACAGTGTTTTTAGACACTTTTTTAATCTTTTTTCAAAAATTCTTCGATTTTTTCTTTAATAAAAACAGCATACGGTTTTCCATCTAGCTTTTCGATAAATACTTCAGCGACATCTTTGTCTAATTTTACACGTAATAATTTGTATTTTTCCTTTTCCCATTGCCTTTCTTTTTTATAGTCTCTTTCCGCCATTTTTCTTGTGCCTCCTTGACAAATATTTTTTTTTGTTTTATAATATAAAAGAGAAGTAGGAGACTGGCTGTTAAACCAGCCTCCCTTTGTTGATTAGCTCAATCTTAAACTAATTGAAATTAGAATAAAACCGAACAATTTGATTTTTATCAACATTTCTTCTCCTTTCTGCCGTAGGGTGTCCGCCCTGCGGCTTTTTTATTTCGTAAGCCTCTTTGTTGCTTACATATATATAATACCATATACGGGGTACCGTGTCAAGTGTTTTTAGGCGGTTTTTTGAAAAAAGTTAAAAAAAATGATAAAAAAATAAGCTGAATGTTCATTAAAAGCGATAAGTGTCAGCAACGTAGACAACGCGTTGCTAACACTTATCGCGATTTTGTGCGTAAAATCAAACAAGAAAAATGTTTCGAGAAAGTTTGGACTCGTAAACCCTCGTAATACCTCGTAACGCTGCCGCAGTTTGGGAGATGATAGGAGTAAAAGTCTTGTTTTGGAATGGAAAAGCGTTCGAGGATTGCCATTATTGAGCCGCCGTGGATAACTAGCGCGATTGAGCTTTTATCCGCGTGCTTTTGTGTTATTTTTAAAAACGCCACACAACATCTGTTTTTGAAATCCGCGATACTCTCACCGTCGGGAATATCGCCTAAGCAGTCAGTCTCAAGCCAAGCGGAGTATGCGGCATTGCCTTCAAGCTCTGCGGCGGTTTTGCCCTCAAAAATGCCGAAATCGCACTCATTCAACTCTTTGCAGTCCTCAAATTCGTGAGCAGGAAAGAGTATTTTTGCAGTTTGCGTACAGCGAAGAAGGGAGCTCGTTATCACAACATCGGGGTTTGGCAAATTACCGCTTTTAAAAACCTCCTCCGCAAGCTCAACACCTTCAGCGCAGAGCGGTTCATCGGTTCTGCCGATATAGCGCCGCTCCAGATTGCCAGCAGTCTTTGAATGGCGGATGAAAATAACCTGCATCAGAGCGAATTTCCCAATATCGCGCCTAAAAACGCGCCTAAAAGAAGGGCTAATTCCGATATTTGTATCAAAAACCCTGTTGTGTCACCGGTCACGCCGCCCAGTTTATTATTGGTCATAAAATAGTAGTACAAAAGCGCTAAAAGAGCAAAAATCACGCTCACTATGCCGACGAAAAAGGAGATTTTCAGCATAAAAAGTATTGTCAAGACAGCTAAAAGGGTCATTGAAATTATAACAATATTTTTGCTCGCGTTTTCCGTAAACGTAACTAAAAAACCTGTTTTCCTCGCATTTTTAAAGGTTACGGCAGAGATAGCTGCAAGCGCGCGAGAGAGGATAAAGCAAACACAAATCACGTGAAAAGCGCTCCCAATGCCGATCTCCGAAAAGAGCCCGAACACGCCCAATATATATGCCACGCAATAGATAAGCGCAAAAGCGCCGATATGCGCGTCTTTTAGGATTTCCAACATCCTCTCGCGACTCTGCCGCGAAGAAAGAGCATCTATTGTGTCGCAAAAGCCGTCCATGTGAATGCCGCCGGTGATAAGGAGCGGAATTATCGTCGCAACGCTCGCGAAAAGCACATTTCCGATGTTATAAAGGTCGCAAAAGCTGCCCCACGCCCACAAAACAGCCCCGATAATCGCTCCGATGAGCGGCAAAAAGCAGATGGAGTACCGCATACTTTCTTCTTTCCACTCAAATTGCGGCATGGGTATCGCCGAGTAGGTGCTTAAAGCTATAAAAATCGCTCTTATTATGCGCACGGCGTGGCTCCCTTGGTCAAAATCGGCTCACCGTCCTTCATCTCGTAAACGGTATCGGCAAGCTCGACCAACTGCTCATTCAGCGCATTCATGGTGCTGACATAAGCGTTCGTCTCCTCGTCATAGTCGCCGTCAACAAGTCCGCTAATGGTAATCACAACGAGCGTTCGGCATTTTTTTCGTAATATCTCAATCTCGCGCAGTACGTTGTCGCTCGTCTCCTTCTTCTCAAAGATGATATTTGCGAGCAGGTTCGAGACATCTTCGAGCAACACGTTTGAATTTTCGTCCAGAGTAAGCGCCTCAAAGCCGTAAGGTATCTCGATGGTTTCAAAACCCAACCCCTCACGTTGCGCGCGGTGTCGCTCTACGCGTTTAAACCCCGGCTCGTCGCTCGGGATCATAGTCGCGATATAGTACCGCTTCCCGTTTCCCATAGTAGATATGAGCTTTTCAGCATAGATACTCTTTCCGCTGCTGTTTTTGCCGATAAATAGTATTAACGCCATAATCCCTCCAATGCCGCGAGCTGCTCTTTTAAAAATCCCCTATGCTGCTCAGAATCCATAGTAACAAACTCAAAGACCAGATATTCGGGGTTTATCCGCTCAACTAACCCCTTAACCCCCTTGCACGTAAATGGGTGATGCTCCTCTATTTTAAAAATATACTCATAAAGCTGCGACACACGCTCAGCATAATCCTCAGCCAAAACAGGCGGATTTTCCATAACTTCTTTTGCAAAAGCACCGGTTAAGGATTTATTTAAGTGTACGCCACGCACATATTGCGTAAGATCGCCGTGAATGTCAAGCATTTTATGGATGTACGATACCGCTTCCTCTTGGCTTTTTAGTTCCATATTCATATGCATAATATGCCCGGTGTCGAGCATTATGCCCTTATTTTCGTATTCTATTTTGTCCATGAGGCGGCGTGTCATATCGGGCGCGGTAAAGGTCAGCCCCGGGTACCACAAGTTCTCAAAGAGGAGTGTCGGACCATCTTTAACACCCGCAAACGCGCTGTTTATAATATCGCAAAACGCATCTATAATCTCCGCATCCGTATGGCGAAACCGCCTCGTTATTGATTCCACAATCGCGGAATTTGAGACGTGCAACACCATGTACTCAGCACCGTAGCGCACGGCGTTCGAAAGCTCATCTTTAAAGCTATTGATGAGATGCTCCTTTGTCGCAACTCCGTAATATTTTTCGCTCTGTTCCGCAGTACCGTGTTCACGCAGCAGCTCCTCGTGGTTGCCGCGCCAAAGGTCAATCCAGTAATTCACCATCTTCGTGTGTAGCCCGACAACCATATCCTGCGCGATTATATTTTCGGTATCCGCGTCAAAACACATAAGCTCAATGCCGTCAAAGCCGGTCATAAATTGCCGAAATTCGCCCTCATTTTGATAGCGCGTAAGGTCATAATGGTCGGTTGTCATATTAAAGAGCGTCTTCAATGGTGTTTACACTCCCATGCCGATATCAGCGTAGGTACAGGCGGTATCGTAGACCGCAAGCGCCATATCCAAAATAGGAAAGAGCGCAACCGCTCCCGTGCCTTCGCCAAGGCGCATCTCCGCATGTATAAGCGCGCTTAGCCCAAGCTCTTCTAATACCATAATCCCTGCCGGCTCAGCAGTAACATGGCTTGCGAGCATAAAATCTCTTACGCCAGGGCATATTCTCGTGGCAACTAATGCGCTGACCGCGCTTATAAGCCCGTCAACAACTATCGGCATACGGTACTTAGCGCCACCGATAAATATTCCGACCATGCCGGCGATGTCAAACCCACCAAGTTTGGCGAGAACATCAATCGGGTCATCGGGGTTGGGGTTGTTGACCGTAATGCTCTTATTTATCGCCGCGATTTTCTTTAAAAGCCCCTCGTCGGAAAGCCCTGCGCCGCGTCCGGTAACCTCTTCAACGCTTTTACCGAGCAAAACCGCGGCAACAGCGCTCGAGGTTGTGGTATTGCCGATGCCCATCTCGCCGGTTGCGAGAATTTGAAAACCCTCTTCTTTACGTTTTTTAACCAGCTCAATGCCGATTTTTATCCCCTCTTCTGCCTGCTCGCGTGTCATGGCACTCCCAAGGGTAAAATCGGCAGTACCGTCCGCGATACGGCAATCGAGCAAATATTCGGCGTCAATTCGTGTAGCCATCCCCATATCAACGGCAAACGTCTCGGCGTTCGCGCTCTGCGCCATACGGCAGACTGAGGAGCGTTTTTGCGCGATAAATCCGGTCATTATTGCCGTTACGTCTTGCGGTGTTGCCGCCACCCCTTGCGCGAGCACGCCATTATCTGCGGCGAGCACCAAAACGCCCTTTTTGTCGCATTTGACTTCTGCGGTTTGCTGTATTCCGGCGATTTGTGTAACCATATTTTCCAGTTTTCCGAGACTCTTTATCGGCTTTGCGACCATGTCCCACTTCGCCTCTGCCTGCGCCATCGCACGACTGTCAAGCGGCGCTATATCTTTTACTATTTCTTCAATAAAACTCAATTTTTTATTCCTTTTTTTGTAAATCAGTGCGAAAATTTCGCTATTGTTTATTATACCATATAATAGGCGTGAAAGACAAGGTAATTTAATGATTTTTTATCTTTTGCAGTACAAAAAAATACAGGCGATTTTACCCTTCAAATCTTCACCCCGCGCTAGGCAGAAATTTAAAAAGCTATCGCAAGTTTAACCTATAAAAAAATACAAGCGATTTTTATTAACATTCTGCTAATAAAAATCGCCTGTCATTTTATTTTTTTCTATTTTCAATTTTTTAAAGCAAAATCAAAAATAGAAGGTTAAATTTTAGTAAATCTGGTCAAAGCATGGTTCAAGCAAAATTAAACAAGATTTTGTTGTATTGCCGTCTCCTGTCTTACCAACTGTAAAGAGCACTTTGTCAATTTTCTTATAGTTTCCTGCCCCAACATTGATAACAGCGGATTTACCACCGGCGTTGCAGATAACTTTACCATCATAAAGTGTTATAGATAATGGTGAGGCATCTAACTGGAAGAACTGTGGCTTTTTAGCAACATCAACCATAAAGTTGCCGCGTTGAGTAACATGACCTTCATTTACGGTTATGCTCTTCAGAAGTTGATTGTTGGAACCACTGGCAAGGGTCATAGTGTTAGTTCCGCCGGACTCTGAACCTGTTAACGAGACAACAGTAACATCAGCAGAGTCAATTAATGAAATTGAAAATGTTGCATAAAGTGAGTGGTTGTAATCTACGAAACTCATAGCTTGTGTAGAAGATAAAATAAATCCATTAGACTCTTTATCGTCTGCCGGAGCTAAGCCGATCTTCTTAAGAGTAGCTACGAGTGAAGTGTTTGGACCGCGAAGACCAAGATAGCTTCCGCTATAGGCATTTACATCAACAGCCCAAAATATATTTACGTTTGACAAGTTGTTTCCAAAATAAACTGTTTCAAGCCAGTCGCTGTTTCCATCTACTGTTAATCCTTCGTTTGCCACAAAGCCACCTGCAGTCATTTTGGCTATTTGATCCGGCAACCATGTATCGTGTGAAGAGTGTCCCGTATAAAATTTCTGGTCAGTTCCTGCGGGCATTTCGCTAACCATAGAAGTTGTTGCCATAGCTAAAACAGGGTATTCTTTGCTGTAAACGACGTGACCATCGATATAAGAAGCGATAGCACCGCCGGCGTGGCGCATATCAATATCGTCATTGAATGTCATAAGACCATCTGCAAGGTCTGCCACTGTGTCAGCGGTCAAGCAAATAAGCTCCGGACTGGGTATCTCGCCGAGCCCTTTTCCTGCAATGAATTTGTTGTAGCCGTAAGCGCGAGCAACTTTTTTACCCGCTGTCGGGCAGATTAAGATTTTTCCGCTTGCGCCGTCAACAACGCTCCAGTAATCTGTACCGGGCAATTTTTCTTCGTTTTCTTGAATGTACATCATGGTCGCTGTAGCGATCTGTTTCTGATTAGAAGTACAAGTAGTTTGTCGTGCTTTTTCACGAGCTTTTGAGAATACAGGGAATAAAATAGCGGCTAAAATCGCGATAATAGCGATTACCACCAAAAGTTCAATTAGGGTGAATCCCCCCCCCCGTTCATTTTTTTCATAAGTTTTCTCCTTATCTGTTTTTCATAGCGTATTTTTTTCCATAATAAAGATATGAAAAGCTATATCATATATATAATACCCTATTTTTCCTCTGTTGTCAACACTTTCTTCATTTTTTTTGCATTCAAATAAAATACAGACGATTTTTTTATCAGTTTTTGCTAATAAAAAAAATCATCTGCACTTTTTGTTAATATTTATAGTTTTCTAATATTAAAGAATCTGGTCAAAATTTGGATTGAACAACACTAGGCAAGATTTTGTAGAGTCAGCTCTTGCGGCATCGCCAACTTGGAAACGCACTTTGTCAATCTTCTTGTAATTTCCGGTGCCAACATTAATTGTTGCTGATTTGCCACCGGCAACACAGGAAAGCTTACCACCATAAAATATAAAAGATAACCCTGAAGCATCTAACTGGAAGAATTGTGGCTTGGCGGGAACGTCAACTATGTAATTACCACGCTGGGTAACTGAATGCTCATTCGCGGTAATGGATTTCATTGTTTCACTGTTGCTACCGCTTTTTAAGGTCATGGTATTTACTGAGTCTGTCCTTAATCCTGATAAACTTGCTACAACAACATTATCGGAGTTGAGGAAGGCAATTGTGAATGCCGTGTTTAATGATTCAGCATAATCTATAAAGCTAAATGCTTTTTCAGCAGAGAATATAAACCCTTTGGATTCTGCTCCGCCTTCAAGAGCTAAACCGACTTTATCCATAGCAGCATAGCCGGGACCTGTTCCACCGCGAATACCAATATAGCTTCCGGTGTAAAGATGAGTGTCATCTTGTGCGAAATGTCCTTGGTTCACTAAGTTATTACCCAAATAAAACCAGCAAAAACCTTCTTGGTTTGTCATAAGGGGTGTAACACCGGTCGGGTTAGCAACAAAGCCGGCAGCAAGCATTGCTGCTTCTGCGTCAGATTGCTGTTGTGCTGTGCCTGCAGGTGACCAATATGCTTGTGCTCCACGAGTGGCATTGGCAGGTATTTCGCTAACTATTGAAGTTGTTCCAACAGCAAGTACCGGCATTGATTTGCCATAAACTACGTGACCATCAACGTAAGAAGAGATCATTCCGCCTGCGTGACGCATATCAAAGTCGTCAGCAAAAGCCAAAAGACCATCCGCGAGGTCAGCAACTGTATCGGCAGTCAAACAAACATCTTCAGGTACGGGTATTTCACCAAGCCCTTTTCCTGCTATAAATGCATTATAGCCATAAGCTCTGGCTACTTTTTTACCCGCTGTTGGGCAGATTAAAATTTTTCCGCTAGCACCATCAACAACACTCCAGAAATCTTCTCCGGGCAATCTTTCTTCGTTTTCTTGGATGTACATCATAGTCGCTGTAGCGATCTGTTTTTGGTTAGAAGTACAAGTAGTTTGTCGTGCTTTTTCACGAGCTTTTGAGAATACAGGGAATAAAATAGCGGCTAAAATCGCGATAATAGCGATTACCACCAAAAG
>JGI994J12354_10000872_pt1 | contig 30862 bp, 28 predicted proteins | sample IntmicLarv3ML3BL_FD_12354 | JGI IMG/M metagenome (IMG submission 12354) | reverse complement strand
GGTCGTCCTCGTCCTCCATACGCCCGGAATATTTCCGGTGCAGCCGCCGCACCGCCTGTGCAACATCGTCAATTTCCATATCATCAACGGCATTTTCCGCGACTGTACGATTAATTCCGCGAAAGCATAGCTCTTGCAAAGCGCGGCGGCGTGAATAGCCCTTGCGCACCACCAAATCCCGAACCAACCCCGCGGCATAATCATCATCGCGAATCAGCCCAAGCTCCTCCAGCCGTTCGATAGTGGCATCAATTTGTCCATGGCATTTCGGGCCGGTATACAACTTTTTTCGCAGCTCTGCGGCAGCATGAGGGCGAAGTGACAGCAGGTAAAGTGCACGTTCCCACATTCGCCGCAGCTCCGATTGCTCAACAAGCTCGGCAAGTTGCATATCCGATATAGAGGAGCCGACCCGATAGGGCGACTCCTCAAACGTGCGGATGTCAATTTCCGCCGTCAATTCATCATCCAGCACCAGCAAACACAGCCGTTTACGGCGCTTGCGTATTTCGGCAATAGTCATACCTATGACCACAACCTCCCCCAAGCCGAAGCCTGTAAATCTAAGTTTTAATATTGGAAGAAACATACCCCGCCGCTCAAGTCTTTATGCTGCCGGAAGAAATGCGCAGCATTTCCTTCCTAAGAAACGCTACGCGTTTCTTAGTCTTCCACCGAAATGTCCAACTTAGCCTTAGCCGCCGAAGCACTAACCTTTTCGGCCGCTTTTTCAACAACAGCCGAATCATTATCGGAATTATCAGCCTTATCCACGGACTTTTTCCCGTCCTTTGCCGTGTCATTAACTGTTTCAAAAGAGGCACGAATCAACGCTTCAATCTCGGAGGCAAGCTCCGGATCATTCTTGAGAAGCTCCTTAACCTTATCGCGCCCTTGTCCAAGCCGGTTCTCCTTATATGAGAACCATGAACCGGACTTGTTAATAATGTCCAACTCCACCGCAAGGTCAACAAGCTCACCCTCATGAGAGATGCCCTCACCGTACATAATATCAAAAAATGCCTCTTTAAAAGGAGGAGCGACCTTGTTTTTTGCGACCTTAACCTTGGTACGTGAGCCGATAGCGTCCGACCCGACCTTAATGATTTCGGAGCGGCGAACATCCAAACGAACCGTAGCATAATATTTGAGCGCGTTACCGCCGGCAGTGACTTCAGGATTGCCATAAACAACACCAACCTTCAACCGCAGCTGATTAATAAAAATCGCCATACAGTTGGTTTTGGAAACAGCGCCGGACAGCTTACGCATAGCCTGCGACATAAGCCGTGCCTGCAATCCCACGTGTGCGTCGCCCATATACCCCTCAATTTCGGCCTGTGGAACAAGAGCGGCGACCGAGTCAACAACAACAACATCAACCCCGCCGGAACGAATCAAAGCTTCGGCAATTTCCAAAGCCTGCTCACCTGTATCGGGCTGGGAAACGAGTAAAGAATCGACATTAACACCAAGAGCCTTTGCATAAACCGGGTCAAGCGCATGTTCAACGTCAATAAAAGCAGCTTCGCCGCCCATTTTCTGTGCCTCAGCCACAACATGTAAAGCCAAAGTGGTTTTACCGGAAGATTCCGGGCCATAAACCTCGACAATTCTGCCGCGTGGCAAACCGCCGATACCCAGTGCGGCGTCAAGCATAAGCGAGCCGGTAGGGATGGAATCCACGTTCATGTTCAGATTTTGTCCAAGCCGCATAACAGCGCCCTTGCCGAAATCCTTTTCAATCTGAGCAAGTGCGAGTTGCAATGCCTTTTTTTTATCCTCTTTTGAATCATTTTTCGAAGCAGAAGAAACTTGCATTTTCTTTTTTGAATCTGAAGCCATCCCCAACACCCTTTCACACAAATAGCATATTTACGGAGTTTGCTTGAAAAAGCATTATTATTCCTTTACAAACAATCCCCGATAATTATATATCAAATTTCGCAAAAAAGCAACCAAAAGTGCGAAAATGCCGCCAAAAATGTTTCGCCAAACAAGGAATATTAAAGTCGGCAATAAAATTTATCTCCCAAAATTTTTATTTTGGCAAAAATGGTGAAATATTTCCATCAAAACTGTCGCAGAATAAAGAGGAATGATGAAGTGGTCGAAGAAAGGCGTGGTTTTAATCATGGCAAAGCAATATACATTGCTGTTTTCCTGCACAGCGGCGGCGATTGCGCTGCTGCTTATAATAAGTCCAATGCTGTCATCAAAGGCAACCGCAGTAAACCTTTATGAGGTGCGCGCGTTGCCGGTAGAAGAAACGGTATCCTGTGCGGGACGGGTGGAAGCCACCGCCGCCAAAACGGTAACATCCGAAATCCCGTGTGTAGTCGGCAAAGTGTATGTTAATGAAGGCCAGCACGTGAACAAAGGTGACCGGCTGTTTTCCATTGACGCGGAAGCTACGCGGGCGGTACTGGTGTCCATCGGGCAATCCGACGTGGTTGCGGCGGTAACAGCGGGAGAATATTCATCGGAAATAACCGCGCCGATTTCCGGAGTTATCAGCGCGCTTGATGCGGAAGATGGTGCGGTGCTGGACGAAAACCACGCCTGTGTGGTGATTACGGCGGGAGAGGGCTTGCAAATCAAGATATCCATACCCGAAACCAAGCTGAAAAGCATCACAATGGGGCAAACAGCGAGCATAAGCGGTGCAGCATTTGCGGAAGAGTGTTATGCCGGAGTGATAACAAAAATATCCGCCACAGCCCGTCAGCAGTATGTGGGTACAACCGGTGAAACGGTAGTAGATGCGGTTATCACGTTGCTGGAAACCGATGAATCGCTGAAGCCGGGACTGTCGGCAAAAGCGGAAATTCAAATCAGCAGTCCGAAAGATTGTGTAGTGGTTCCATATGAATATGTAATGCAGGATGATACGAACCGCGAATTTGTATACGTGTACCGCGGCGGCCGAGCAGTCAAGCAGATAGTGGAAACCGGCAAAGAGTTGAGCGGCGGATTTGAGATATTGACAGGGCTTGAGACTGGAGAAATGGTGATAACCAATCCGGAGGATATTCCCCGCGAAAACACGAGAGTAACCGCAAACCCTGAACAGGAAGGATGGTCAAAAAGATGATAGCCGATACATTATCAATATCCTTTCGGAGCTTGAGCCGAAAGCGGGCGCGGACAATTTTGACGGTCAGCGGGATTACGGTTGGCGTGGCACTGGTGGTAATAGTTTCGGCGATAAGCTCGGCGGGCAGAGGGGTATTGGGACGTGAAATGGAAAATCTCGGAATAAGCGGACTGTCGGTCAGCAGCAGTGGCAACGGCGGTATCGGACGAAGCGGAATAAACGAGGAAGAGCTTGCCGTTATTCGAGCCACACCTGATGTTGAAACAGCAATGCCGCTGGCAATTGAGTTTGCCTCATCAAGCCTGCGCGGAATTACCTCCGGCACGCTTATATGCGGCATAGACGCGGGCGCAAAGCAGGTTATTTCGCTGACATTGAAATATGGACGGCTGATATCCGGCGGCGATGTGAAGGCGGGTGATTTGGTGTGTATAGTGGACGAAACGCTGGCACGGGAAACCTATGGACGTGATAACATCACCGGCAAAACCATTATCCTCAACATCCACGGAACGCAGGAGGAATTTCGCATCATCGGGATAGCGGCGGCGGAAAGCAGCCTTGTCAAAAGCCTTGGCGGCATGGTTCCCGGCATGGTATACATCCCGTACAGCGCATTGCAATCCATAACAGGCAGGGACAGCTTTGACCAGGTTGCGGTCAGGGTATCGCCCGCCGCCGATGTGAGCAAGACCGAGCAGCGTATAATATCACGGCTTCAAAGCAGCACAGGGCTTGCCGACTATTTCCGCACCGAAAACCTGTCCGCCCAGCGCGACAAGCTGGGGGACATTATGGACATTGTATCCTTGGTGCTGACGGTTATAAGCGGTATTTCGCTGATAGTATCGGGGCTGGGGATTATGACAATAATGATGGTGTCGGTGAACGAACGGACACGGGAAATTGGCATAAAAAAAGCCATCGGAGCGTCCGACGGCCGTATTTTATGTGAATTTTTGATGGAAGCGGTGATAATTTCTGTTATCGGCGGTGTCACCGGAATAGCCATAGGCACAGCGCTGTCAATGGCAGGCGGCGCGATAGTGGGCATTCCTGTGGGGATAGGTTGGCGCAGCGTTGCCTTCTTGCTGACCTTTACCGCCGCAGTGGGCACAACATTTGGGGTATATCCCGCGATAAAGGCGGCAAAACTGCGGCCGGTGGACGCATTGAGTTAAGTAAGCAGTCCCTATGGCATAAAAATCAAAGCCGCAAGGCTTCCGCGGCTTGAACCGGCAACACGATGAGACCAAAAGGTATTTGGCGCACAACGAGTGCACAAACCGCTGACAGTCACATTTTTCTCCCGCAATCCCGCGCCCAGTAGAATACGGCGGTTAATTTCCCACAAATCCACATGAAATTTCCCGCCGCCATCATCCCGCACGCATCCGTTCCCCTCGTTCATGGTGGCAAAAACCTCGGCAACAGGGGCATCCACTTCGAAACAGCACGGACCGATTGACGGACCGATTCCGCCGCGAATATCAGCGGAATCACACCCGTATTCGCGGCACATGCGCTCGACAGCCGCCGCTCCGATACGCGCAGCAGTACCCCGCCATCCGGCATGAGCTGTAGCAACCACCTTTTTCACAGGGTCGGCGAAAAACAGCGGAACACAGTCGGCGTATTGCGTGCACAGCACAACATTTTTGCGGCCTGTAACCAATCCATCAATTCCGGCGTATCCCGCATCGCGGGTAACACCGCGCCCGCAATCGGCTTCATCGGCGCAATATATTTCGATGCCGTGAGTTTGCGCTGACAGCACCACCCGCTCCGCCGATGTTCCCAGCGCACCGCAGATACGCTCGAAATTTTCGCGCACAGCCTCCGGCTTGTCGCCGCGGGAAAAGCTGAGGTTCATGGAAGAAAACACGCCCTCGCTGACCCCTCCGATTCGAGTGGAAAAAGCATGGGAAACGAAGGGGAGCTCATCGAATATTTCAAACGTATAATACAAAACGCCGTTAACATTATGCTCAATCAAGGCAAAAACCTCCACAGTTTATTTTGGGGCTGTAACGCAACGCGTTACAGCCCCAAACATCAAATTTTTGTAGTAACCTTAACACCGTCAAGATAATTTCTCACCTGTTGTTTCAAGAAATTAACATCACTTGCGCGAACGGTAAACATTTCACCGCCCTCAACAACACAAACATAAAGGCTGGCGTCCTGCTTATAGAACTCAATATTTCGTTCCTTCTGACCAGCGACACGCTTGAGATTTATCACAACCTCCGGCGTACCTGTCGGAGCCGCAGTAACTGCCCCGTACCGTGATGCCTGCATGAACACTTGATACAGCTGTCTGAAATCCTGTGTAGAATATGTTTTTCCGCCTGCCGTAACAATCATGCTGATGTCATTATCGGTTTCGCCGGCAATGTGAGCCATCTCAAATCGGGTTGTTTGCCCGTCAACCGTCAACAAAGTCTCTGATACCGTGGTAATATCAATCAAAAACAGCAACGACGGAGCAAGCTCATCCCATTCTGCATCCGACCACACAACCGAATCGGGGGACACAAGGAAAATCGCGTCAATTTTATCCGACATGGCATAGTAATTGCCGTCCTCGTCCTTATTACCCAGCTTTATCGTGTAATAGACATATCCATCATATGTCACAACTGTATCAGCTTCGGCAGGAGAGGTCATAACAGCGAGACAAATCTCAGCAGTAGAGAAGGGATTGTCAAGCCCATATTCCTTCAAATCCGCCGCCGAGGGGTGTGCAAGGAACGCGGTCAAAGCTACCAGTGACGTTTGTGAGGTAATCATAGGAGTTTTCGCACGTTCCGACAGCGAAGCAGTACCGGTGAGGTAAGGAGCAGTCATAATATACGGATAATTGCCCATATCGGCATCATCGCCGTCTTTATAAATCCGCATACTCATCGGCTTTTCGCGCGAAGAGCCGCCCATGGTAATGCTGTACATAACGGCCGATTGCTCAGTGTTGGAGCTGTCCACAGCGGGGGGAGAAATAAGAGTTGTGGCGATATATCTTGTGGAAGGCTGGAGAAAGCTGTCAACCATAACGTTTTCCACGATATAGATAGGCCCATCCTTGCCGAGCCGCAGATACCTGCCGTTGGCGGAGGGTGTTTTATTGCCAATCTCTATATGATATTCGCTGTCATCATAAAATACAACATCAATCACACATTCGGGAGTATCAAGCCCGAAATCCGCCTGATTATCGGAAGTGTCGCTGACCTTTTTTGTCGCCTGGATATCAGCGAGATACTCGCCCAGCGAATCGACAGAATAGCTGTCAACCGGCAAATCCGCATATGCCTCAATGACCATACCGTCATCATCCTTGCGAACCAATGTAAAGGTTTCGGCGGCGGTGGTAAACACAGCGGTTTTGACCGGCAAAACCACAACATTGTTGTCAGCATCGTACGTTTTCTTAATAAGATTAATGGCAGGTTCCGTTTCACTGCTTGGGGCTGAGGAGGGTTCCTCTCCCGGCTTGAGTGTAAGCAACACAATCAGAGCACCTACAAGTGCGACACAGCAAACGCCGACAATCACAAGACTTAGGACGCGCTTGCTCATAAACGCCGCCTCCTAATAAACACAATAATAGCAGTTGCAATCAATGCAACGGGGAGGAGGATAACGCATATCACAATGAATGTGATAGCCTGTGACGGCGAGAATTCCAAAATAGACGGGCTGAACGAATAGCTGCGAACTTGAGTTGTAACCTCATTACCGGTGAATCCGTTCAACAACTCAACAAACAGCATTTCATTGTTTTCGCCGTTTGCATAATTCTGCAAAATCTGCTGATAGAAGAAACCGGCGCTGCCACAAACAAGCACATTGGTGTTCCACTGCTCATTGTTTGCGCCGTACCCGTAATTATTGATATATGCCATGCCGGCGATGGGATATTTGTCCGCCCGTGTTGTCTCAAGCTCGCCGCCTTCGGCAGCAGCGGTCAATGCATCAAACGAAACCACATCGGCAGAATCCGGGAAGGAAATAATGTCCATACCGGCCGGCGAATTCTCATCACCGCTGACACGTGTGGTAATAAGCTGCACACAATATGGCATGAGCGCGAGTTTGCCCGCGGCGGCACCCGCAATGGCTTCTTGCACGATGTCGCCGTTTGTGGAGTAAGGATAAAGCTGGGCACCATATCCAAACATCCTTGATGCGGAGGTTTCCCATACAAAACGGTCGGTTATTTCGATGTCATAATCAACCTTGATTTTTTGATAAAGCTCGGGACAGGGATTCGACATATTCGGAATCACAACAAGGTCATGATTGCGTGCGCCATTGTTGTACATCCAACTTTCAAGTCTTTCCAGCGAAGCGGCGTCATAGTCACTTGTCGGAGCGGGAATAATCGCCATGACAGGCTCTTCGGGGAATTCCAAAGGGGAGGAGATATCGTGCGAAACGATGTTATAATTAGAGGTTTTGAGCATCTGATTAATACCATCAATAACATACGGGTCCTCTTGAAATCCGGTCAACAGCATAATTGTCGGGGTTTCGGTGCTGGTAACTTTCAGCAACGCGGCGGCAGAAACGCGTTCCGCCTCGGACGAGGTGACGATAGTTTCGCCGGTGTACGGGTTACTTTCATATGTCATCAAATCATCGAATGTAAAGGAATTTTCCCGCACAACCTCCGTACCGTTTGGACGCTTGAGGGTGCTTTTGAACAAAATTTCGCCGGGCGAGCTGTTCGGGAATTTGGAAGCAAGAGTGGGATTGAGGTCCAGATTGATGAACTGATACGAAATTTTTTCGCCGCTCAACAGCCGGTACTGCCGAAGCAGTTCATAAAACTGTTTAAACACATCATTAATTTCCGGAACGCCGAAATCAAAATTACCGGTGAACAATTCTTCGTCGGAGAAGATGATAATTTCGACCGGAGACTCAACGCCCTTCAAGATATCCTTGCTTGCATCGGACAATGTATATTTGTTATCCGATGTCATATCAAATATGACCGGGAATTTTGAGTAAAGCACGCCGGCAATGAGATTAACAAGGATAATCAAAGCAATCGCGCCGACGGTAATTGCCGTTGACATTCCGCCATAACGAAGCTTGCGCAAGGCCGCGGCATCAAACCGCTTCTTTTTCGGCGCAGACGGCTTATTGGCGGCGGAATCATCCGCACCATCAGCATCCTCGCTGAAAACCTCCTCAAGCAGTTCATCAAGCTCGGAATTTTCACCGGATGTTTTTATATTTTCATCAAGCTCATCTTGATTTTTGACTTTAGCATTTGTATCGGCATTAGGCTTATTTGAAGCCTTCTTTTTATTACTACCCATTGGCAATCATTTCCTTCCTTTCAAAATCAGCTCCAGCGTCTGCTGTCCAAAACCCGAACTGTCAAAAACACGAACAGCGCCTGCATGGTAATGAAAAAGATAATATCGTTATATTGAATTATCCCGGTAACAAAGTGATCATATCGTTGAGTAGTAGACATAAAGTTAATGACGGCAGTCAGCCATGCCCACTGAGGCAGAATTGCCGAAAGGTTATCAAACAGCAAAAGCAGAAAAACCAAACCAAGCGAACCAAGAGCGGCAATAACCTGGCTTTCGGTAAGACTGGAAATCAGCATTCCCATACCGATAACCATACCGCCGACCAGCAAAAGCCCCAGGATGTTTCCGATAATAACTGCCCATTCCGGCGTGGTTTGGAAAGCAACCAACAGCGCAAGTCCGACAAAAACACTCATAGCCGAAGCAAGCACAGCATATGCGGCAAGAAATTTTCCAAGAACAATGCTGGTAAGACTTATCGGTGAAGTGAGCAAAAGCTGGTCGGTTTTCTGACGTTTATCCTCACTGAAAAGGCGCATAGTTGTAATAGGCAGAGCCAGCATACAGAACAGGAAAACACCGGAAAACACATAACTCATGTCAGCAATTCCGCCGGCAATGTTGCTTCCGAAAAAGGAGTAGCAAGCAAAAAACACAATGATAGCAATTTGGACATACCCGATAGGAGAGGTGAAACATGATTTGAATTCACGACGAAAAATCGCGCCCATTATCTTTTCGCTCCTTTCGCATTCTGAACAGTGGTCAGCTTGATAAAAACATCTTCAAGAGTCATAACCGAGGATTTCATGCTCAAAATAGGCCAGTTTCGGTCAGACATACGGTTAAAAATCTCGCGGCGGATATCAACTGCATCAACCGGAGTAATAGCAAATTCAAAAACTCCAGGTTCTTTTTCGCCGCGTTTAACAACATCTTTAACACCGTTGATATGAACCAAAGCCTTAGCAACATCGTTTTCATTGCCGGCGACACGGATAACGGTGCTGTTGTCGTCGGAATGCTTGTACAAAAGATGCTGAGGACTGTCATCCTCGATAAGCTGCCCCTGATTAATAATCACAATGCGGTTACAAACCGCCTCAATTTCCTGAAGGATATGAGAGGAAAGAATAACAGTGTGAGTTTCGCCCAGTTTTTTGATAAGCGAACGTATTTCAATAATCTGATTGGGGTCAAGCCCAACAGTAGGCTCATCAAGAATAATAACGGGAGGGTTGCCGATAAGCGCCTGAGCCAGGCCGACGCGCTGGCGATAACCCTTTGAAAGGGTACGGATAAGGCGCTTGTATTCTTTTTCGATTTTAACAAGCCGGCAAACCTCGGCAATATGCTCTTGACGGGGAAGTTTGCATTTTTTCAAATCAAAAACATACTCAAGATATTCCCGAACAGTGAGGTCGAGATAAAGCGGAGGTTGTTCAGGTAAATACCCTATGCATTGTTTAGCCTGATTGGGTTGTTCAAGCACATCATAGCCGTTGATTTTCGCAGTGCCGCCGGTAGCCGAAAGATATCCGGTGAGGATGTTCATAGTGGTAGATTTACCCGCGCCGTTCGGCCCGAGAAATCCAACAACCTCTCCATCATCAATAGAAAAGCTCAAATCCTGAACAGCTTGGTGCCAGCCATAACGCTTCGACAAATTCTTAACTTCAATCATCAGTATACTTTCCTCCCGATTTTACAAATCACCAGAGTGTGTTCGGTAATTGGCAGAACGACAAAAAACAAACATACCCTGTCTAACATTGTACACGCAATCACCAAACAAGTTGTAAACATTATTTAAAGATTATATGTTTTTCCAGTGTATTCAGCGCGCTTACAGTTATTTTACCATAATGTAAAATAAAAACAAGCCTAAATTTGCAAACAACCCGATAATATTATCAGGTTGGAAGCCTATTTGGAGCACTGCGCCACAGCAAGCCGGTCGCAACGCTCATTAAATTCGTGCCCCTGATGCCCGCGAACCCACACAAAGGTAACATCATGCGCGTCAACAAGAGTCAATAGCCTATCCCACAAATCCGGGTTAAGAGCGGGCTTTTTATCCCCCTTGCGCCATCCGTTGCGCTTCCACCCCTTCGCCCATCCCTTTTGGATGCCGTCAATAACATATTTGGAATCGCTGGTAACAGTAACGGCGCACCGTTCGTTAAGAGCGGCAAGACCTTCAATAACAGCGGTTAATTCCATACGATTGTTGGTGGTATTTGACTCGCCGCCGGACAGCTCCTTTTCTTTACCACCGAAACAAAGAATAGCACCCCACCCCCCCGGACCGGGATTACCGGAGCACGCGCCGTCGGTATATAATTCAATCTGTTTCACGATGTTCTCACTCTTTCTGCAAAAAATGAGGTGGAGAGGAAACCCCTCTCCACCTCGAATAATAAAGTAGCATAAACAAACACAACAGTCAAGTGTTTTTGTGATGCGGAGTGGATAAACGAACGCTTATAATGTAAAAAGCCTGTCATTCTGAGCCTGCGAAGAATCTTTAAAGTCCGTAGAACCTTAAGTAAGCGTGGATGTATTTTTGCGTGGTTGCGAAAAAGATCCTTCGCGCCAGTCAGGATGACACTAAAATATTCTTACCCTATGGCAAGTCGTTGTGAAGTGCCGGCAAAGGCGGCTATCACAAGCCAGTAACACATCTCATCAAAAACAGCACTTCTTTGGACTTTCTTTAGAAAGAATTTTCTTTTGTGAAAGAAAGTACCTCCCCGAAAGGAATCGTATTGTACCTTGCCGTGCTGCAAAGCAGCACAATGTTGCAAGGCATTCCAACCGTCCATAGGAGTACACAGGTTGCCGCTACAAGCCGGAATATGTCATCGGGTGTGGCTGCCATTCTGATTTTTTCCGAAAGAATAGCTTGATTTATTTATGATTTTGTGGCAAAATTACATTAAGACTTCAGTAGACAATAACAAACGGCGATATTTTTTCAAAAGTCGAATCACCGATGCCGTTAATATTTTTCAACTCCTCGATCGAGTCAAAACCACCGTGCGTTTCGCGGTAATTAATAATTTTCCGCGCCATACCTTCGCCAATACCGTCAAGCTCCATAAGCTGCGCCGCATCGGCGACATTAATATCAATTTTTACATTATCGGTCAGCATAGCGTCCTCCTCGTCAGAATATACAATTCCTGCGGGGATTAAATCGGGCGCATCATACACGCTGAAGATTACGATAACAGCACAAATGAAAAGTGCAATAACAATTAATCTGCGTTCTTCAAACCATTCGCCAAATCGCACAAACATCTCTCCCAACCCGACCTATTGTAATCAATCTTCATCATAAAATCAAGCATAATTTTCCGCATTTTCACAGCCGCTTCTTAATATGTGTATATGGAGGAGTTTTTCGCCCTCAAAACCCAACAAGAAAGGAATGGATAAAACCATGAAACCGATTGCCAGTTTTACCATCAATCACGATACTCTCGAACCGGGCATGTACATATCCCGTACCGATGGCGACGCGGTAACCTATGATCTGAGGTTTGTCCGTCCAAACACCCCGCCGTTTCTGGAAAACAGCGCAATTCATACTATCGAGCATCTTTTCGCCACTTATGTACGCAATAGCCCTTACGCCGGAAATATCCTTTATTTCGGACCAATGGGATGCCGCACCGGCTTTTATTTTCTAGTGCGTGACACCTTGAGCCATTCCGATGCAATAACACTGGTGTACGATGCGATACGTTTTATTGCCGGCTATTCCGGCGATATTCCGGGAGTTTCATCGCGCGAGTGCGGAAACTGGAGGGAACACAATCTGTCCGCGGCAAAAAACTGTGCGCAGTCGTTTGTACAGGTGATGGACGGATGGAGCTGTGAAATGTTAAAATATACACCGGAATAACCCGCGGAACGTTTGGAAAACATGCGAGGACTTCAAAAACCTATAAAATCCCGTTAGCAAGAAAGATAGTTCCTGTATGAAATAAGGTAAAAATTACCAAATAAACCATTTTTTGCCAATTTAATATGGTGGATATATGATAACAAACGTACGATATCGTCAAAAAAACCATGTGTTTTTTGTGCATTCATCCATAATTCGTCCAAAAGGGTTGCCTTTCTGTCATAACTGAGTATAATATTGACAGACGTTGTTACATATTTGTAACTTTTCTCTGCCAAGTCTGTTCTTGGAATCGGAGGAATATGTCACCACCTCGAAATCAAGTCAAATTTTTGATATATAACTCGAATGTCAACTTATTTAGGAAGTGATTTTGTTTTGAACAGTCTGAACGACGGACAAGTTAAGCGGCAGCTGTCAAATGCTGTCCGTGGAGCACGCTCTTTTGTGCGTGCCGTCTTTGTCGGTTCCGAAACCAAGCCTGCGGCCATTCGGCGTGCGGCGCGTTTCCTGTACGAAAAAACCTACACAGCCAGCTATATTACCGGAGTTCAAACCATTCGTTTTTTCCGCGCCGCGGCACACCGTGTGGTGCGTATCGCCGTTCCGGTGGGTCGTTTGGTTGGCCGCGCGTTTGACTATGTGTTGCTGCACCACCTGCGCCGTATCGTCGGCTCAATTGCGGACGAAGTGATGCGTATTGCCGGTGGTTTCCCAAAAGCGGGTCGTCTTGTGCGCGATTCCTTTGCCGAAAATGTATTCAGCGGTATTAAAGCTGCTGTCACGTTGCCAGTTCGCGCGGTACGCAGACATCACAATGCGATTACAACCACCTTCAACTACACCGCTCCGGTTGCGGCATTGGCGGTACTGGTTGTCACTGTTATGAGTTGGAGCAACGTCAGATTTGCTGTTGTTGTTGAATATGATGGCGAGGCTATCGGATATGTTTCCGATACTGCTGTATATGATGAAGGCGCAAAAATGGCGGCGGGCAGTGTCAATAACGCCGACAATTCCTTCGAGGTTCAGCGTACACCGCAAATGTCCATTGTTATGACCGACCGGTCAGCGTTGATGAGCGAAGCAGATGTGCGTGACAAGATTTTGGAGCATTCCGGCGACAAAATCTCCGAAGCTTCGGGATTGTATATTGATGGCGAGTTTCAGGCTGCGGTTGAATCACGCGATGAGCTTGATGGTGTTTTGAACGCAATTTTGGATGAGCACCGTGTCGAAGGTGCTGCCAACGAACGTGTAAGGTTTTCCCAGGATGTTCAAATAGTTAATGGACTTTATCCTGTTTCCACAGTTTGCCCGGCGGATGTGTTGAATGAATCTCTCCGCCGTAATGTTGAGGACGCTGACGGCGTTGATGTTCGGCCCTTCCTACAGGTAAATGTGGTTCGGACAATTAACTACACCGAGGTTATTGCATATAAGACCTCCAAAGTAAACGACGAAAAGCTCTATATAGGTGACCAGAGACCGTCGGGTACAGGCAAGGACGGCGAGCGTGCCATTACAGCCGAGGTCGTACTTTTGGACGGAAAAGAGCAAAACCGTACCATCCTCGAAACGGTTGTTACAAGAGAACCGGTTGAAGAGGTAATCAGGGTTGGCGCTATGAAGTTCAACGAAACATCGACTATTGGTGACGGTGTTGCGACAATGAAGTTTATTTATCCCATGCCGGACTGCAAAAAGGTTTCATCTCCGTTCGGACCGCGTTGGGGCAGACTCCATGCCGGAGTTGACTTTTCCGGAACAGGCAATGTTTACGGCATGAACATTATCGCCGCTGATGGTGGCAAGGTTATTCAATCCGGCTGGGATGGCGGATACGGTTATGTTGTAGTTATCGACCACGGAAACGGGTACAAAACATTGTATGCTCACTGCAGTGCACTGGTTGTCACGGTCGGACAAAAGGTTACGCAAGGCCAGCTGATTGCCAAGGCGGGAAGCACCGGGAATTCCACCGGCGCGCATCTGCACTTTGAAATTCGTGTAAATGGCACCCCCCAAAACCCGATGAACTTCCTCAAAGCGGCAAACTAATTATAAAACTTAACAAAACGGCTGTGGTAAAGACAATACCGCAGCTGTTTTATTTACAAAGATAAATTTTGTCGTTTTCCCCCAAAAACTGCGCGCCAAATTTGGGTAACATTTTTTCGATAAACCCCTTTCTTTTTTTCGCACAACCTTTATAATGGTTGTATTCATCCAAAGACTTAAAAACAACGAGGGAGGCGGAAATATTGTTTCAACTAAGATGGCTTTTCCGCAACATGGGCAAACGGTATCGTGTAGGTTTTTTCGTGGCAATGAGCTTTTCTCTGATAACCGGAATTATCCTGCTTATTAATCCGTTTTTGACCTCGAAGCTCATAGATGAGGTTATTATCGGGCAAAACACCGAACCGCTCGCAGGGCTGCTGATAGCAATGTTTGCGGTACATATCTTTCGAATGGCACTTCGCTATTCCATGATAATGCTGCTGGAACACGCCTCCCAAAATATGTTGAGCAACATGCGACATCATCTTTTCGGCGTGCTTCAATATCAGGAAAGCGGCTTTTTTGATGCACATCGAACCGGCGACCTCATGACACGCTTTTCCGGCGATTTGGACATGTGCCGTCATGGAATTGCGGCCATTTGCTACCAAACGCTGGACTGTATCGTAATGTTTATCTCGGCGACAATATTCCTGTTTGTTATAGACTGGCGGCTCACGCTGGCATTGGTAGCTGTCACGCCGATGCTTATGCTGGTCACATGGCTGTATTCAAAAAAAGTCCGCCCGTTGTTTATTGACATGCGGGAGCGTATGTCGCACCTAAATACCGTAACACAGGAAAACATTGCGGGCAACCGTGTTGTGAGGGCGTTTGCGCGGGAGGATTATGAAAACGACAAGTTTGCGGAATGCAACACCGCTTTTCGCGATGCCAACCTTGCAATAAATAAACGCTGGTTGACTTTTTTCCCAATCATCGAATCACTCGCCAATTCCATGACAGTAATAACCATATTTTTTGGCGGATTTCTCATCATAAAAGACCTGCTTTCGCCGGGAGATTTGGCAATATTCACCGCGCTGACCTGGGCGCTTGCCGCCCCGATGCGCAGTCTTGGCTCGCTCTTGAACGATATCCAGCGGTTTTTTACATCCTCAAACAAGGTCATCGAAATATACTATTCCCGCCCGCTTGTAACCGACCGCCCCGATGCAGAAGCGCGTACCGAACACCCGCGCGGACATATCAAGTTCAACAACGTCAGCTTTACATACAGCAGGAACAAAAAAGAATCCATGGTTTTGAACAATGTCAGCTTTGAGATTTTGCCGGGACAAACGCTGGCAATCCTCGGCTCCACCGGCTCGGGAAAAACATCAATCATAAGCCTTCTTGCGCGCCTGTATGATGTAACAAGCGGCGAGGTGTCGATAGATGACTGTGATGTCCGTATGTGGAAGCTACAGGAGTTGCGCCGTGCTATCGGCGTAGCCACTCAGGATGTGTTCCTTTTTTCCGACACTGTTGAGGGGAACATAGCCTTCGGCGATGCTGAGTTGTCGGTTGACGACGTAAAAGACTTTGCAAAGCGGGCAGCCGCGGCGAATTTTGTCGAAAAAATGCCGGATGAATACGACACAATTATCGGCGAGCGCGGTGTGGGACTTTCCGGCGGCCAGCGCCAAAGAATAGCGCTTGCAAGGGCTATGGCGATGCGCCCGTCAATACTCGTGTTGGACGATACCACATCGGCGGTAGATTTGGAAACCGAAATGTACCTCCAAAAGCAGTTCCGCGAGCTGCCGTTCCAATGTACAAAAATCATAATTGCCCAGCGTATTTCATCGGTATGCGATGCCGATTGTATACTGGTGCTCAACGATGGATGCGTCACCGAACGCGGCACGCATGATGAGCTGATAAAAAACCGTGGGTATTATTGGGAAACCTATGCATTGCAAAACGACATTCCAATCGAAGGGGGAGTGACGGTGTGAGGAACAAATTTGATGTAGACGAAAACCTTGAATCCCCATTTGATTTTGGGCATCTGAAACGCGCGATGAAATATATCGCACGCCATAAAAAGTGGATGATACTTGCAATGCTTTTGAGTATGGTAGCAAGTGTCGCCGGTTTGCTTGGACCAAAGTTGCTGCAAATAACGCTGGACGAAGCTGTTCCCAACAAAGATGTGCGCCTGCTTGGGATTTTAGCGGTTGTTTTCATCTTTGCCACAATTATCGGACTGTTATTCACGACCTTTCGCGCGCGGATAATGGGTAAGGTCAGCCAATACATAATCTATGATATCCGCAAGGATTTGTTTGCCCACCTCCAGCGGTTGCCGTTCAGCTATTATGACAGCCGACCTGCCGGCAAAATCCTCGTGCGTGTAATTAATTATGTTAATTCGGTGGCGGATATGTTGTCGAACGGCATAATAAACACGTTGTTGGAATTTATCAATTTGGTGTTCATTTTAGTGTTTATGTTCACGACAAATGTCCGGCTGTCATTGATAATTCTAATCGGATTGCCGATTTTTGTTGCTGTTATTATCATATTCAAACCGCGCCAGCGACGGGCGTGGCAGGACATGTCCAACAAAGGCTCAAACTATAACGCGTATCTCGCCGAAAGCATCGACGGCGTAAAGGTCAGCCAGCTTTTCGCGCGGCAGGAGGAGAACACAACGATATTCCGCCGGCTTGTGGAAGCCTGCCGCAAGGCATGGATGAAAGCTATGATTGTGTCGAACATGGTGTGGTTATCGGCAGAAATCATCACCCAAATTGTGTTTACCCTTATGTATATAGCGGGCGTGTACTGGACCGGCGGCAGCATCGTGGATTTTGGAATGATTATGGCGATGGGGCAGTATGTTGGGCGGTTTTGGCAGCCGATTATCAACCTTGCGAATATTTATAATATGTTTGTCAACAACATAGCCTATCTGGAACGCATTTTCGAAACAATGGATGAACCGGTGACGGTGGATGATGCGCCGGATGCGCACATTATGCCGCCGATTAGTGGTCATGTGGAGTTTTGTGATGTCACCTTTGCGTATGAGGAAGGCATAAACATTTTGGAAAATGTCAGCTTCACTGCTAAACCCGGCGAAAGCTTTGCGCTTGTCGGGCCAACCGGCGCGGGAAAAACGACTGTTGTCAACCTTTTGTCTCGTTTTTACAATCTGTGCGGCGGGAATGTTTTGATAGACGGTGAGCATGATGTTTCGCAGGTAACATTGCAATCTTTGCGCTCGCAAATGGGAATAATGTTGCAGGATAGCTTTATTTTCAGCGGCACGGTAATGGACAACATCCGTTATGGCAGATTAGACGCCACCGACGATGAGGTTATGGGTGCCGCTCGCGCGGTATGCGCACACGAATTTATTGAACAAATGGAAAACGGATACTACACCGAGGTAAACGAACGCGGCAGCCGCTTGTCACAAGGTCAAAAACAGCTCATAGCCTTTGCGCGGACAATGCTTGCAGACCCGAAGATACTCATTTTGGACGAAGCAACATCTTCTATCGACACGAAAACCGAACAGCTGCTCCAACGAGGGATAGCAACCTTGTTGAAGGGACGAACCTCGTTTATTATCGCGCACCGCCTGTCCACAATCAAAAATTGCGATACCATCCTGTATATCGGCGACAAAGGCATACGCGAGCAGGGCAGCCACGATGCGCTGATGGAACAGCGTGGTCTTTATTACAAGCTGTATACTGCACAAGCGGGATGAGAATAGGAATATTTATCAATGGGATTGGCTGTCATTCTGAGCAAATGCGAAGAATTTTTTAAAATAATTTCATTTCAACAAAAAAAGTCCTTCGCAGGCTCAGGATGACAGGCTAAGTTGATATTTTGTGGCGCTTTTTTTATCGTTCCGCTACAACCTTAATGACGGTGTATGCATTGTGCCGCTCTCAAAATCGTTTTCGGCTGGTTTTCAAGTTAATTGGTTATAGTTTCCATACAACTTTTGCAGAAAGTGTGACACCCTCGAAGCCAATTGGCTTCGAGGGTGTTTTAAAATGATTCTTTATTAGGCCGGTCGTAATCGTACCGATGCCTTTTTAATAATATTATCCCCGGCGGAAGAATTGCCGTGCAATTCCTTCCCAAGAAATACCGCAGTATTTCGCACATATTCTAAGAGTTTTCATCCCCGGCGGAAGAATTGCCGCGCAATTCCTTCCCAAGAAATACCGCAGTATTTCGCACATATTCTAAGAGTTTTCATCCCCGGCGGAAGAATTGCCGTGCAATTCCTTCCCAAGAAATACCGCAGTATTTCTTCATTTTCCGAGAACGATATCAACCAAATCGAGGGGAAGAACATATTCGCCGTTGCGGTACACCCGCATATTTCCGCCGGTAATCTCATCAATCAAGATGACCTCACCGTTATTGCGGCCAAACTCCAGCTTAATATCGTACAAATCACAGCTATACTTGGCAAGCTCCTCCTTAACCATTTTGCAAATCTGCTGAGTCTGCGCCTTGAGCGACTCATACTCATCGGGGGTAAGGATATTCAAAACAGCGAGCGCGTCTTTGGTAATAGGGGGATCCTCGCGGTCATCGTCCTTCAAAGTGACCTCAACAAAAGCATCAAGCTCCTGACCTTCGACGGCATAAGCGCCATAACGGCGCATAAAACTGCCAACGGCCTTAAAGCGGCAGATAACCTCAATACCATTACCAAACGCGGTAGCGGGGAGAACCTCCATGGTATTCTCATTGAGAACAGTTTTAACATAATGAGTTTTAATGCCCTTAGACTGGAGCAATTCAAACAAGTAGGTGGTCAAGCGAAGTCCACCCTGCCCCATACCGTCAATGGTAAGACCAACAGTATTTGCACCAGGATCAAAAACGCCGTCAGTACCGGTAACATCATCCTTGAATTTGAGCAGATAATTCCCATTGTCGAGCGCGAAAACGGTTTTGGTTTTTCCTTCATAAACATGTTTCATTTTGACCAACTCCTTCAGTGAACAATTTTACCACAAACAGGATGTGAAAAGCAAGTCACAAAAGGAAGTTTTAAAAAGTTTTTGCAAGAAAAATTAAAAATCCTGCAAACTGAAGATATTTTTAGCAAGTTTTTTGCGTTTTATCAAAGATTAGTATGATGTAAAAGCGATGCTACATACGCACGCTATAACCGGTAACAATTTTCATACGCGGGTTATAAAACAGTATTTCCTGCCGGTTACCATGGCTGGCGACAAGCAACATTTCGCCGCGATATGACATGCACGAGAAATTAGCATATTCAAGAAAATTGCGAAAAAGATGTTGCGGCGATTGATTTACATAATCATAATACCACTCATATTGGTTCAAAAACCGGAATATGGGGTTCAAAGTCTCCTCCTTATTTTCGTTCGGCGAGGAATATGCAGTGTTATATTGGGTGGCTGTGCCGGAGGTTTCATAATAAAGTGACGCCCATTCCATAAGAAGCTCACCTGTTTTACTGACCTCGCCGGAGGTAAGCTCCGGCTCATCCCTGTCCCGGCGGCAGTGAAAATACACCACCACACCATCGTGAACAGCCATATCAAGGAAACAATCCGCACCATCAACACTCACATATGCATAATCCTTGAGAAAGAACCGGCTCTCATCCGGGTCATAGTGAAAAACGGGATTAAAAACGCCGATATTTTCCGGAACAAACTGTTTGTCAGTCCGGTGAAAATAGATGTTCCAGTCAATTCCGCCGTCATCCGAAACCTCCATACAGTTTTCGGCACGGTACAAATTCCACGGATATATGGATAGCGCATCATTTTTGCCGATATATAAGAATTTAGTACCCTCCGACTTTTGATATGAGGCAACAGTACCTTTTTGGGATGGAATGAGCGATTCAATCCATCCTATTCCGAAGAATGGCGTGGCGACAATACACACCGCCGCCAGCCATACTAAAACAGCTCTGAGCTTGTTCATTCGGCACCTCCTTGCCTGTCAGCAAGACGCAAAGTCACCGATACACGGCTTCCCTTGCCGGGCGCGCTGACAATATGCAAAATGCCGCCATGACGTTTTGCAATTTCAACACACAGCGCCAGCCCGAGTCCTGTCCCGCCGTTTTGCCGCGAGCGCGACTTGTCGGCCATATAAAATGGCTCGGTAGCATTGCTTACAGTATTTTCATCCATGCCAACCCCGTTGTCAGTGACCGAAATAACAGCGTTCCCGCCGCTTGTGGTGCAATCCAGCCGCACCTTCTGCCCGGTGGACGATGCCTTGGCGGCGTTGTCCAGCAGATTTAGCACCAGCGATTCAAGCAGCACCGCGTCAGCGTTGACAACAGCGTTGCCGGAGCACACAAGCGTCAGGCCGTGCTGCTCCATCACCGGACGGATAGTGGTACAAACACTGTCAAAAAGCGACTTGACGCGTACCGCGCGAAGCTCCGTCGGCGACCCGGAGGTTATTGCAAGCTCCAGCAGCCGTCCCGAAAGAAGTTGAAGCCGTTTCGTTTCATCAATAATAATGCCGGCATATTCCCGCCGTTCGTCGTCCGTTATGGAGTGCTTGATGCGCAAAATATCGGCAAATCCAAGCATTGATGTAAGCGGCGTTTTCATTTCGTGGGCGAAATTATTAATAAACTGCCTGCGCCCCTCGGAAATTTCCTCAATACGGCTGACATTGTTCTCTACCGATTCCGCCATAGTGTTGATATTTTGGGACAGCTCGCGGAATTCCCGCCCGCCGCGAACCGTGAGCCGCAACGAGTAATTACCGGCGGCAATAGCGTTTATTGTACGGTTGACTACTGAAAGCGGCGACAGCAAAAGGCGCACGATAAAAAGCAGCAAAACGGCAAAAATACACGCCGAAACTGCGCTTATGGTACATATCAACCGAATTTGAGCGTGATACAGCACATACAGCTCGGTGATATCAACCGAGGAGAACAGCACATACGGCACCTCCTCAAGATTAACAACCGAGCCTACCAGCGCAAAGGTTTTGTCACCATAATCGGTAATAAGCACCGAATATGTTCCGTCATCGCGAATGGAGCTTCGGAACTCGTATGAATGTTCAATAACATCTGACTGATATCCGCAAAACCGTACGCCATCGGAGATTTCAAGTCCATAAACCGACATGCCTTCGCTGTTTGCCATTTGAGAATCGGCAATTTCCTGCAAAATTTCCGGAATTTCATCGGCAGAAAGCATGACCTTCCCGCGGCTTAACCGTTCCAAAACTATGTGGTTAAAAATACCGTCGGATAGCGAGCTGTGCCGGGCGACAGCTTGCAAGCGTTCTCTGTCAACGGACATGGCAAGGCTGTCATTCAAGACCAAACACGCGGTAATTTCCACCGCCGCAATGGTGAAAAGAAGGGTAATAAGAAAAACCTTTTGCCAAAGCTTCACATAGACACCTCTTTTTTAAATAAGCTATTCCGATTCGAGACGATATCCCAGCTTCGGAACGGTAATGAGTGATTTTTGCAGCCCCATTTTACGGCGCACCTGCTGGACATGAATATCCACCGTCCGGCTTTCGCCCTCAAACAAATACCCCCACACCGCCGCCAACAGCCGCTCTCGAGTGAGCGCAACGTCGATATTTTGCATAAAAAATACCAAAACATCAAATTCCTTGGGAGTAAGCGCCACTGGCTGACCGTTGCATGATGCGATATGGCTGTCAAGGTTTACCTCAATATTTCCATATCGCAGTATACCCTGACCCTTGTTTACACGGCGAAGAACCACCTCGATACGCGCCAACAGCTCCATAATCTCAAACGGCTTAACTATGTAATCCTCCGCGCCGAGCCGAAGTCCGTGAACCTTATCGGTGATTTCCTGTTTTGCGGTAAGGAATATAACAGGAATTTCCAGACCGCGAATTTTTTCCATTATTTGAAACCCGTCGATTCCGGGCAGCATAACATCAAGCAGCAACAGGTCATATCTGCTGCCGTTAATCATATCCACCGCATGGTTTCCGTCACCGCAAACATTGTATTGATACCCTGCGAGAGAAAGTGCGGCCTCCAGCATTTTGGTGATATTAACATCGTCCTCGACAATCAAAATACGAACCGGCATATAAAAATCACATCCTTTTTTAAAATTGAAAGGGAAAACGCCGTCTTTATTGCGGTTGAGTCGAAATTAAAAAGATAGCACCGTGTAACATCTGCTGCATTACACTTATAGCCTGTCATCCTGAGCAGTGCGAAGGTTCTTGCGGGCGCAATTGACCCTTCTCGAATTTGAGACAAGATTTGCGCCCGCGCGAAAACACCCTGGTGTTTTCCCGGCATATGTGAAAATTGTGGCTGCATTAGGGTTTCTCGGAATTTGAAACGAGAACGACATCATCCGCAAGTTGCACACACGCAAAAAAACACCACGTCATTGCGGGCTCGACCCGCAATCTCCACTGTAGGGTTCGGCATCCCCGACGAACCTTATTTCCAACCCATCCCCCTCCTCATCGATTTTGAAACAAGATTCTTCACTACGTTCAGAATGACGTGGTGGGGAGAATGACAGTCGCTTGTTTCGACACAACTCCATTGACAGTATATCATTATAACCCTCCAAAATCAAAGGTTTGGATGCTGATTTGACTAAATTTGCATTTTTTTTGCAAATATCTGAGGATTTCATGTGCCGGCGTGAGGCATAATATCAGTGACGAAAGGAGGATACGGTTGCTCGCCGCCGTGAAAATGCAAACTTTTTATTAAAACCGCGCAATATGGGAAACCGCTCTTGTAATTATGATGAATTAATGATACAATGATACAACAGATTTTAATTATGCGGGGAGGGGTTTTCAAATGGAAAAAATTATTGTAACAGCTGACAGCACATGTGATTTGAGCGAAGAATTAAAACAGAAACACGGCATAACGGTTTGCCCGTTGCATGTTTTGTATGAAACAGAGGACTATCTTGACGGTGTGGATATAAATCCCGACCGAATATATGAGAACTACCGGGCACGGAAGATTCTGCCATCCACCGCCGCGGTGAGCGTTGGCGAGTATGTGGACTTTTTCCGCCGGTGGACCGATCAAGGATGCAAAATAGTACATATAACAATCGGCCGCGCGCTGTCGGCGACATATTCCAATTGTTGCCTCGCCGCGGAAGAGCTTGATGGTGTATATGTGGTGGACAGCTGCAACCTTTCCACCGGTTCCGGGCATGTAGTGCTGGAGGTAGCGCGGCTGATTGCAAAAGGGCTGCCTGCCGGGCAGGTTGCCGCACAGGCTCAGGCGCTTGCCGCAAAGGTGGACGCGAGCTTTGTCATTGATACATTGGAATTTTTATACAAAGGCGGACGCTGCTCTGCGATTGCAATGTTGGGAGCAAATATGCTGAAGCTGAAACCGTGCATAGAGGTAAACAATGCGGATGGCAGCATGGGCGTTGGCAAAAAATACCGCGGTACGCTGGAAAAGGCACTGGTGCAGTATGTGCATGACCGGCTGGACGGCAAAAACGGAATCAGATATGATAAAATATTTATTACACACAGCGGCATTTCCAATGAGCGTATTGAGCTTGTTAAAAAAACGATTAAAGAATGCGGAAGCTTTGAAAATATCTATGTAACACGGGCGGGTTGTACTATCAGTACACACTGCGGGCCTAATACACTTGGGATATTGTTTATGTACAAATGAGAAAGGAATATTTTTAAATGGATAATAAAAACACAGAAAACGGAGAATTTGAAGATTTGTTTTCAAACAATCCGGACTCTTTGAAAAAACAGTCTGCGGGTCTTGAGGCAATGCCGGGACATGCACGCGAATTCGGCGATGGTATCAAAACCGAACGCGTAAAATACAGCCGTAAGACACGCGGGATTGTGATAACAGCCATTTCGATGTTGACGATTGTATCCATTCTTCTCATCAGCGGAAGTTCATATGCGCTTGCGACGATATTGAGTATTGATTATGGAAACGGAAGCGAATTTGTGGCGAATGTACCGCTCGAACTTGATGAAGAGGGCGGCACCGACATTTTGGATGACGTAAAAATCTGGGATGGGGCGACGCGTGTAACCGACATACCGTTGCAGGGTGATAATGAATATATCCGCAACATTCTGTTTTTGGGGGTTGATGCCCGCGAAAAAAACAGCTTTGCCGGGCGAACTGATACCATCATTATTGTAACAATTAATGACCGCGCAAAAACCATAAAGATGACCTCCATTCTCCGCGATACATTGGTCGCGGTTCCAGGCAGAGACCACAACAAAGACGGACGTGACGATCTCAGCAAGATCAACAACACCTATGCGTTCGGCGGATTTGATTTGCTGTCAAAAACCATTGAACAAAACTTCCGCTTGAAAATAGTCGATAGCATTGCGGTGAACTTTCATGTTTTCGAATCATGTGTTGATATATTGGGCGGAGTGGATATCGAGCTGACCGCTGCCGAAGCACAGTGGATGAATATCGGACAGCGTGCAAACACATATGCTCTTAACGGATTTTATGCGCTTGAGTATGTGCGTATCCGCATGCTGGACAGCGACTATCACCGCAGCGGACGTCAGCGTACAATGCTTACCTCGCTGTTGAAAAAAGCGGAAAATATGGACGTAGTTACCCTTATGTCACTGATGAACAAGATTTGTCCCAATGTCCGCACCTCTCTCACCACGAATCAGTTGTCGGATTTGGTGCTCAAGCTGCCGACTTATATGAATTATGAGATTATCAGCAATGACTATTTCCCGGCGCAGGGGGATTTTTTGGAGAAAAAAGACCCGGTTGTCGGATGGGTAGAAGAAATTCAAAACCCTGCAGAAGCAGTAACAAAATTACATCATTGGATTTACGATTAACAGCAAAACACTTCCCCCCAAAAAACTGATGGTTTTTCGGGGGGACTTTCGCATGAATGGAGGAGCTTTAAATGGGGCGGCTGCATGTTTATTACGGCGACGGCAAGGGTAAAACCTCGGCGGCAATAGGGCTGTGCATAAGAGCCGCCGGTCATGGCCTGCGGGTAGGTGTGGCACAGTTTCTCAAACCGGGTACCTCCGGTGAGCTGACAGTGCTGCGAAAGTTGGATAATGTAATGGTATTTCCGCACCTGCCAGGCATAAAGTTCACCAATACCATGACTGCGGAGGAACGCACAGACTGTGCGGCGTTTTGTGTCGGACTCATGCGGGAAATTGAAGCCGCCGCGCCCTCGCTGGACCTGCTGCTGTTGGACGAAGCGGGTTCAGCGGCTGAAACAGGGATGCTGGATATGGGTGTGTTGACTGCATGGCTTAACGCCCGCCCGAGTGGGCTTGAGGTAATAGTCACAGCGCATAACCAACCCACAGCGTTGATTGAAATAGCCGAGTATGTTACCGAATTACGCTGTGAGCGCCACCCCTACCAAACCGGAGCTTCCCCCAAAAAGGGAATAGAATGGTAATTAGGGCTTGTTTAAAATCTGCACATGTGAAGTTTTCAAATAAGGCCCAATAAAGCTGTTGCAAACCGACTCAAAAGAGAGAGTTTGCAACAGCTTTATTTTGTAAATGAGAAGGGCTAAAGCGATGTAACCAATAGCTTGTTGAGGAAAACGTGAATACGTTTTTGCATGGTCGCAAAGCTTGTTTCATAAATGAGAAGGGCTAAAGTGATGTAACCAATAGCTTGTTGAGGAAAACGTGAATACGTTTTTGCATGGTCGCAAAGCTTGTTTCATAAATGAGAAGGGCTAAAGCGACCTATTGTTCATTCTGCTGTCCCAAAAATGCAGCAGCCACTTGGGCAAGTTTAACATCACCTTCACCGGGAATTGCTCCGCTTTCTGGCAGTAACAAACACACTGCGCCAATGACATCACCGGCGGCAATAATCGGTGCAGTAACGCCGGCATAGCGGTCAATGCCGTCAATAGGTTGAGTCCTGCGAGTTTCACCGGCGGCGGCAATTTTAGTCCGGCGAGATTCAATAATTTCATCCAGCTGTGCGGAAATACGACGCTCGACAAAATCCTTGCGAACCACACCGGCAGCGGCAACAATATGATCGCGGTCACAAATAAGAACCGGCATTCCGCAAGCTCTGGACATAACGTCAGCGTAAGGGGCAGCAAACGAAGTCATCTCACCAACCGGCGAATACTTCTTAAAAACAACCTCCCCTTCATTATCAGTGAATATTTCAAGAGGGTCGCCGCTGCTGATAACATGGACATCGTAAACCTTGTCCGCCCTCTTGGCCGAGGACTGGACTATTCGGGTGTTTAAGCTATCTACGATGCCTTGATTAAAATTTGCGGCGGTCTCCAGATCGGGCAACGCACCGGTTTTGAGTATCGCGTCTATGTCGGCTTTCAGCCCAATTTCGAGGTGGTATTCATATACGATAATCTTTTCAATAATCAGCTGCAAATCGGTCTTGTCCAGCTTTTCTTTTTTCAGCACATCATCGAAAATATCCAGCGCCGTTTTGGCGATTCGGTTAACCCGAATGATGGTGTTGCGCCGGTCGGAGGTTAACTCCAGTTGGTGAGTTAGCCCATCAATTCTATCCGAAAGCTCATCCAGCATTTCGCGGTACATCTCGTCAATAGCTGTTTCTTTATTGGGGTTTCGCAGCAGCTCCTTTGCCTGTTGCCGTGCGAGGATTTTCATTTCCTGCCGCGCATCGTCAATCTGTGTTTGCAACAGCTCCAGCGAGCTTGTGCTTTCCTTGACCACCTGCTGCTCATTTTTGAGCGATTCGTTGAGCTTATCCAGCATATCCGCAGAATTGTCCCGCACCTTTTCAACATAGGATTTGAGCAGCGTATCCAGCACGTCCACCCGCGTGTGGTGGGAGGTGCAACCCTTCAGCCCCCTGGAATGATAACTGCCGCAGGTGTAGGCGGGCTTCAAATCACGGCGGCTCATGGCAAACATAGGACTGCCGCAGTCGCCACAGAAGATAAACCCGGAATAAACGTTGTCATTTTTCTTAATTCCTCGGTAGTGGGAGTTGGAACGCAGCTTTAACTGCTCCTGTGTGATAGCAAAGGTGCGGTAATCAATGATCGGCTCGTGGTTATTCTCAAAAACCACGTGGTCCATCTCGTCGGTTTTGACATCCACGCCGTTGATTTTTTTACGCTTATATTTGCCCTGCCGCAGTGTGCCGATATAAAAATCATTGCACAGGATTTCCGAAACTGTCACTATGCTCCACTCGGGCTTTGCCTTGATTTTGCACTCCTCGCCCCGCGCTTCCTTGCGCAGTTTTTCGCACATTCGCGGTGTGGGGATATGCTCGTCGGTCAGATGATTGGCGATTTTTTTGTAGCCGTCGCCGGCGATGTATAGCTCAAATATCTTCCTGACCACTTCTGCCGCCGCTTCGTCCACTTCAAAGGTCATGGTCTTGCTGTTGGTGATAACATAACCATAGGGCACCGAACAAATCCATTTCCCCTCGTTCTGCCGTCGTTTGATGACCGACTTGACCTTTTTGCTGGTATCGGTAACCGGCATTTCATTGATGAGAAAACGGAACTGAATCGCCGTCCAATCATCATAGGTAGGATAGTCGATGCTGTCACCGATGGCTATGATACGCAGTCCGGCATCCCGCAAATCCTCAAGCTCGACAAGCCCCTTGCTGTTGCGGCGGGAAAAACGCGAAAAATCCTTGACGATTAAAATATCATATGTCATGTCCATCAATTTAGGGCGTAGCTTCTGATATCCCTCGCGCTGCTCAAAGGTGTAACCCGAACGGTCGCGGTCTTCGTAAAAATCCAGCGTTGAGCCGGGAAACTTTCGCTTGACAAAATCCTCGATAATAGACTTCTGATTCTCAACCGAGGTGTTCTCCCGATCCATCTCCTCGTCCACCGATATACGGCAGTAGCCCGCTATGTTATATTTTTGTTCCAATGGTTTCACCTCAATTTTATGTAGTTTTTATGTTTTATTAAGTCAAACAAATCTCCATCTCATTGAAAAAGCTGATATCCAAGTTCCATCATATGTTTCATCAATTTGCTCCGTATCACCATCAGCAAAAAAGACACAAGCGTTTTTTATGTATAACGAAATGCCAAATATATCATCACTATAATTCTCGGCAGGCGGACGCAAATTTAATGCGGTGACACCTTCAAAAACTATTTCAACACGTTGGCACCACTGACTATCAAAATATATGATGACTTTCCTATCGCCAGCCATGTGCATACATTTGTCACTATCTACATACGCACTGCTACTATAATTTATATCTGTTATAACCGAATCGTGAAGTCCGTTTGTCTGTTTTAAAAAAGAAGCTATGTCATCGTCGTTTTCAATGTACACCCAATCACTTAGATTTGTAGTATAAATATTATTTTCAAATATGCTGCCTTTTAATAATACTATATCATCGGATAACAGTTTTGTTAGTAACTCTTTATCTTCATACAGCCATGAGAAACCAACAAATTCAAAAAAACGCAAACCGGCAGGCAAAATGCCAGCATAATCATCTAAACAATCATCGACTGATTTTGTCCGTTTGCAAACCCAATCTTCACAATAAGACGGAATGATTTTTTCAATCAAAACTTGATGATTTTTCGGTTTGTCTTTAGCAATATAATCAAAAAACTGAATATAATCCCCTTTATCAGAAGGAACTACAACTAACATCTTTTCATACCAACCTGTATTAATTAAAGCATATACTTCGGATACAAAATAAATGTTTCTTAATTTATCAAATACTCTTACTTTCATATTGTATTACTCCCATCAAGCGTGTAAATCATCTCGGCTGCGTTATTTTATCATTCATCCAACATCAATTTTTCATCAGATTCTCTCAGCTTGCGTATTTCTTCGCGCTCAATAACTTGAATGCTTTTTTCGGGTGTCGGCAAATTTTCCGGCAACGTCGTACCCATTTCTATCATGGCATTCCGAATCTTTTCCGCCACCTCATAATGGATATTGTTTGCCTGTTCGGCAGAAGATGCGGCATCTTTTTTATTTTTTCTTCCGTCTGAGAAATGCGGAACAGGTTGGCGATAGGCTCGGTGCTGCCCATAAAATCAAGAATTTTTTCGCCGTCTTTCAACTCTTTTTTCTTGTGAATGTCAGCAACGGTCATCCCGCCGTATAATCCCATGTAGCCGGAATTTTGAAATATCGCGAATTCTTCATCGGTAATAACTCCGGCGTTGTGAGCCGCTTCCGCGAGAAGCTGATTTCACTGCTTGATATTGCCCCGCACAACCAGCCGTTTGTTGTTTTCATCAAGCTGATTAAATGTGTCGGCAACCTCGGCGCGGCGCGTTTGGATTGCAAAGTAAGTTTGCCCCAACGCAATGACCTCTTTGCGGGGATCACCGTTTTGAACAATTAAGTAACAGGCGTATCGCGTGAGCTTGTAATCTGTGAGTTTGCGTGTCGCTTCGCTCCCTATATTGACCATTTTCCTGACCTCAGGAAAATGGTCGACAATATCGAATCCGCTGTTTTTACAGGCCAGTATTGCGCGCTTGATTACCTTTGAAAAATTCTCCCATTTTGCATATTCAAGCACTCCCGACAAATCACGGGCATACCAAAATTCCGATCCGTTTGTTTGATGTCCTCAAAGGGTTTATACTCCTTTGCATTCAGTTTCGCCATGCTTTATTCTCCCATCATATACCAGAGTTGTTTGTAACGTCATACTATCGCTGATAATATTGTATCATAAGGGCAGAAAAATAGCAAGAGATAGTTAAGAAAAACTGCCGGAATACAAATTCGTATCCCGACAGTTTTTTCTTATTGTCCGATAATGTTGCTCCAGTCACGTCTGTTATACAAAAACCGTTCAATAATTACAGATTTTGTTTCTTCTCTCACAACATAAAAAATCAGATAATTATGAATCGGCAAAACGCGAAAACCCAGTCCAGCAAGCATTTCGTTTTTTACAAGAGCATGTCTTTTCGGCATATCCTCTAAGGAATCCACCGCGATTTCGATATCGTCAAGACTTGCCTGCGGCAACTGGATTTTGAAGCTCTTTGGCGATGTATCGAGCAGCGCTCGCCATGTCCTTTTCCGTCGGTTCGGTGATTACGATTTGGTACATTAACCGTTCAGCCCTTTCCGAATATCCGCAAGAGCCTCCTTGAACGGTCGGACATGTCCGGTTTTTTCCGCTTCAAGCCCCTCATTCAAAAGCCGGAACAATTCGAATTTTCCGCATAGCTCCTCATAAGCTTCAATGCTCAAAACAGCCAAATCGCCTTTTCCGTTTTTCGTGATGAAAACCGGCTCTGAATGCTCATGGCAAAAGGTAGAAATTTCATTATAATTATTACGCAAATCTGCGCTCGGTCTGATATTCATCTTTTCAGCTCCTCATGTCAATATTCTAACCATATTATATATCTTTTATGCTATTTTGTCAAATATGTTTTGACTTGAAATTCTAAAGTGAAA
>JGI994J12354_10000871_pt1 | contig 30863 bp, 26 predicted proteins | sample IntmicLarv3ML3BL_FD_12354 | JGI IMG/M metagenome (IMG submission 12354) | reverse complement strand
TTGCATCGATAACCTAAACAATCTTTTTGCCTTAGAGACTAATACCTATTAAAACCTGTAAAAAGGGAGCCTTTTGAGAAAAAGTCTCCCTTTTGCCGTATTAATAGGATGTGTAAAACTCAATCGAGCATTAGAGTCATGTATAGATTTGAAATATCTGCTATTTGTTTGTCGATGATGCAGGCCAATCCATAACTGTATGTTTTACAGTTTGTTACGACAGGGGTGCGGACTTTTGCGATTTGTGCGTTGTATAGATTCAACGAGTAGCGTATAAGTGCTTCTTTAGACTGAATATTATTGAATAAAACTTCTTTTATTGTAATTATTTTTCCCGAATCAGGCTTAACAAATATCATTCCTACAGGAATGTCATTTTGTAAAGCTATCCATGCATTTCCGCTTTCATTTTTCAAATCGAGGATTATATTTTCAATGTCATAAGGGTTGTGCAAGACAGAGCATTGACGTTCGTGCTGTTTTTTGTCGAAGTAGTGGAAAAAAACGTTTGTATATGGAATGAATGTATAATCCGAAAATTGTTTTTCAGTTATTTGTAGTAAAAAAGATTTATTGTTTTTAAAAACATCTTCAGTTTCATCAGGAAGATTATTATGAAAATACTCGTTGCAATAGTTTACAGGATGAATAAATCCATACTTCCTGTAAATGTCGAATAACCAAGGATGAGCAGGGATAAGTGTTGCGATGCCGTATCCTCTTTGACGCATCAAATCAAAAGCGTCGCTCATTAATATACTCATGAACCCTTTGCCGCGTTCCATTGTAAGAGTACATACTCCGCAAATATATACAGAAGGAATGACTCCTCCTTCAGTTTTAACATCGTAAGGAATCATTTGTAACGCAGAAATTATCTTGTTATCCTTCTTTATTACAAGGGTATTCTCAGGTTTGTAAACGCGATTGAAGAAAAGATATACAAATTCGTCGGAGTCCTGAAACGTTGTCTGCCATAACGAAATCATATCCTCCAAATCTTCAGGAAGCGGATGTGATGAGAGTTTGTCGTTTGTTCTATTGTAAAACATATCCATAAAACTAATTAAAGCCTCCCCTCTGGGGCGGTTTGGTGGGGCTTCCTTCTTCTTACGGCTGCGTTTTTTTCGAGCAATAAGACCGGGTTGTATGACAACTTAGATTGCCGCAGTCCGGGTAATCCGAGATCTTCTTCCCTATTTATAAATGTGTATTGTTCGGGTATCCGAATAGCGAATTCCTGATTTATTAAACTGAAAATACCTTCATAGCTGATATCGGCTTTTTCTACGTGTATGCCGAAAGTGTTATTGTTGATCGGAGAACCGTATGTAAAAGCTTTGATTTTACCATCAACAATGATAGTTCCTCCTGTAAGTCCCAATTTTTCGAAATTTTGCATGGAGAAAAGCATGGAGCGATTTTCTTGTTCGAGCGCTTCTTTGTCGTTTTCGTTCAGGTTTGCCTTACACCATATATTCTCGACTTCTATACATTGCGGGATAATGTCCGGTGTGATAGGAAGAAATGAGTAAGAATAATTTTTTTTGAATTTATTGATATGATTGCGTTTAGACTGAAACTTTTTGCCTTTCAGTGTTACAAGGTCTTTGTGAAGATAGATGTAATCGAAGTAATTACGTTCCTGTAAATAAGTGAATTTACCGGGGAACATAAAATCAATTTTTTCTTTCGATTCCTGTGTTATACCAAGAATCAAAAGAGGGTGACCCATCACTTCAGCGTCTTTTTCAAGAATACCTATTGCATATTTGAGGTCTCCGTTGCCAATGGGTAGCATATAAGCCAATCGTTTCTTGTCATCAATATAAAAACGAATAAACAAAAAACCGTCTGAAACAGCATATTCGCTTTTATACAGGAATTGCCAACTGCACATGTTTGCAAAAGCAAAGTCGCAGTTTTGATAATTACTGTTTAAAGTATATGATGAGATAATATCTTTATCCTCTATTGAAATTGATTTGAATATTAATTTTTTCACTTTTCACTTTTCATTAATTTCCACCTCCTGCCAATGCCCTTTGACAAGCTCCCGAGTTGTACTATAACCGACGCTTTTTAGCAATGCGAGACCTTTTTCGCGGCCGTTGTTTACCAGATTGGGGTAATGGCAGTCGGAATTGACCATAACCGGAATGTTTCGTTCTTTCAATTCACGTAAAGAATTGATATGCGGATATGTACACCTCTTTTCGACAATATTCTTTGTATTTATTTCAATAATTAATCCTTTTTCGGAAATCAAATCAAGAAGTTCGAGGAAAGGTTTTCTATACCAATCTGCATTTATGTCAAAATCTGGATGTTTACTTCCGTTCATATAAATTTTATCTATATGTCCGACTATATCAATCCCTCCGGCTTCGACCATCTGTAGCGATGATTCGAAAAATGTTTCCGTTATCTTGCGGACACTTCCTCCGAAATGTTTGTTTATTCCGTGCTCAAAATCTTTGTAAGAGCCGTCGATACAGACCATATTTTCTTCGAGCAGAGGTAGCGCCCAAGGCACAAAATGAATAGAACCTATGCTGTAATCGAGCGGTAAAGATTGGAAATATGGTATGGAGGCATTATATGTCTTGTCGAGAAAGTCTATTTCAAGCCCTACATATATCTCAATCTTATCGGAATATTTTTCTTTTAACCTGTTTATCTCTGCGATATATTCCGGCATATCGCTTTTCGACATATTCCAAAATGTCTCGAATGGAAGTGGCGAGTGGGATGAAAAACCATATGCACGGAATTTATTTGATATGGCAAATTTGACGAAATCTTCCGGATGACTTCGCCCGTCACAAAAAGTGCAGTGGCCATGAAAATTAGCTTGGAAGCCCCCCTCATTCCCCCCCAAGGGGGGACGTTGAGGAGCCTTTATTGACTTAAATGTCTCCATGCATTATCAATTTATCAATTATGCGATTTAACAAACATTCAACTCTTTACCAACGCGTATAAACGCATCAATAGCTTTGTCGAGATGAGATATTTCGTGTCCGGCTGATAACTGCACACGGATTCGCGCCTGCTCTTTAGGAACTACCGGATAGTAAAATCCTGTTACGAATATCCCTTCTTCCTGCATGCGTTGAGCGAAAACCTGCGATAGCTTAGCGTCATATAACATAACTGCGCAAATGGCTGACTGTGTTGGTTTTATATCGAAGCCTGCGTTTATCATTTTGTTGCGGAAATATGTTACATTCCGCATTAATTTTGTATGCAACAAATCACTTTCGTTAAGAACGGCAAACATTTCAATGCTTGCGCCGGTGATAGCGGGCGCTAAAGAATTTGAAAATAAGTATGGACGTGAGCGTTGGCGCAGAAGGTCGATTATTTCTTTGTGTCCTGTTGTGAACCCGCCCATTGCGCCGCCAAACGATTTGCCGAGTGTGCCGGTAAAGATATCAATTTTTCCGTAAACATTATATAATTCGGCCACACCTCGCCCTGACGGACCTACAACACCTGCTGAATGTGATTCGTCGACCATGACAAGAGCGTTATATTTTTCTGCCAAAGTGCAAATCTTATCTATCGGCGCTACGTTGCCATCCATGGAGAATACTCCGTCGGTTGCAATTATGCGGTAGCGTTGTGACTGTGCTTCCTGCAAACATTTTTCGAGTTCTTCCATATCTGCATTTGAATAACGGTATCTTTTAGCCTTGCAAAGACGCACACCATCAATTATTGATGCATGGTTTAGCGCATCGGATATTATTGCATCTTCCTCGGTGAGCAACGGCTCGAACAATCCGCCGTTTGCATCGAAACAGGAGCTGTACAGAATCGTATCTTCTGTTTTGAAATAATTGGAAATAGCCGTTTCGAGTTGTTTGTGAAGGTCTTGAGTGCCACAAATAAAGCGAACTGACGACATGCCGAAGCCGCGTGCGTCCATAGTTTTTTTTGCTGCCTCTATAAGGCGCGGATTATCCGATAATCCGAGGTAGTTATTTGCACAAAAATTAAGAACTTCGACATCGTCATTGACACGGATATCCGCTTTTTGAGGGGTCTTAATTATACGTTCTTTTTTATATAACCCGGCAGACTCAATGTTAGTCAGCTCATTTTGAAGAAATTGTTGAAAATGTCCGTACATATTATATATATTTTGAAATTGTTGCAAAGATAAGATTTTTTATGAAAATAGGATTATTAAAAGATATTGAATTTATGTTGCCTATAAGGGTTATTTTTTTTTAATAAAAGGGTGTTAATATTGATGATAATTATTACATTTGCAAAAAAATGGAAAAACACAATACGTCCACCGTATAATGTTAAATGTTTTGCAGAATAATGGTGTTGATAAACTGAAAAACAGACGGATATTTTTTTTAAAAATAGAGATAGAGAGATATTTATAATCATTTAAATTTTAAAAGCCATGAAAATCGTTGTTGTCATTATTAAGTTGTTTAAGCATTTTGGAATTATATTGCGAGGAATCGGACTAATTGCTTGTATTTATGTGATATTTCAACTTGCATTACCGGATTTGTTATTTAACATGACTGTGAAGAATGTAAAAACCTACACCGAGAAAGAAATTGCGGATGCAGATATCAAAGACCTTCCCCGTTATTTGAAGATCTCTGATGTTTATCCTATGGGAGATACTTATGTTAAGATAGTTAATCAGAGCGATAAGGGTGTGAAAAAATTTCATTCTATTGTCTATCCTGTGTACAGTTACGATGCTATAGAAAATCTTGATGAAGATGATGATTTAAGCGATATTCCATGTTTTATAGTTGTGGAAAATAGTAATCTGAAAGAATCTGAAATCGACGATTATTTAGAAAATATTGAAATCATAGAAGGTAAGTTTGATAACTCTTTTATTGATAGTGATGTAAAAAAAATATTAGATGAAAGTGGATATACGTTGTCGGAAAAATGTATCTTGATAAAGGACGGTGAATCTTCTGCATCAACCGGGTTTTGTGTAGGTGTTATGCTTCTTGGTTTATTTTTTGGAATTTTTATAGTTTTAAGTTTTCTTCCGTTATCAGTTTTTGAAAGAGAATAGTTATATTCCAATCACGGTCGCTCTCGAAGAAGACTATGACAGATAGAATGGCGAAATTGTTTTATTGTTCAAAGTAATTGATTTTGGACTTACAAACTTATAAAAAAGCAAGCTTTTTTTGTATTGCTCTCGGCTTGCACTATCTTTGCACTTTTATTTACAATATAATAATTTGCAGAAGATGAGAAATATATTGGTTATTGGCTCTACAGGGCAGATCGGGTCGGAACTTACACTCGAATTGAGAAGACGTTATTCGGGTGGAAACGTAGTTGCCGGTTATATCTCCGGTGCTAAACCACAAGGTGAATTGGCCGAGACAGGTCCTATTGCAATTGTTGATATAACAAATGAACAACAGATAGCAGAGGCTGTTTCGCGATACAATATAGATACAATTTATAATTTAGCGGCTTTATTGTCGGCTGTAGCCGAGGCAAAGCCACTTCTTGCCTGGAATATTGGTATAGGCGGGCTTTTTAATGTGCTTGAAGTTGCACGCGAGATGAATTGCGCAGTGTTTACGCCAAGTTCTATCGGTGCGTTCGGGCCTGATGCGCAGAAAGATAAAACACCGCAGGATTCTGTACGTAATCCACTGACAATGTATGGCGTGACGAAGGTTACGGGAGAGCTGTTGAGCGATTATTATTTCAGGCGTTATAGTGTGGATACGCGCTCCGTTCGTTTTCCGGGAATGATTTCGTATGTCGCTCCTCCCGGTGGCGGAACGACGGACTATGCAGTTGATATATTCTACTCCGCTGTCAAAGGTAAAAAATTTATATGTCCTATTAAAGCAGGAACTTTTATGGATATGATGTACATGCCTGATGGTGTTAATGCAGCCATAAAGATTATGGAGGCCGATCCATCGGGACTTAAACATCGTAATGCTTTTAATGTGACGGCGATGAGTTTTGACCCGGAAATTATTTTTAATAAGATAAAAAAATATATTCCGGAGTTTGAGATGGAGTACAATGTCGATCCTCTGCGCCAAAGTATAGCCGATTCGTGGCCAAACTCATTGGATGATACCTGTGCAAGGAAAGAGTGGGGTTGGAGTCCCGAATATGACCTTGATATGATGACAAGAGATATGCTTGAAAAGCTTAGAGTAAAATTGAAAAAATAATATCCGATGCTTGAACGACTTCTGGAATATGAACATGATTTGTTTTTTGTTATAAACGGTTCGCATACGTGGTGGCTTGACCATATTATGCTTGCTTTCGGAGGTCCGTGGGCTTGGTTCATACCTGTCATACCGGTTTTATATTTTATTATTAAAAAACATAAAGACCGGTTGTTTTTACTAATTTGTACTATTCTGACTTCCGCAATCACCGCTTTCGTTACGGAGGTGCTTGTAAAGCCGTTTTTTACCCGTTTTCGCCCGACGAACCACCCGTTGTTTATGGATAACGTAAGGATATTGAACGATTATGTTGCTAACGGAGCTTACGGTTTTATATCGGGACATTCGGCAAATGCTTTTGCTCTTGCTGCGATAACGGCGCTGATAGTGAAAAATAAATGGTATACGGCAGTTATATTTTTATGGGCGACGATAATGGTGTACTCACGTGTTTATCTCGCTGCTCATTTCATCACGGACGTCGTACCGGGAATGTTGACCGGTGCGTTGATAGGGTTGCTGATCTACAAAGTTGCAAGTCTCTGTGTAAAAAACTTCCGTTAAATAAGATATTTGTATCGGATGTATATAAAAAAATGATTGGTTTTAACTTTAACACAACAGAATATAGCAGGTAATAACATGATTAAACGACTACACTTTTCAACTAATCAATACGCAAGCAATAAATTTACGTTAAGATTATTGATTGTATTGATGATTGCAGTTTTTTGTAATAATGCCATAATGGGACAAAAAGATACATTGCCTCCGGCTACAATGACTTCAAACAGGCTTATAACGCTTGACGATTTCAGTCCTGACGCTGTTTACGGGAAGTCGTATATGGAAATGATGAATCCGAAATATAAAAGCGAAAAGCGAAAAACGATTTTCAACCGGCAAGGTTCTAAATTCATACTTCCTACGATATTTATTGCATACGGTGCCTCAGCACGCTTTAATCAGCTACCTATACGTCAATTCGATTTTGACATAGACCACGAAGTACGTGAACATGTCTTCCGTACTTATGATCTTGATAACTATTTTGAATTCGGCATGCCTGCTCTTGCATACGGACTGGGCTATATTCCGGGAGTAAAAGCGCGTAATAACCATCTTGACAGAACATTGGCTATGGCTACTTCCGCATTGATTATGAAAGGTTCGGTGGAACTGATGAAACACACTATTCCCATACAACGTCCGCGCGGCGACATGCGTTCGTTTCCGTCAGGGCATACTGCCGTGACGATGATGAGTGCGCATATCATGTTTAAGGAATACAGAGACGTCAGCCCATGGATATGTGTAGGCGGTTATCTTATGGCTACGACGACAGGAGTATTAAGGATTTCTAACCGTGCACACTGGTTCAGTGATGTAATGATGGGAGCGGGGATAGGTCTGCTGAGCGTAGAGATAGGATATATGTTACTTCCTGTATGGCATAAAGTTTTGGGAATAGAGAGCAGCGAACAGTGTTTTGCTGCTGTTCCGATGGTCGGTACGAAAAGCCTTGGGTTAGGTCTTGTTTATAAGTTTTAAAAAAAATATAGCGTATTGATGTACAATTCCAAATATTTTGTATTTTTGCACGCTCATTTAATTAACTACATTACTAACTTTTAAAAATTATTTATTTAAACGATGGTGAAAAAAGTAGGGAACATAATCCCTGAAACCTTTTTTGTCGCGAAAGGCAGTGGCGATTCCGATCTGGAAAAACATGCCGGTTCTTATCACATGGCTCTGTTTGATGCAGGTATAGCGGATTTTAATATTATGACATATTCGTCCGTTCTGCCGGCAACGGCTCGTCTTGTGACAATGGATGAGGTGGATCTTCCTCCTTTTGGTTCTGAACTCAAAACCATAATGGCTGTGTCGCACGGTTATCAGGATGAGTTCGTTTCTGCCGGCGTAGTATATGCCTGGATGTATAAAGACGAAAATTTCGACGAAAAAGCCGGAGGGCTTGTATGCGAAGTAAGCGGACGTTATCGCATTGAGGAACTGGAAGCTCGTCTTATACGTGTAATAAATGATTTGCATCAGAAGACTTATCGCAGATTTTACCTCGGCGACCTGAATTTTGTTACCGAAGGTATTACTATTGAAAAACGGTACGGTACAGCGCTTGCCGCACTGTGCTTTACGGATTTTATAATGCCTGAAATTAAGAAAGGTTGATTTCGAACGTATATGATGATAAAAAAAATGCCCGCTGATATTTTAGCGGGTATTTTTTTTGTACTTCACTCGGCTTGCACTATCTTTTCTTCAAAAATAGAAGATAGGCTGCGTCTTGGTAATAAAAATAAGTAAACTTATTTTGTATTACTCTCAACTTGCACTATCTTTTCTTCAAAAATAGAAGATAGGCTTCGTCTTGGTAATATAAATAAGTAAACTTATTTTGTATTACTCTCAACTTACACTATCTTTGACCGAAAAAATCGAAGATAGGCTGCGCCTCGGACAAAAAAATGAATGAGTTCATTTTGTATTGCTCTCAACTTATACTATCTTTGTGTCAAAAAGAAAATTAATATTTATGAAGAAGAAAAAATTATTTGCATTAATAAGCATTGCGTTAATGTTTTGCAGTGCCGGGGTTTTTGCGTGTACGAACTTTCTTGTAGGGAAAAAAGCTTCTACTGACGGTTCAGTGATGATATCATATGCAGCGGATTCACATTCGCTTTATGGCGAAATGTACCGCTGGCCGGCTGCGACATGGCCTGCCGGAGCTATGCTCGATGTTGTGGAATGGGATACAGGAAAACCTCTGGGACAAATACCCCAGGTTAAAGAGACATATTCGGTTATCGGCAATATGAACGAATACCAGCTTGCTATTACCGAAACTACATTCGGTGGACGTCCCGAACTTGTTGATACTACAGGTATCATAGATTACGGAAGCCTTATTTATATAACATTGCAGAGGGCAAAAACAGCACGCGAAGCGATAAAGGTAATGACAGACCTTGTTGCCGCACATGGATACTACAGTGGCGGGGAGTCGTTCTCGATAGCTGATAAAAATGAGGCGTGGATAATGGAGATGGTAGGTAAAGGTGCAGGTAATAAAGGTGCATTGTGGGTTGCCATTCGTATACCCGACGATTGTATAGCAGCACACGCTAACCAATCAAGGATACAGCAGATACCGTTCGATGATAAGGAGAATTGTCTTTATTCTCCCGATGTTGTTTCTTATGCTCGCGAGAAAGGATACTTCAAAGGAAACAATAAGGATTTCAGTTTTGCGAAAGCTTATTGCCCTTATAGTTTCGGTGGATTACGCGGTTGTGAAGCGCGAGTGTGGTCTTTTTTTCGCAAATACGACTCATCTATGGACAAGTTCGCAGATTTTGTTAAAGGAGACCCGTCAAAAGAACCGATGCCATTGTATATAAAGCCAAATAGCAAACTGTCTGTTCAGGATGTACAGAACTGTATGCGCGATCATTATGAAGGTACCGACCTTGATATGACGAAAGATGCCGGGGCGGGTCCTTATAAAGTACCTTATCGTTGGAGACCGATGCATTTTAAGGTTGACGGACAAGATTATCTTAACGAACGCGCCATAGCCACACAACAATCAGGTTTTGTTATCGTTCCTCAGATGCGTAACTGGTTGCCTGACGCTGTAGGCGGAATCCTTTGGTTTGCCGCCGACGATGCAGATATGGCTGTCTTTAATCCTGTTTATAGCTCTTCGCTTACAGTACCGGAATGTTTTCGCGTAGGTAACGGCGATTTGTATAACTTCTCATGGACTTCCGCTTTCTGGATATATAATTGGGTAGCAAACATGGCTTACAATAAATATAGCTTCATGATTCAGGATATACGAAACGTACAGCAGGAATTAGAAAACGGGTACCAAAGTAAAATAGCCGTTATTGATAAAGCAGCTACGGAACTGTATAATAAAGACCCGGAAGAGGCGCGTAAATTCCTGACATGGTTCAGCACAACAACTGCCGACGGCGCGACAGCACGTTGGAAGCAGCTTGGCGAGTATCTGATAGTGAAATATATTGACGGTAACGTGAAAAAAGAAGAAAACGGACAATTTAAACGTAATCAATATGGTATGCCCGCTTCTCCTGATTTTCCGGGATATGATGAAGATTACTACCGCTCTATTGTTAATAGCGCAGGTGATAGATTGAAAGTAATTGACAATTGACAATGCACAACAGCAAAAGCAGAGCTTTTGAGTGAAAAATGAAAAGTGAAAAGTGAAAAATAATGCACAATGCACAATTAAGAATTTCATTTTCAATTTTACTTCCTTATAGAAAGTGACACATTAGTTTATTTTTACATTAAGGAACGTTCAATTTTCAATTGTTGAAGAAATGCATAATTTCCATTTAAAAATATTTAGACATGAAAAAATTAGTAGTTTTAGCAGTTTGTTTAGTTGCTTTTTGCGCTAATAGTTTTGCGCAGAAGAAGTTTAGAGGAGAAAAAGGTGTATCTTCTGTCGGAGTAATAGTAGGACATGCGATTAGCAGTAAGGCTCCTACGATTGGAGTTGATTACAGGTATAACATCTTGGATAAGGTTAGATTGGCTCCATCAGCTATGTATGTTTTTGAGAATGATTTTGCCAATACATTTTATGCAAATGCTGATGCGCATTATCTGGCACGTATTACTGATAAGGCTACTATGTATCCATTAGCAGGTATCGGTCTTTCTTATTGGAAATGGGATACTCTTGTTATAAATGATTTAAATGATCTTCTTGATAAATCGGAATCAGATTCTAAGGTTCGTATAGGGCTTAATCTTGGTTTTGGCGGAGAAATGCGTGTGACCGACGATATAATTGTTGGTGCAGAATTTCGTTATAATCTGACAACTGAAAGAGCTTACGATCAAGCTATGATTTTAGTGCGTGCTGCTTATTATTTTTAATTGTGCATTGCTTCATCAATTGAAAATTGAAAATTGAAAATGAATTTCTTAATTCTTAATTTTTAATTGTGCATTGTTAATTGTACGTTGTAAAAATGTCAAAAACCAAATCCGTATATGTTTGTACCGATTGTGGCGCCGAAGCGCTGAAGTGGATCGGAAAGTGTCCGTCGTGCGGCGGATGGAATACTTATGTGGAGGAGGTGGTAAAAAAAGAACCTTCCGCTCAGCGTTCGATTCACGGAATTGAACGCAGCGGTGTGAAGCCTCAACTTCTGCGCGATGTGACGTCGCAGGAAGAGGCACGATTGGACTTATGCGATGCGGAACTTAACCGTGTGCTTGGCGGGGGGCTTGTTAAAGGCTCGCTTGTCCTTATCGGTGGAGAGCCGGGCATCGGTAAATCGACACTTGTGTTGCAAACCGTACTGAAACTAAAAGGACTGCGTACTATGTATGTCTCCGGCGAGGAGAGTGCGCAACAATTAAAACTGCGTGCTGACCGTTTGTCGGAAAATGCTGCTGATACGGAAAATTGTTTTGTCTTTTGCGAAACAAATCTGGAACAGATTTTTGTGCAGGCACACAATCTGCAGCCCGACCTGCTTATCATAGATTCTATTCAGACCATGTTTACCGAAGCGGCGGAATCATCTCCCGGAAGCATCACGCAGGTGCGCGAATGTAGTGCGTTGATCTTGAAATACGCCAAGGAGACAGGTACGCCTGTTCTTCTGATAGGACATATAAATAAAGAAGGGAGCATTGCCGGACCAAAGGTGTTGGAGCATATTGTCGATACGGTACTTCAATTTGAGGGCGATCAGCATTATATGTACCGCATATTGAGAAGTATTAAAAATCGTTTTGGCAGTACATCGGAACTTGGTATTTACGAGATGCGCCAGAGCGGTCTCAGGCAGGTGAGTAACCCGTCGGAACTGCTGCTGACGGAAAACCACGAAGGTTTGAGCGGCGTGGCGATAGCTGCGGCAATAGAAGGCGCCCGTCCGTTTCTTATTGAGACGCAATCGCTTGTCAGTACAGCCGTTTACGGCACACCGCAACGTAGTGCGACGGGATTTGATATACGCCGCATGAATATGCTTCTTGCCGTTCTGGAAAAACGCGCCGGATTCAAACTTGCGCAGAAAGATGTTTTTTTGAATATAGCAGGAGGATTACGCGTTAATGACCCTGCTATCGACTTATCGATAATTAGTGCAGTTCTGTCGTCAAGCCTTGATATATCGATAGATCGTGGTGTCTGTATGGCGGGCGAGGTCGGACTATCCGGTGAGATACGTCCCGTAACACGAATAGAGCAACGTATTCAGGAAGCAGAAAAACTCGGTTTTTCGAGAATAATAATACCTGAGATGAAAGGGCTTGAAAGCCTCAAAGCAAAAATAGAAATTATAAAAGCGAGAAAAGTTGAGGAGGCGTTCAGGGCGCTATTCGGATAGAATACATAGTTGAAATTATATGAAAATAAGACAAATAATAGGCCTTCTGATTACGATATTCTTGTTATATAGTTGTGAATATAAATTACATGACAACTATATTAATTTAGAAAAACCGGCGGAGACAGCAGATATTGATGTAGATATCTATCTGGATGTAGAAAGCGACGGAAAAACGATATATTTATCAGACAATAATAGTATTCGTTTTAGTATTGATGCACCGACAGAACATCGTTTTCTTAGATGTATTTTTGCTTTGGATGATAATGTGATATGGTTATCCGAAAATCAATCCGGAGAGTTTAATATTTGGAGTAACATTCTTGCCGGAAGGCCTTCGGTTTTGACATGTGCAGTTTATGTCTCAAGCGGTTCAGGCAGTATTGCCGATCAATTAGACTCGGAATATTTTTATGCTACATTAAGCTGGCCTGTTGAGTATATCACAGAACCAAAACCAAGCCTTACTCATCGGGTAAATGAAGATGGCTTCTTGGAATTATCCTGGAGTAAACCACATATGCTTGAATCAACTTTTAGTTGTTATAAAGTGTATTACAATGGGGGTGAAAAAGCTATCATTAAGGATATAAATCAAACTTCATATATTTGTGAATCTTATTATGGTGAGTATGCATCATTTTCTGCTGCTATCGAATTTAGCAACGGTGAAAAATGGAATATCGGAAGTTTAAGCCTGAATAACCCGGAAGTAAATGTTGTTGCAGATTATTATATAGATGATAGTGTTAAGTTAAGTTGGAATAATCCGTTCAATTCATCCGTATGTATTTCAGTGAAAGGTGTTGAGTTAGTTTCATTTACTAAATATAAATCAGCATGTATTCCGCGTAGCATATTTGGCGCGCCTAAAGAAAGGGTAGAATTTTCATTTTTTTCTTATAATGAAGAAGATAGAACAACTAATACTTCTTTTGCGGCATCAAAGTTTCTGAATTTAAGTATGGGTGTCAGAATAGCGGCTGATGATGAATATCAAGTCCATATGCTTGGTTATAATAAATTGGATGATGTATTATATACCGGTTTAAACGGCGATGCTACAAACTGGCTTTTGCCTGATTGTAGAAAATATAAGGTATATGAGGGAGGTGATGATAATCATATAAACAGATATGCATTATCAATGTATGACAGCAAAATGGCAATACAGTATAGCAACTCAATAGTATTATTTGAGGGAAAGGATATGGCATCCGTAAAAAATATATCATGTTATCCATTTCAATATTTTTCAGGTCCAATGACTTTAACGAGTGAGGGTAAGCTTATTTGTTTTACATATGATAATGAAATAAAAGGTCTTGTTTATAGCGTAGAAACAGGAGTTCTTGAATCAGTATTCGATGTACAGGGAGATTATGTGGATATTGGAAATATGCGAATATCTTCAAACTCACGTTATCTGCTTATTCCGGGAAAATACATGAGTGAGCCTAAGATAATAACAATAGATAATTATAAGGTTACAAAAACAGAAGTTCTGAATATAGAACCTAATTTCTGGTGTTTTAATCCATTGAAGCCTGACGAATTATTTGTATCTTCCAATGGGAAAATATTTAAGTATAATTGCAATGACTTATCTGTTGTTGATGTTTTTGATTATCCGGGAATGGATATAGGCAATATAGATCCAAAAACAGGTTATCTATTATTACTTGATTCATCCTCATCTTCCGTGAAAATAATAAACCCTGAAACTAAGCAGCTTTTATATACATTGCCTGTTGATTATGTCTGGGGTGTTCAGTTATTGGGTAATACGTTAGTTTCTATATTTGGCCATGTGTTAAACCTTGATAAATACTTGAGCAAATGAAAAAGATTATTCTTTTTTTTATTATCATATTGGCATGTAATTTTATGTTACCTGCTCAGAAACTTACCGTTGAATATAACTTTGGATACGGTAAATTTTGTATGAGGGATTTAAGGCATTTTCTTGCAGATGTTAATCCTTTAAACAGTCGGTACGAACTTGATAATATTAAGTTGACTGATAACTTTCCGGGAAACCGGACACATCAGTTGAAACTTGGAGTTGAGATAAAAAGGAGCCATAATATAGGTGTATCTGTTGATTTTATGAATACGGCAGGACAGAAAGCATTGTCAGATTATTCCGGTTCATATAATTTTACATATCGAACTAAGGGTAACAGGTTTGGGTTGTTTTATCGAGTATCGCCTTATTCATGGTTTCCCGGGGTTGTACAGCCTTATTTTATGCTCACGGGTGGAGTCGTTTTAACTGATAATCGTATTGTTGAATCTTTTATCGTTTATGATGAATCTATTCTTGATGAAAGAATGTATATGAAGGGCGGCAGTTTGTTTGTGGAACCGGCACTTGGATGTAAGATCAGGTTGCATGACTATTTCGCATTAAACCTGAATGTGGGTTATCATTTTGATTTGGGGGATCTTTCAGAATATGATGTCAGTTATGTAAGTGCTAATAATCATGGATTGCCTCTTTGGAGCAGTGATGCTCACAATATGCCAACATGGGGAGGTTTGCGTTTTCAGGGAGGGTTGATTTTTTATATTCCACTTGCTAAAAAATGATTAAAGAAATTCAACTGCGTATTTTACCGGAAGAGGCTGCAAATGAACAGTCGCTTCGAAAAGTTGTTTGTCGCGAGACAGGTGAGGATCCGGCGGTAATAAATGCAGTACATGTGTTGAAACGCTCTGTTGATGCACGCCAACGTACAGTTTATGTGAATCTATTATTAGTGAGGGTTTTTATCTCCGAAGAATGTGCGGAGAATAAGTTTGAAACTATTGAATATAAAGATGTTTCGAATGGTAAGTCTGTTGTCGTTGTCGGTGCGGGTCCGGCAGGGTTATTTGCTGCACTCAGATTAATAGAGCTTGGGCTTCGTCCTGTTGTTATCGAACGTGGAAAAAATGTTCATGACAGGAAAAAAGATATCGCATTGATAAGCCGTGAGCATCATGTTAACCCGGAATCAAATTACTGCTTCGGTGAAGGCGGGGCAGGAGCTTTCTCCGACGGAAAACTTTATACACGCAGTAAAAAAAGAGGTTCTGTAGACAGGATTCTTAATATTTTTTGCCAACATGGAGCGAGTACCTCGATTTTGTCGGATGCACATCCGCATATTGGTACAGATAAACTGCCGCGTGTGATTGAAAACATGAGGAACCGGATCATTCAGTCGGGAGGAGATGTTCATTTTGAAACATGTATGGAGTCTCTGATTATTAGGAACGATGAAGTTGTGGGTGTTAATACCCGTGACGGGCGTTCATTTATGGGACCGGTCATACTCGCGACAGGTCATTCTGCACGTGATGTATATCGTTATCTTGTTTCACAGGATATTCCGATTGAAGCAAAAGGTATTGCCGTAGGTGTGCGTCTTGAACATCCGCAGTTGCTTATAGATCAAATTCGTTATCATAATAAAAACGGTCGCGGTGAATATCTGCCCGCTGCCGAATATAGTTTTGTAACGCAATCGGCAGGTAGGGGAGTATATTCTTTTTGTATGTGCCCGGGAGGGTTTGTCGTACCTGCCGCGAGTGGATCTGAAGAGGTTGTGGTGAACGGGATGTCACCATCGAATCGTGGCTCTAAATGGGCTAATTCAGGTATCGTTGTTGAGATAAAACCGGAAGATTTAATAGATAAAGGAATGATCGTTAATACAGAGTTTAGGTCAGTTATGACGCCCGGTTTTGATGAAGACAGATTAGAAATGCCGAAAGCAGGGGCATCAGACTTGCTGTCACTTTTGTCTTTTCAGGAACAGCTTGAGCGACTATGTTGGATTAATGGCGGGATGAAACAAACGGCTCCTGCACAAAGGATGGCTGACTTTGTTCAAAAACGCAATTCGTCGAATCTGCCCGTTTCGTCGTATACACCGGGATTACTGGCTTCTCCTTTACATTTTTGGATGCCTGAATTTATAACATCACGATTGCGTGAGGGATTTCGCAATTTTGACAAAGTGTCACGAGGTTTTATGACTAACGAAGCTGTGATGATAGGAGTGGAAACACGTACATCATCGCCCGTGCGTATTTTACGTGACAGGGAGTCGATGCATCATATAACATTTAAAGGACTGTATCCTTGCGGTGAGGGCGCGGGGTATGCCGGCGGAATAGTTTCCGCAGCTATAGACGGCGAACTTTGTGCCGAACGCATCGCTTGTTTATAGAGAGACGAATTATCTGAAAAAGTCGTAATCAACTTGATTTTTATAATTTTTTCGTGATATTTTGTGTTTATGTAAAATAGTGATATCTTTGATAACTCTAAGATAGGCTGCACCTCGAAAATTCAAAATAAAAGCTCGCTTTTATTTTGAATTTCACTCGGTTTGCACTATCTTTGTGTGCGAACACATGGCGGATTTTTAAAACCTAATAAACTGACTTATGAAGAAAAAAATATTATTATTAGCATTTATAGGCTTTTGTACTTTAAATCTTTCAGCTCAGGAAGAAGTGCGTGGTGAAGAACGTTATGTACCTGAAACAGATCTTGAAACAATAAAAAATATTGAACACTGGCAGGATATCAAATTTGGATTGCTTATGCACTGGGGACCATACAGCCAGTGGGGTATAGTTGAGTCTTGGTCGATTTGTCCGGAAGATGAAGATTGGTGTCGCCGCAAAGGATATACAGATTACAATGAATATTTAAAAGATTATGAAGCATTGCAGACTACATTTAATCCGGTCGAATTTGATCCTGCTAAATGGGCGTCGGCAGCTCGTGATGCCGGAATGAAATATGTCGTTTTTACGACAAAGCATCATGACGGATTTTGTATGTTTGATACGAAATATACAGACTACAAGATTACTTCCGCAAAAACACCGTTCCATACAAATCCTAAAGCTGATGTGACAAAAGAGATATTTGATTCGTTCCGCAAAGAGGGTTTATTGATAGGCGCTTATTTCTCCAAACCCGACTGGCATTCGCCGTATTACTGGTGGCCGGAATTTACCGCTTCCGATAGAAATGTGAATTATGACCCTTTGGCTTATCCGGAACGATGGGAGCAGTTTGTCCAATTTACACACAATCAGATCGATGAGCTTGTCTCGAACTACGGACGGGTTGATATATTATGGTTTGACGGAGGTTGGGTTCGTAAGCGTACCGATGAAGAAATTCGAAATGCTTACAGACGGATGGGCGAGTCGAGTAAAAGCGGTTTTATAAAATCGCGTTCGATAAATCAGGATATTCGAATGGATGATATTGTTGCCAATGCACGAAAAAAACAGCCGGGAATAATTGTCGTAGACCGCGCCGTTTACGGGAAGAATCAAAACTATCTCACACCCGAAAATCGTGTGCCTGAACAGACACTGCCTTATCCTTGGGAATCATGTATAATAGCCGGAGGCAGTTGGTCGTATGCCTTTAATGCAAAATATATGGACGGCCGTCAAGGGATAAAAATGTTAGTAGATATCGTATCAAAAGGAGGTAATCTGTTACTTAATATTGCACCTTCTCCAAAGGGTGCATGGGATCAGGGTGCTTACGATTTACTGAAAGAATATGGCGCATGGCTTAAAGTTAACGGAGAAGCGATTTATGAAACGAAGCCTTTGGAACCGTATAAAGAAGGTAAAGTATGTTTTACTCAAAATCCGGGAAAGAAAAGTCGTTATCTGATCTATATCTCCGAAAAAGGAGAAGATACACCGCCGGAAAAAATAGTACTGAAGTCAATAATGCTGAATAAAGGTGATAAGGTGACGCTTCTTGGAACGAGCTTACGCCTTAAAACAAAGCAGACTGACGAAGGATTAGAGATAACGATACCGGAATCTTTCCGACAAAATCCAAAATACAAATACGCTTGGACGATAAAAATTAAAAATTAAGAATTAAAATTGAAAACACCGACTTGAAAAAAAAAAAAAATGAAAAGTGAAAATGTCGAGCGTGAGGTGTTTGGACGGAGTCAAAATTGAAAAATGCAGCTCTTTCTACCTCCCCTTGGGGGAGGATTGGGGCTTATTACATAGTGAATTTAGATGAATGTTTAATTAATAATTAATGTTATGAAGGTATTATTGAAATCAGTAGTTTGTTCTTTGCTTGTGTTATGTTCCTGTACGCCTGATGACGGATGGGTTGACTTGTTTAACGGTAAAGATTTTACGGGGTTTATCCAATTGAATGGGAAGGCGCCTTATCGGGTTGAAGACGGTATGCTTATCGGGAAGTCGGTAGGCGGACAGCCGAATAGTTTTATGGCTACCGAGCTTGAATATGGAGATTTTATTCTTGAATTTGATGTAATGTGCGATGTTTCGCTTAATTCGGGAGTTCAGTTCCGTAGCGAAAGCAGGCCTGATTATAACAATGGGCGAGTACACGGCTATCAGTGTGAGATAGACCCGTCAGACCGTGCATGGAGCGGGGGTATTTACGATGAAGCCCGTCGCGGATGGCTTGTTACGTTAGTCGGGCATGAGTTAGGACGTCAGGCTTATAAGGTAAATGACTGGAATCGTTATCGTATAGAAGCTTTTGGTGATACTATTCGTATTTGGGTAAATGGCGTTAATACGGCAAACCTACTTGATAATACGACAACTAAAGGTTTTATTGCTTTTCAGGTTCATTCTATCGGACGGGATGATTCGAAAGAAGGAAAAGAAATTAAATGGAAGAATATACGTATAATGACTGAAAATATCAAGGCAAACCTGATGCCGGGAACATTGATTCCGGAGGTTAACAGGATTCCTAATACAATTTCGTCGGCAGAAGCGGCAAAAGGATGGAAGATGATATTTGACGGAAAGACTACCGCAGGATGGCGCGGCGCTCATAAAGAGACTTTTCCCGAAAAGGGATGGAGAGTAGGAAACGGAGAGATTTCAGTACTTGGTTCTGACGGTGGTGAATCGACAAACGGCGGCGATATCGTGTCTTTAGGCGAATATACGGCGTTTGAGCTAAGCGTTGAGTATAAGATAACCGAAGGAGCAAACAGCGGTATTAAATATTTTGTGACAGAAGGCGAAAAACAGAAAGGCTCAGCATTTGGACTTGAATATCAGGTTCTTGACGATGCAAATCATCCTGACGCCAAATTATTTACGAAATTCGATGGCAGTCGCAGGAATGCAGGCCTTTATGACTTGATTAAACCGGAGAATATACGATTCAACGGCGTAGGACAATGGAACCAAGCTGTGATAAAAGTATTCCCGAATAACCATGTAGAACATTGGCTGAACGGATTTAAAACTGTTGAGTATGAGCGCTGTTCTGATGCTTTCCGCGAGTTGGTCAAAGGAAGTAAGTATGCCGCTAAAGAATATAATGAAAACGGTCGTTTCGGTGAAGCTCCCAAAGGAAGGATCCTTCTTCAGGATCACGGCGATGCAGTTTCTTTCCGCAGTATAAAGATAAGAGAGATCAAATGATCTTACTAAGTTAACAGCAATACAGACTTATAGTTGTGATGGTATGAGTTTCGGTGGACATGTATCTGATATGATAAGGCGTGATAATGAAAACCGCAAATTACGTAAGGACATCAAGGCCCGTAAATTTAATAAAAAGAACGGTGTTCTTAAATCAAATTATGAAAAGAGGAGAGATATTCCTTTATCGGGAATAACCGAAAAAAATGATTTTTTAAGGAGAAAGCAAGAAGATGATAATATTACGAGTGGATTGATATTATTGATTTTCGGTGCATTGGCTTTTCTAATCCTTCTATTTGTTTTGTTTGTGTTGTGATAGGTAAAAAAAATAGTATTTACGTTTGCGGGTTAATAATTATTTGCTATCTTTGCGGTCGATTAAGGAAAAGTGAAGATGAAGGGGGGCGGTTAGTTCCCCTTCTTTTTATGATTATGATAGATAAAAGTGTTATAACCAGCCTTGTAGAGGAAAAACTTACCGGGACGAATTATTATCTTGTAGATATTTCCGTCAGTAAGGACAATGCGATTTCGATAGAGATTGATAATGATAAGGGCGTAAGTATAGATGATTGTGTCGCTTTGAGTCGTTATGTCGAAGAAAATCTCGATCGCGAGAAAGAAGACTTTGAGCTTGAAGTAGGATCTTCGGGAATAACATCTCCATTTAAAATTGTTCGTCAATATCGCAAAAACATTGGCAACGAAGTGGAAATGCTTCTGAAAAGCGGAATAAAACTCACCGGCATCCTAAAAAATGCTGATGAAACCGGGGCAGTCATAACCATTGAAAAAAAAGTCAAAGCCGAAGGAGCAAAACGTGCAGTGACAGCGGAAGAAGACATGACTTTTAAGTATGATGAAATAAAGTATACAAAATATTCAATTAGATTTTAAAAAAAAACTATGGCGAGGAAGAAAGAAGAATCCATCAGTATGATTGATACATTGGCGGAGTTTAAAGACCTTAAGAGTATTGATAAGGAAACGATGATCAATGTGTTGGAAGAATCGTTTCGCAATGTTATTGCCAAGATGTTCGGAACGGACGAGAATTATGATATAATTATCAATCCCGAAAAAGGAGATTTCGAAATTTGGCGTAATCGTATTGTTGTTGATGACGGTAGCCTTGAAGATTCGAACCTGCAGGTGACATTGAGCGAAGCACGTAAAATGGACCCTGATTGTGAAGTTGGAGAAGATGTGACAGACGAAGTTTATTTTGAAAAGTTCGGTCGTCGTGCAATTCTTAACTTGCGCCAGACACTTGCATCAAAAATTCTTGAGCTTCAGAAAGACAGTTTGTTCTCACGCTATAAAGAACAAATAGGTACAATCGCTTCTGCCGAAGTTTATCAGATATGGAAAAAGGAGATATTACTGTTAGATGACGAAGGCAATGACTTACTCCTTCCTAAGACAGACCAGATACCATCTGATTTTTTCAGAAAAGGAGAAACTGTTCGCGCAATCATAAAAGACGTAACGAATGAGAATAATAATCCAAAAATCATATTGTCACGTACAAGTAATTCGTTCCTGCAACGTTTGTTCGAGCTTGAAGTGCCTGAAATAAACGACGGACTTATTACAATAAAAGCAATAGCCCGCATACCGGGAGAACGCGCAAAGATTGCCGTTGAATCATATGACGACCGCATTGACCCGGTAGGCGCTTGCGTAGGTATGAAAGGTTCGCGTATACGTGGCATCGTTCATGAGTTGCGTAATGAGAATATTGATGTAATAAACTATACATCAAACATTTCACTTTTTATTCAACGTTCGTTAAGTCCGGCAAAGATATCATCCATACGTGTCAATGAGGAAGAAAAAGTTGCCGAAGTATTCCTTCGCCCCGAAGAAGTTTCACTTGCAATCGGCAAAGGCGGAATGAATATTAAGCTTGCCTGTATGCTTACCGATTATAAGATTGATGTATTCCGTGATATAGATGATGCAGATGAGGAAGATATCTATTTGGATGAGTTCTCTGACGAAATAGACGGATGGGTTATTGATGCCCTGAAAACATTGGGTTGCAATACTGCAAAATCTGTTCTTGCAATGTCGCCTGAGGAGATTATGGAACGTGCAGATCTTGAAGAACAGACTGTTAAGGATGTTTATGGAATATTATCGGCAGAGTTCGTTGATGAATACTCTGAAGAAGCACCTGTTGTCGATAATACCGATTCTGAAGTAACCGGCGGTGAAGAAACTCCCGCTGAGTAAGGAATTTATACATTTATATAAGTAGCGTAGAGAGATTAAAGGAAAACAAAGATTAAGAAATATATGCCTGTAAAATTAAACAAAGTAATTAAAGACTTGAATGTGGGGCTTTCTACAGTAGTTGATTTTTTGAATAAGAACGGCTACGAAGTAGAGAGTAATCCCAATGTTAAAGTTTCCGACGAGCAGTATGATATGCTCATAAAAGAATTTAGCAGCGGGGGTACTCCATTTAAAGAAAAGAAATTTTTTAAACCTGTAGTCGCAGAAACGCCTCCGGCAGAAAAGCAAAAAGTGCCGGAAATTGAAGAAATAAAAACTGAAATTCCTGAAGATTTCAAGCCAAAGATTGTTACGAAAGGAAAGATTGACCTTGCCGGAAAATCATCAAAGCCAATAGCTTTGTCAGGTACGGAAAAAGCTCCGTCAGAAACTAAAACATTTTTGCAGGAAAAGGAATCCAAAAAGCCTGAAACAGAGATAATCGCCGATAAAGTAGCAGTAGAAAAAGTGAAAGAGGCAGAAAAAGAGAAGGAGGAACCTGCTATTGTAAAAGAACAACAAACAGAACCGGTTGAAAAGGTTGTTGTTCCTACACCTCCTCCGGTCAAACCTGTCGAAACAGAAATTGTAAAAGGCCCGGAATCAAAAATGAAGGATGATATTAAAGTCGAAAAAACTACAATTGAAGATCGTGTTGAAAAAACACAAGAAAATGAGGATGATGATTTTGTTGAAGAGGAGCCGTTTCGACTTAATAAACATCATATAGAATCTAACATAAAAGTTACCGGAAGGATTGACCTTTCATCTATAAATCAAGCTACAAGTCCGCGGAAAAAGACGAAGGAAGAGAAGAAACGTGAACGCGAAGAACGTCGTGAGAAATTTATTGCACAGCGTAAAGCAATGTCGCAACCACCTTCTAAATCACCGGCACCAAAATCACCGACTTCAAAACCGTCACCGGCAAAATCGCAGCAGGATACATCATCTTCTTCAGATATCAATAAACAGAAACGTAAACGCATAAAAAAAGAACGCGTTGACATAAACAATACTCCCGGGACAAACGTTCGTCGTGATGATCATCGCAGCAAGCCGCAACGTTCAAAGAGACCCGTTCGCGTGGAAGTGAATGAGGAAGATGTACAGAAACAGGTAAAGGAGACACTTGCACGTCTTACAAGTAAAAATTCCAAGGGAAAAGGAGCAAAGTATCGCCGCGAAAAACGTGATGCTGCGGCTCATCGCGAAATGGAACTTCTCGAAGAAGAAATGCGCGGTAGCAAAGTGTTGAAACTGACGGAGTTTGTTACGGCAAACGACCTTGCAAGCATGATGGATATTCCCGTTACGCAGGTTATTTCGACATGTATGAGTATTGGTATGATGGTTTCTATAAATCAGCGCCTCGACGCAGAAACAATTAATATTGTAGCCGAAGAGTTTGGGTTTACTACCGAATATGTGAGTGCTGATGTTGTGGAAGCTATTGCCGTTGAAGAAGACAGCGAAGACGAACTTGTATCGCGTCCGCCGATCGTTACTGTTATGGGTCATGTCGACCACGGTAAAACATCATTGCTTGATAATGTACGTAAATCGAACGTTATTGCCGGCGAGGCCGGAGGTATAACCCAGCATATCGGAGCATACAATGTGAAGTTGCCTGACGGTCGCCATATAACGTTTTTAGATACTCCCGGTCATGAAGCTTTTACGGCTATGCGTGCACGTGGAGCTCAGGTGACAGATATAGCAATTATTATTGTTGCAGCCGACGATAATGTGATGCCGCAGACTGTTGAAGCGATAAACCATGCTTCAGCAGCCAACGTTCCAATTGTTTTTGCAATAAATAAGATAGATAAGCCTCATGCTAATCCCGAAAAGATAAAAGAAGAATTAGCACAGATGAATTACCTTGTGGAAGACTGGGGAGGTAAATATCAATGTCAGGAAATTTCCGCAAAACAAGGTATCGGTGTTCCTGAATTACTTGAAAAGGTGTTGCTGGAGGCCGAAATGCTTGACCTGAAAGCTAACCCTGAACGTCGCGCGTCAGGCTCTATTATTGAGTCAACTTTAGATAAAGGCCGCGGATATGTTTCGACTGTTCTTGTGAGCAACGGAACATTGAAACAGGGAGATGTTGTGTTGGCCGGTACACATTTCGGACGCGTCAAAGCTATGTTCAATGAGCGTAATCAGAGGATAGAAAAGTCCGGACCTTCGGAACCGGTTATCATTCTCGGCCTTGACGGAGCTCCTCAGGCAGGTGATTCGTTCAATGTTCTGGAAACGGAGCAGGAAGCACGTGAAATAGCCGGTCGTCGTGAACAGTTGCAGCGCGAACTAGGACTTCGTACACAAAAACGCTTTGGCCTCGAAGAACTCGGACGTCGTCGCGCTTTAGGCGATTTCCATGAGTTGAACCTGATTGTCAAAGGTGACGTGGACGGCTCTGTTGAAGCATTATCCGATTCGCTGATAAAGCTTTCGACCGAAGAGATACAGGTTAATGTTATACATAAAGCAGTGGGTTCGGTTTCCGAATCGGATATATCACTTGCCGCTACTGCATCTGCAATTATTATCGGTTTCCAGATTCGCCCGTCAGCACAGGCGCGTCGTATGGCTGAGAACGAAGGTGTAGAAATACGCATGTACTCTATTATTTATGATGCTATAAATGAGGTTCGGGATGCAATGGAAGGTATGTTATCGCCTGAGATACGAGAGGATGTATGCGGAGAAGTTGAAGTGCTTCAGGTGTTTAAGATAACTAAGGTCGGAACGATCGCCGGATGTATCGTTAAAGAAGGAAAAATCAAACGTGCGAACAAAGTGCGTGTTGTACGCAACGGTATTGTTGTTCATACCGGAGATATGGGTTCTCTGAAACGTTTCAAAGATGAAGTCAAAGAAGCAGTTTCAGGTCAGGATTGCGGTATTTATGTTAATAACTTCAACGATATACAGGTTGGAGATATCATAGAACCGTTCGATCAGACTGAGATAAAGAAAACTTTGTAAACAATTGACAATAGCAAAAGCAGAGCTTTTGAGTGAAAAGTGAAAAGTGAAAAGTGAAAAATATTAATACACAATTACACAATTCAACGATTAAACACTTTAACGATTCAACTCTCAACTATTAAAGCTCTTAACTTTTAATTTTTAATTCTTAATTTTTAATTTTTTAAGTGAATTGGTTTGATATTGTTATTCTGTGTCTTGTCGGAGTAGGACTGGTAAAAGGTTTTATTGACGGAGCGATCAGGCAGATAGTAGCGCTTGTGGCATTAGTCTTAGGTATATACCTTAGTGCAGGTGCTGCCGGATGGTTGCGTGAATATTTAACACAACTTGAATGGTTTCCTGAACAGTTGGTTTATCCGGCAAGTTATTTTATGGGATTTGTTTTGATTGTCGGAGTTATTTTATTAGGTGGTTATATCATACATAAAATGATAAGTGTTACACCATTAGGACTATTCAATAAAATATTGGGCGGAGTGTTAGGCTTGGCGCTGATGTTGCTGTTTATAAGCTTTTTACTACACATAATAGAATTATTTGACACAAATTCGGTTTTAATACCGCCGGAAATAAAGTCCGAGTCACGTTTTTATGATTTTATTAAAAATATTATACCGACCTTACCGGGAAATCTATTTAATATAAATACTGATAATGTCATTAATGTCTGATAATGAAAAATAAAGATAATAGTGAGAAAGATAAAGGGGAGAGGGGAAAAGACAATAATAAGGGGAGAACTGACAAAGAAGAACAGGATGAGTTTTTAAATAAAGTTACCTCCAACGAATATAAATACGGCTTCACGACAGATGTGGAGACTGAAATAATCCGAAAAGGACTTGACGAAGAAATAATACATGCTATTTCTCAAAAAAAAGAAGAGCCTGAATGGCTACTTGAGTTTCGCCTGAAAGCTTTTCGCTATTGGCAAACGTTGGAGATGCCTTCATGGGCGCATCTAACGATTCCGCCTATTAACTATCAGGATATCAGCTATTATGCTGCTCCAAAGAAAAAAGAAGGACCGAAAAGCCTTGACGAGGTAGACCCCGAACTGCTGAAAACTTTTCAAAAACTCGGTATCCCGCTCCATGAACAGATGATGTTGAGCGGGATGGCGGTTGATGCTGTTATGGATAGCGTTTCCGTCAAAACAACATTCAAAGAAAAGCTTGCCGAAAAAGGAATTATCTTTTGCTCTTTCAGTGATGCGGTAAAGCATCACCCCGATTTAGTACAGAAATACCTCGGCAGCGTTGTCGGTTATCGCGATAACTTTTTTGCAGCTCTAAACTCGGCTGTTTTTTCCGACGGCTCGTTTGTTTATATACCGAAAGGAGTGCGTTGTCCGATGGAGTTAAGTACTTATTTTCGTATAAACGCAGCAAATACCGGACAGTTTGAAAGGACGCTCATCGTTGCCGACGATGACTCTTATGTCAGCTATCTTGAAGGTTGTACTGCTCCCATGCGAGACGAGAATCAGCTTCACGCCGCAATAGTCGAGATAATTACCAACGACCACGCAGAAGTTAAATACTCAACTGTCCAGAATTGGTATCCCGGCGATAAAAACGGAAAAGGTGGGATATATAATTTTGTTACAAAACGAGGTCTTTGCAAAGGCGAGGGGAGTAAGATTTCATGGACTCAAGTTGAGACAGGCTCTGCCATAACTTGGAAATATCCGTCATGTATTCTTGCAGGTGATAACTCTGTCGGAGAATTTTATTCCGTTGCTGTGACAAATAATTACCAACAAGCCGATACCGGAACGAAGATGATTCACCTTGGCCGTAATACAAGAAGTACGATTGTGTCGAAAGGTATATCGGCAGGCCATAGCCAAAACAGCTATCGAGGGTTGGTGAAAATATCGCCACGAGCAGTAAATGCGCGTAACCATAGCCAGTGCGACAGCCTGCTGCTTAGTTCGACATGCGGTGCTCATACATTCCCTTATACTGATATTCAAAACGAAACAGCAGTTGTTGAGCATGAAGCGACAACATCAAAGATAAACGAAGAGCAACTATTCTACTGTAACCAGCGCGGAATAGATACAGAAAAGGCGGTAAGCCTAATCGTTGGAGGCTATGCCCGTGAAGTAATGAACAAACTGCCGATGGAGTTTGCCGTCGAAGCGCAGAAACTGCTGGCAATATCATTGGAAGGAAGCGTAGGGTAACAAAAGCGGAGCTTTTGAATGAAAACACCGATTGAGTGAGAGCAGAAGTCAAGCTTGCTTGAATTATGCCGAACGTGAGGTGTTTGGACGAAGTCAAAAGTCAAAAGTGAAAAATATTATCTGCGAAAATCTGTATAAATATGCGTCATCTACGTGCTAATAAAAATGAGAAATTGTGTTCGAAATATTCTGTTTGTAATTTGTTGTCTGTTTTTGATGACAGGTATAATGCATGCGCAGGATATTGATCGCAAGTGGGCATTGAGCTATAATGTCAGCCCATTGGTTAAGCCGGTGCTGACGAATAATCCTACAGGCAGGTCTTTGGGACGTGGTTTTGAGGCTTTTACTGTTATGGGAGAATATTATCTACCTGAAAAATGGACTGCCGAAGCAGGATATTTCCGTGCTGAAATCGCTTATGGAGGCCACTCGCGTACTATGGAAGGTATACAGTTGGGCGGCAAGAAATATTTCGTTGACCCGGACTTTTTTCTACAACCGTATGCAGCGTTTGCAACGCAGTTTAACTGGGGCAGGCACTATGAGGATTTTCATAATCCGGACGGGTATTATAACTCGTATTTAATGAAAAATCCGAGGCTGTCTATAGTACCGGGTGTTGGTGCGGAAATTTATATGTTTACTCCGATAGCGTTTGTCGTAAGGTATAATTTTAATATAGGAATAGGTTCTAAGACGATAATAGATACAAATCATACATCATACGAAAGTGCGTATTTACTTAAAGACAGAGGAATGTATCATAATCTGGAATTGGGAGTGAAAATCACATTCCCCATGACGTTTACGGACGATGACGGATACACACTATTAACTATAATCAGGGATTTGATATTTAACTTCTAAATTTAAATAGTTTCAAAATGGAAAAAATATTGTTAGATATAAAAAATTTACATGCCGGAATAGACGGCAAAGAGATATTGAGAGGAATTAACCTGACGGTTAAAGCAGGCGAAGTTCATGCTATAATGGGACCAAACGGGTCCGGCAAAAGTACATTGAGCAGCGTGCTTGTCGGTAATCCTACATTTTCTGTAACCGATGGATCGGTAAAATATAAAGGAAAGGATTTGTTGGACATGCCTGCCGAAGACCGTAGTCGCGAAGGTATATTTCTTAGTTTTCAATATCCGGTTGAGATACCCGGAGTAAGCATGGTTAATTTTATGCGTGCGGCAGTGAATGCTCATCGTGAGTATCGTGGTGAGGAACCGGTCTCCGCAACCGACTTTCTGAAAATGATGCGCGAGAAACGCGAGGTTGTGGAGATGGATAACAAGCTTACGGGTCGTAGTGTTAACGAAGGATTTTCAGGAGGAGAGAAAAAACGTAACGAGATATTCCAGATGGCAATGCTTAATCCGACACTATCAATACTTGACGAGACAGACAGCGGGCTTGATATAGACGCTTTGCGTATCGTTGCAAACGGAGTTAATAAATTGAAAACGCAGGAAAACGCTACGATAGTGATAACACATTATCAGCGCTTGCTTGAATACATAAAACCCGACGTTGTTCATGTCCTGTACAAAGGACGAATAGTAAAAACGGCAGGGCCTGAATTGGCGTTGGAACTTGAAGAAAAAGGATATGATTGGATAGCGCCTTTGGCGAATGAAAAGTGAAAAGTGAAAAGTGAAAAATGAAAAATATGAGCGTGGAAAAACAATATACCGATATATATACACAATATGAGGATGTGATAAGGCAACATGCTCCGGAGGCTATGAATGACTTGCGCACTCAGGCTTTCGAAGATTTTAAGCGTCTGGGGTTTCCTTCTCTTAAAGATGAGAATTTTCGTTATACGGATGTGTTGCAGGCATTTGCCCATGATTACGGACTTAATCTTAATCGTATAAAGCCGCAAGTTAACCCTGCTGATGTATTTCGTTGCGATGTTCCCAATATGAGATCTCATTTGTATTATGTCGTAAATGACTCATTTTATGGTGAATCGCAAACAAACCCGTTGTTACCTCAATTGGTATATGCCGGAAAAATGAAGCCTTTTTTTGATGAATATCCGCTTGTTGCTTCATGGTATTACGGAAAAATAGCTAATACGTCCGATGATGCCATTACAGCGTTCAATACAATGTTTGCGCAAGATGGATTTGTTATTTATGTGCCTCATAATACAATGGTTGAGCGTCCGATACAATTGGTTAATATTATTAACAGTCAAACGGATATAATGGCAAATCGCCGTGTACTTGTGATAATGAAACCAGGCTCGAGTGCGCAATTGCTTGTCTGTGACCATAGTATTGACGAAGTAAAGAGCCTTTCAACGCAGGTGATAGAGATTTTCGCAGAATTTAATTCTACTATTGATTATTATGACATTGAAGAAAGCACGACTAACACAACACGTTTCTCGTCTTTGCACGTGAAGCAGGACTTTGGTTCGAATGTTCTTGTTAACGGCATAACACTGAACAATGGTCTTACGCGAAATGATTACAGGATAAACATGGTGGGAGAAGATGCCGAGACAACACTTTGCGGCATGGCTATTCAGGATAAGCATCAACAGGTCGATACATATTCCCAAATAACGCACGCAAGAGAGAAATGCAAGAGTACGGAGCTGTTTAAAAATGTCCTTGACGACAATTCCGTATGTTCTTTCAGCGGACGAATCTTAGTGAAAGAAGGCGCCGACAAAACAGAGGCATACCAGACTAATCGCAATATGTGTATTACCAGCGACGCTCGTGTTTATAGTAAGCCTCAGCTTGAAATATACGCCGATGACGTAAAATGTTCACATGGCATGACGACAGGTCAGATAGACGAACAGGCATTGTTTTACATGCAAAGTCGTGGCATCTCACGCGAGGAAGCAAGGACACTTCTTAGTGTGGCCTTTACTTCTGACGTAATTGAAAACGTACGATTAGCTCCGTTAAGAGACCGCCTTCAATACCTTGTTGAAAAGCGCTTCCGAGGCGAATCAGCCCGCTGCGATAGCTGCAATATGTGCAAATAAGGTATTTCCGGTATTTTTTGCACATGCTTGTGTTGCGCCTAAAAATCCTGTTTCAAAATCCTTGTCTTTAAAATCGAAAGCGCTGAAAAGACCAATCTCTTCGTCGTAATTTCCGATATTAAATGTGAAGTACGTTTGATATTTTCCGGCAACACCTCCCGCGCAGTTGCCTAATTCCGCAAAATAGGCTTCATAGACGGCTTGAACGGAGGCAAGGTATTCAAGAGTTGCAGGATCGGTAAAGTCAGGATCCAAAGGATTAA